>Ga0335397_10001084_pt1 | contig 36718 bp, 37 predicted proteins | sample MAT04_FD_205740 | JGI IMG/M metagenome (GOLD analysis project Ga0335397, IMG submission 205740) | Freshwater microbial communities from Lake Fryxell liftoff mats and glacier meltwater in Antarctica - MAT-04 (spades assembly) (version 2) ... | reverse complement strand
GATCTCGATCTTGCGGAGGTAGGCCACGATCGCGTCCGCCTGGGGCTGCGTCAGGACCGGCGGGGTGCCGAGGCCTGGCGGCGGCGGGATGCGCTGCAGGAACTGGAAGAAGCCGATGTACTGCGTGAGCACCTGCTCCAGGGTCGCCGCGCTATTGTCGTGGAAGTAGGGCGCGCTCTTCGAGATGCCGTAGAGCGAGGGCACGTCGAACTGGTTGAGGTCGGCGATCTTGCCGCTGATGAGCGCCTTGCCGGGGTCGGTCGAGGGCACGGTCTGCGTCGCGCCGTTCGGCAGACGGAACGTCCAGAAGCGCGGCGCGAGCGGCGAGGGGAGGAACGTGATTCCCGCGGCCGGCGGCGGCAGCGGCTTCGAGATGAGGACGTTCTGGCGATCCGCGAACGGAGGTAGCGGACGCGTCTGCGTCGGCCCGCCGTGGCAGTTCGCGCAGAAGCCGCCGAAGAGCGCCTTACCCTGCGTCTCGAACGGAGTCAGCGCGGGGTCGGGGTTGGGCGGAGTCTCGCCGTTCGCGATCGCAGTGGCGACGGACGCGACGCCGACCGAGGAGAAGAGGCCCTTCTGGAAATCGGCGACGTCCGAGAGGAACTTCGGGTTGGGGTCGTGCTTGATCTCGGCGTGGCCGTGGAGCGCGCCGAGCGCCTGGTCCTCCAGCGTCGCGGCGCGGCCGTCGAGCTGGTAGGGCGCGGTGAGCGCGACGTTGAGCACCGACGGAACCGAGCGCCAGACCGAGGCCTCGGTCGCGTTCGGAGCATCGGCCGGCCACACGAGCTTCTGGCCGTTCGCGTCGGTCGGCAGCGTGATGACGCGGAGGCCGGGTGGCCCTGCACTTTCCGTGACGGTTCCGTGGGCCCGCTCGCAATACCCTGGATGAGGGGATGCGTTCGCAACCGGAGCCGCGCGCGCACGCGCCTGATTTTCGTGCGCTCTTCGAGGGCGAATACCGCTACGTCCGCGCGACGGCACGGCGCCTCGGCATCCGCGAGCGCGAGCTGCCCGATCTCATTCATGACGTCTTCGTGACCGTCCACCGGAAGCTCCCCGAGTTCGAGCTGGGCCGCCCCGTTCGCCCCTGGCTCTTTGGCATCACGTTCCGGGTCGTGGTCGGGCACAAGCGGCGGCTCGAGTACCGGCGCGAGGAGCTCGCGGGCGACGACGAGGACGAGGACGAGCGCGCCGACGAGGCGCCGCGCGCTGATCAGCGCATGGAAGACGAAGAGCGCAGGAGAATGGTCCACGAGGCGCTCGAGGCGCTCGACGACGACAAGCGCGCCGTCTTCGTGCTCCACGAGATCGACGAGGTGCCGGTCCCGGAGATCGCGATCACGCTCGATCTGCCTGAAAATATGGCCTACTCACGCCTTCGGCTGGGTCGCGAAGAGTTCCGGCGCGCGCTGTCACGGGTCGCAGCGCGGCAGAGCGCGAAAGGAGGAGCGTCATGAAGGAGCTCGACATCGCAGCGTTCGTGAAGGCGGAGCGCGCCCCGGGCGAGCCCGATGCTGCGGAGCAGGCGGACGTCCTCGCGCGACTCGAGGTGACGCTCGGCCTCCTTCCGCCAGGCAGTGGCCCCATGGGCGGTGGGGGCGGTGGGGGCGGTTCGCCGGGTGCGGGTGGTGCACGCGGCCTCTTCTCGGCCGGAGCCATGGCGAAGGCCGGCGCTCTCCTGCTCGCGGGCTTCCTCGCGGGCGCCGCGGTGCATGCGGGTATGACGCGCAGGCCTGACGTGGTCCTCGCAGCCGCGGCGTCGGCGCCCGCGGCGCCGCTCGCGCCCCCGGTACCGTCTCCCTCCGCCGCGCCCTCCGCCGAGCTCGCAGCTGTGGCTCTGTCGACGCTCCCCGACGCACCCTCAGCCGCCGCGCCGAGCGCCGCCCGCGGCGAAGAGAGCCGGCGCAGCGATCTCGACGCCGAACGGACCCTCCTCGAGACCGCACGTACCGCGCTGGTCCGCGGCGACAGCGAGCACGCGCTCGCCGCGCTCGCTCGGCACCGCGCTCGTTTTCCCGGAGGACAGCTCCGTGAAGAGCGGGAGAGCCTGAACGTCTACGCGCTCGTCGCCGCGAACCGCAAGGACGAGGCGCGGGCCAAGGCCGCCGAGTTCCGCCGCAGCTTCCCGCGGAGCCTCCAGGGGCCCGCGCTCGACGCGCTCGTGGGGGCGCCCTGACGCTTTTTTCGCGGCGACCTCCCTTTTCCTGACGGTTGGGCGTGGGGCCCGCAATTCCAAGGAAGAGTGGATTGACCTTTTGCGCACCAGGTTTCATGACCTCGGGGCCACGGAGAACTTTCATGAAGCGAAGCATGGTCATGCCGTCGGTCGTCTCGTTTGCCTCGCTCCTCGCGGCCGCTTCGCTGGGCGGCTGCGACCTGACGCAGGAGCTGCAAGGCGACGGCACGCGACGGCACCGACGGTGGTGGGGTCTCGCCCGCGCCCATCGTCCCCACGGATGCCGCGCCGCCGCCCGTCGTTCCCAGCGACGGAGGCACGGCGGAGGGCTCCGTCAAGAAGGGACCGATCAGCATCTGCATTCCGAACGCGAGTGTCGGCAGCGCGAAGATCCTCGTCGATGGCTCGGAGAACCCGTACATGCACGACGTGAACGACATCGCGTTCACATCAGCCCGGGTCTTCTTGCTCTCCACGCCTTTCAGCTTCATCGGCGCGCCGTACGGCGGCGGGACCGTCGATTCGTACTCGATGACCGCCACGATCCCGTCGTTCATGGCGCTCGCGATTGGTCCGGCCAAGAGCGCGGCGGGTGGCGGGCGCACGAATCAGAATCTCGGCGGCACCGAGCTCCCGGCGAGCGGTGGCCGTCTCTTCGGGCTCAAGGGGGGCTCGAGCAGCGCGTCCGACCGCGGCGGCGAGGTGGTCATCGACGGAACCGATCTCGTGTTCTGGACTCGCTCACCTGCGCAGCTGGTTCAGGCCTCGCTCGCGGGCGGAGAGGAGCGCGTGCTCGCCGACTACCCCGACGCGATGAAGCGCACGGTCACCGCGATGGCGCTCGATGCGACGGACATCTGGTTCGCGAGCGTCATCACGAACGGCGCCCTGCTCACGGGCGGCACGCTCCATCGCGCGCCGCGCGCCGGAGGCGCTGTGGTCGATGTGGCAAGCTTGCCGGACAGCACGGCAGCGAGCGGCATCCTCTTCGACGGCAACACGATCCACATGGCCACGTCGAACGGCCCGCTCGGCGGATCGGGTGAGTCGATGCTCGACTACGACCGCGTGGGCGGCGCCGTGACGTATCGAGGGCTCATGCAGCAGTCGCTCGGCTCCTCTCCGATCGCGTTCGACGGGACGTTCTTCTACTGGGCGGAGTCGAACGGCTCCGACACGTGCAACGGCACGTTCAAGCGCCGCAACAAGAACGGCAGCCCGGAGGAGACACTCCTGACGAACCTGGATCGCGTCGTGCGACTCCGCTCGCGGAGCGGCGCCTTCTACTTGGGAAGCTCGGCCTACCCGTTCCGCAAACCCGCCACCCCGGGACAGCTGATCGAGTGGAAGCCCTGAACGGTCTAGACGGATGGCGTGCGGAGAGCGCCGTCGATCATCTGCGCGGCCGTGCTCGCGCTGCACCTCATCGCGAGGCATCGCGGCGCCCGCGTTGAGCGCCCTAGGGAACGCAGCACGCGAACTGGTTCTGCCCGACGGAGAGGGCGACGCCACCGCACGTCGGGCTGCTGCCGCCGCCGGAGGTGAACGGCTTGGCGTCTGCGCTCACCGATGCGAGCTGGACCTGCCTCGTCGTGGCCGGCCAGAATTTCTGGCAGTAGGTCACGGTGTTGAGGTTCGCGCCCGAGCTGCAGTCGGTGTCGACCGACCAGCTCCCGCCCGTGGCGCGATGCACGTTCACCTTCCCGCCCCAGGTCGCGTACTCGCCGAGCTGAGCGGAGCCAGCACCGCACGCGCCGCTCGTCGAGGTGTCGGGGCCGCTGTCCTTGGTCGCGTCGGCGGCGTCGGCGGCGTCGGCGGCGTCGAGGCCGGCACCGCCGCCGTCCGTGGGGTCCGCGGCGTCCCGCTCGACGGACGAGGCGTCGCTCTTCGGCGGGAGGCTCACTCCTGGGGTTGCGTCAGCCTCGACGAGCGAGACGTCGTTCGTCACGTCGTTCGCGCTTCCGGTGGCGCAGGCGATCGTCGCGGGGACCGCGAGCACGAGGAGCGAGAGGAGCTTCTTCACGACGACCTCCAGTCGACACCTTACGCCGTAAAAGCTCATTGGCAAGCCGCCGGGAGGTCAGCTCACTTCACGGCGACCCGGAAGCGCACGACGCTCTGGGCACCCACGGCGCGAATCGTGAGCGCGGTCTCACCGGCGGCCTTCGCGATCGCGTCTTCGAGGTCGGTCGAGCCGATGAGGACACTCGTGTCGGGACCCACCATGCTCGATTCCGCGTATTGCTGGGTCACGCCGTGCTTGGCGAAGATCCGAAGCGCGGCGGAGCTCCGAGGCGCGGGCCGTCGGCGCGCAGCCGCTGCGGACCCGTGCGCGACCTGCGGCGGTGACGTGGCCTCGCACACGAATGGCGCCGTGCTCCGGCGGCGGCCGCGCGGCACGCGTGTTGCTCATCGAGAGGCCATCTTGCGAAGCGGGCCGAGGTGAACGTCATGCGAACCGCCACATCCATCGTCGCGTCCCTCGCGATTACCCTCGCGGGAATCGGCGCGGGTGCCATCACCGCCGGCGCATGCAGCAACAGCTCGCGCAAAGCGATTCGTCGGATCGATCTCCCATCCCGGCCCCAGGCCCAGCCCTGACCCGGCACCCGACCTCGTTGCGCCGCGGGTGAGACGACGCAGAAGCCGACGCTCGCGTCGGACTCGTAGAGGTCACCATGCGCACTGCACGTTTCGCTCACAGCCAGCTTCTCCCTATCAGGTCATCCTCGAGGCTCTCGTTCGCGGAGATGCGGCCGCACGCGCGCTACCTCGTGGGTACGCCAAGCTCACTGACCAGCTACGTCGCGCGCGGCTCGGCCGTTCGCGCGCGTCGTGACCGGTCGTCGAGCAAGCGCGCGAGCTCGAACCACACCGGCGTGACGGCATCCGCGCGGTAGACCCGCAGCTCGGCCACGAGCGGCACGGCTGCGAGCCTGGTGTGCTCGCGCACGAAGTCGAAACGCTCGACGTCGTTCACGGGCGGCGCGTGATCAGGGGCGCGTCGGGCGTCATTCGTCGAGCTCGACCAGGCGGGCGAGGGAAGGGATCGCGGGACTGTCCGGGTACGCCTTCTTGAAGCGCGCGAAGCGCAGGCGAGCCTCCGCCGCGCTGTGAGCGGCAGCGAACGTCTGGACGAAGAGGATCTCACGTTGCTCCGACAGCCTCGGGTGCTGAAACTGTCGTTCGTGGAGGTAGAGCGATTGCAGCGCGGCATCCGTCGCGCCCGCCGCCAGGGAAGCCCGCGCACGCGCGATGAGCTCGGCCTCGTCGGACGTCTCGAGCGCGCCCGCCTCGGCCTGGACCGCCGGGCGATTCGTCGCCGGAGGCGCGGTCGACGGGACTGTAGGGAGATCCTCGATCGGGATCGCTGGAATTCCGACCACGGCGGGACCCGCTGACGACGCCACCGGAGCGGCGGATCCGGACGTGCCCGCGGCACGCGTCGCGATGGTCGGAGCCTCGCCTCCGGGGCCCGACCCAGCGCTTTGCGCGTGTGACGATGCCCGATACGCAGCGAGCGCCACACCGCCGACGAGCAAGAGCGCCGCTGCGGCCAGCAAGATGATGCGCCGGCTCGCGAGGCGCCGCACGCCCCGCACGCCGCGCGGTCCGCGAGCCTTCGCTCGCGCATCGACGGTCGCGCGTACCCGCGCGAGAAGCTCGTCGGCACGCGCGCTCCCGATGGCGTCGTCTCGCCCGCGCTCCGCCTCGAGGAGGTCGTGCGAACGCGGCGAGATGTCGGACTGCGGCGTGCTCATCGTCCGTTGTCCTCTTGTGCATGCTGACACGCGGCCGCGTCGAACGCTCGCCGTGCGAGGCGCAGCCTCGAGTATGCGGTGTTGACCGGAATCGAGAGCGTTCGGGCGATCTCGGGAATCGAGACATCGTCCAGCGTGTGGAGGATCAGGACCGCAGCCTGCTCCTCGGGCACCGAGGCGAGGCACCGAATCGCGAGGCGCTGCTTCTGCTGTCGCTCGATGACATCCTCTGGCAACGCGCCTGCATCCTGGATCTGGGCGTGATCGTCGAGTGGCTCCGTTCGTCGTCGATCCGTACGACGGCGAAAATCCCGTGCGACGCGGTAAGCGAACCCGAAGAGCCACGGCCTGAGCGGACGGGCTTCATCGTAGAGATGAAACTTCTCGTAGACGTCGACGAGCATCTCGTGGGCTGCGTCGTCGAGATCGGCTTCGCGTACGGCGAGGCGCCGCAAGGTCCGAACCACGTAGGGCAGTTCGGCTCGATAAAGGGTGTCGAAATCGAGCGGCATCGAAAAGAACGATTCTCGTGACGGATCGGGCGGGCGCAGACAGATACTTGGAGGTCGCTTCCGGCCCCTCTGCAGAATCCGGCGCTCGCAGGCCGGTCTGCCACGCTTATCTCTTCGGAAATTCAAATGGACACAAGACTTCTTTGGTGGTGCTCGCTGGCCGCGTCGATGCTCGCGTCCGCAAGCGCCAGCGCAGCCGACACGAAGTGTTTCCCGACCTGCAGAAGCGGGTTCGTGTGCAGTCCCCTGGGCCAGTGCGTGAGTGCATGCAATCCAGCTTGCAGCGCCGAGCAGAGCTGCTCCGAGCAAGGCGAGTGCATCGACAGGCCTTCCGCCCGCTCGACGCCACCGGCGCCACCGGCTTCCGCAGGTCAGGATCCGAAGGCGACCACCGCACCGACGAACGACGGATCCAAGCCGGCCGCCAACGACGGCGCGCACGAGCCTCGCCGCCGGTTCGAACTCACGCTCGGCCTGGGCGCGCAGAAGGCGTTCGCCACGGAGATGCCCTGGGCACCGACGCCGGAGGCTGCGTTCGCGTACACGGTGGTGCCCGGCAAGCTGTTCGAGGTCTTCCTGGGCTTGCGCGCGCGAATCAACCTCGATGCCGCCATCCCCGGCTTCGGGGGAGAGGTCGGAGTACGGATCGGAGTCGAATCTCCGACCGGCCTCGTGAAGGGCGGGTTCTTCGCGAGTGTTCGACCGGAGGTCGTGTTCGGCCATCTCACGCGGAACCACTTCCAGTCGGCGGTCTCCTTCGGCGGTTCGCTGGGCCCTTACGTCGAGGTCGGGCCTGTCGTGTTCCGTCTTCCGATCGCGCTGCAAGGCATCTACACGATCGAGCCTCGCAACCTGGACAACGAAACCGCCGCGCTGCTCACCGTGAGCGGTGAGGCGGGTATCCGGTTCTGATCGACGACGCGCTCATTGCGGCGGCAGCGGCGCCGTCACGACGACGTCGCGCAAGAGCTCCTTGAACTGGATGCGGAGCTCGGCGAGCTTCTCGCCGACGTCGCGCAGCCGGCACGAAACGGGACCCGTCTGCGAGTCAGCCCCGCCTCGAGCGCGGCGGACGCCGCGACGTCGAACTACGGCGATGCCGTCCGCCCGCGCAGCCAGACGGCGACTTGCGACGCGAACGCCTCGAGGTCGCCGATGCCGCGCGACGCCGCCGCGAACACGAGGTCGACGTCGACGCCCGCATACCCGTGCGCGACCACGTTTCGCAGCCCGGCTGCCTTGCTCATCGCATCGGCCGTCGCTTTGCTGATCACGCCGCTCTCTCGAAGCCGTTCGAAGGCCTCAGCCAGGGTCGAAGCGGGACGCCAGCCATCGTCGGCGACAACGTGGCTCGCGATGTCCACGGCCGACTGGACGCACAGCATGAGGTTGAACGAAACCAGGTCGAGCACGTCCTGATCGGCCCTGAGCTTGGCGGCCGTGGCGGGCTTGCGGGCACGCACGCGGGCGATGCGCGCGCGCCGAGCTCGGAGAGCTTGGCCGTCACGATGTCCACGTTGACCATCAGCGCCGAACTCCCTCGGCGAGCTTCGCCAGATATCCGTCACGCATACGGCCGTACCATGCGCGATCCAGATCGAGCTGCGAGAGCGCGTGCGATCGCCACCTCCCGTAGGCGGCTCGCACACCTTCATGCACGAGGACGCCGTCCTTCACGACCGCGCTGAGGAGCGGATAGCCGGCAGCCGCGAAGTCCACCACGTCCACCTCATGCCCAGTCGCGCGCGACAGCTCAGCGCCGAGGGCGAGGCGGTCCACCTCACCGAGAGCGGCTACATCGACGTCCGAGTCCACGCGATGGTCGCCTCGGGCACGCGACCCGAAGACGAGCGCGACTTCGACATCCGTGCGCCCGGCAAGAGCGAGCGTCAACGCGTTCGCGGTAACGGCGTCGAGCATGCACACAAATTGGCACACGGCGGGTGACCAACGGAGACGACACGTGCGGAACCTGCCTCGCTGCGGGCCCAGCGCGAGCGCTCCGCAACCGCGCCTTGCGGTCGGCGCCTTCGCGCGCGGCGCCCTCGGCGAGCTGCAAGAACGCCCCGAGAAGCGCGCGACGTAGCTGGTCAGTGAGCTTGGCGTACCCACGAGGCAGCGCGCGTGCGACCGCATCTCCGCGAACGAGAGCCTCGAGGATGACCTGAGAGGCGAGAAGCCGGCTGTGAGCGAAACGTGCAGTATGCATGGTGGCCTCCACGAGTCCGGTCTCCTGCCGGACGACAGTGCGCCTGCTTCTGCGTCGTCTCACCCGCGCCGGTCGGGGTCGGGTGCCGGGTCAGGGCATAAGCCCCGAAGACGGTGAGAAGATGACCGCCTCCGTGAGCGGCGCATATACGGTGTGAAATTCCAACATCGAGGGGAAGGGCTGGGGCTTTTACGGCGTAAAGCTCCAGGATGACCGGGGCCACCGAGCGCGAAGCGTTTGACATCACCACGCGCGAAGGCCCCCGCCGCAGCGCCCGGAGCTCCGCGCCGCTCTCCCAGAGCGGCGTGCGGACGCTCGTCATGGGCGACATCATCGGCGAAGGCGGGATGGGCACGGTTCGCGCCGCCGTCCAGGTCTCGCTCGGCCGGCCGGTCGCCGTGAAGACCGGCCACGCCTACGCCGAGCCCAGCGAGGCCGCACGTATGGTGCAAGAGGCGAGGGTGACGGGTTTCCTCGAGCACCCCGGCATCGTCCCCATCTACGACATCGCGCGCGATGACGACGGCGGGCCTGCGGTCGTGATGCGCCGCATCGAGGGCGATACGTGGCACGCGCGGATGCGTGACGCCGAATGGGCGAGCGCACGCGGCGCTCGCGACCTCGTCGAGCAGAACCTCCGCGTCCTCGCGCGCGTCTGCGAGATCGTCGAGTTCGCGCACGCGAAAGGGGTCATCCACCGCGACATCAAGCCGAGCAACGTGATGATCGGCGCGTTCGGCGAGGTCTACCTCCTCGACTGGGGCCTCGCGCTCGCCCTTCGCGGCGCCGCCGAGCGACACCTGCCGCGAACATCGACCACACGCGAGCTCGCCGGCACGTTCGCGTACGCCGCGCCCGAAATGGTCGGGCTCATCGACGCGCCGCTGTCCGAGCAGACGGACGTGTATCTCCTCGGCGCCGTCCTCTTCGAGATCGCGTCGGGCCGGAGGCCGCACGCGCGCACGGACGCGGCTCCGCCGATGGAGTCCATCGATGCGTCTCCTCCGCCCGTGCCCGACCAGGTCTCTCCGCGTCTCGCGGCGATCATCACGCGTGCCATGGCGCGCAGCCCCCACGATCGCTACACGTGCGTCGCGCAGCTCCGCCTCGACGTCCTCGCGTACCTGCGTGCACGCGACTCGGAGCACCTCGCTGCGCGCGCACACGACAAGCTCGTCCTCCTCCGCCGAGCCTGCGGCGAGAGCGCCCCGCCGCAGACGATCCACGAGCTCTACGCGGAAGCGCGCTTCGGCTTTCGCGAGGCGCAGCGCACGTGTCCCGAGAACGAGGCCGCGACACGCGGCCTCGCGGAGGCGTCGACCCTCGTGCTCGAGCGCGCGCTCGAGCAGGATCCGCTCCGCGCGGCCGCGCTCCTCGAAGGCGCGGACGGCGTTTGCCCCGAGTTCGAGGCGCGCGTCCGCAGCGCTGCGCGCGCACGGGAGGAAGAGCACGCGAGCCTCGCGCGAATGACCCGCGACAACGACGCGACGGTCGGGCACCGGGCGCGACGCGGCATCTTCGTCGCCTTCGGTCTGACGTGGGCGGCGACGTTACCCTTCGCGGAGCGCATCGGTCCGGTGACGAACACACGCTTCGCGCTCGGGGCGATCCTTCAGCTCGCGTTTCTCGCGCTCGCGGTCGTCGTGTTCTCGGATTTGCGCCGACACCGCTACAACCGGCGCTTCGTCGCTGCGGTCGCGGTCAACTTCGCCGCGCAGGCCGTCCTCTTCGCCGTGTCGGATGCGCTCGGTATGGACGTCGAGGCCGCGCGCACGCTCCGGCTCGGGGTCACGGCGCTCGGTGCGGCGCAGCTCACGATCACGGTGGAGCGACGCTTCTGGCGTTGAGAATAGGAGACTCGATGTTGCGATCTCAGTTCCTGGGCCCCCTTCGTCTCGCGGTCTGCCTGGGGCTCGCTGCCTGCGGTAGCCCCGAGGGCGGGAGCCAGCTCGATGAGCTCGACGCTTCTCCGCTCGACGCCACGGTGACGAGCGACGACGGCTCGACCCTCGGCGACGGCGGGGTGGTGGCTACCTGCGGCGGCGTGGCATGTACTACGCCGCCGCCCGCATCGTGTGCGAGCACGACCACGCGCCGCACCCACGCCGCGACGGGGACGTGTCAGGACGGGACCTGCTCCTATGCGCCGACGGACAAGGCCTGCCCGGCGGCGCCCGCGAACGCCGATGGCGTGTGCACGAACGGCAGCTGTGGTGGCTACACTTGTCGCGCCGGCTTTCTGCCGCTCGGAACGGGGTGCGTGTTCGGCACCACGCACAACACCTGGGTGACCGTGGCCAGCCTGCCCGGTCCGCGCTACCTGCACGCGGCAGCGGCCGATGTGGGCGGCCGGGTGTACGCGATCGGCGGCACCAACACCACCACCGCGGGTGCCAACAGGCTGGTCGAGGCCTACACGCCGAGCACCAACACCTGGGCCGCGATGGCCAGCACGAGCACGGGCCATCAAGAGCTGGGGGCCGCCCGCGGCCCCGACGGCCGGATCTTTGCGGTGGGAGGGACCGCGTCGCACGAGGCCTACACGCCGAGCACCAACGCCTGGGCGATGATGGCGAGCCTGCCGGCACAACACAACGGACTCGCCGCCACGTTTGGCAACGACGGTCGCCTCTACGCCGTCGGGGGCGTGACCGGCAGCGCCGGTGGGACGACGGCGTTCGCGTACACGCCCGTGCCCAACACCTGGGCCACGCTGGCGAACATGTCGGTCGGACGGTACCGGCTCGCTGCGGCGACCGGTGCGGACGGACGCATCTATGCGATCGGAGGCACGACCAACGTCACGACCCCGCTGTCGTCGATGGAGGTGTACACGCCGAGCACCGACACCTGGGCGAGCGCCGCGAGCATGCCCACCGCCCGCTCCGCGCTCGCCGCGGCCGTCGCGCTCGATGGCCGCATCTTTGTCATGGGCGGCTTTGCCGGCGGCGTGCGCCTGAAGACGGTGGAGGCCTATACGCCGAGCACGAACACCTGGGCGAAGCTCGCGGACATGCCCACCGCCCGGGCGATGTTTGCCGCGGCCGTGGGCGGCGATGGCCGCATCTATGCGATCGGCGACGGACCGAGCGGGACCACCGTGGAGGCCTACACGCCGTAAGGGAGCGACGTCCGCGAGCCTCAACGTGCCTTGTGCTACGCATCCACGAGCCCCTGCTTGGTCGGCGTGTCGTTCTCGCAGTTGAGCGCGGGTGCGCAGAACTTGTACTGCCCGAAGATCCCGCTCGCGGCCGCCACGGCCGCGACGCACCGAACGCTCTCCGCGGAGCGTCCCGCCTTCCGTCCTGGCCCCCCGCGCTCTCCGCGCTCGCGTGTTCCCTCGTGGTCGGCTGCGCCGCGCAGAGCGCGATGAAAAGGGCCGCCGATGCGGCAGGGATCTACCTCGGGCTCAACTCCGGCTTCCGCACGATGGCGGAGCAGCAGTACCTCTACGGCTGCTACCTCTCGGGCAGGTGCAACGGCGGCAACCTCGCCGCGAGGCCCGGCTACAGCAACCACCAGTCCGGGACCGCCGTGGACGTGACGACCTCGGGTCGGCTCGCCGCAAACGCCAGCCGTTTCGGCTTCGTGCGCACCGTACCGAGCGAGGCCTGGCACTACGAGCTCGAGGGCTGGCTGAAGGCGGCGGCGCGCGTGGTCTATTCCGCCGACCGCTTCACGCTCGGCGAATCGAGTGACGCGACGCAGGACTTTGCCCTCCGCTACACCTTCCTCTCGCTGGGCGATCGCTCGCTCAGCGCGACGGCGTACGACGCCAGCGGCGCAGAGCTCGGGCGCACGACCATCCAGGTGCGCATCCTCAAGTAGGGACCGGCGTGGTGCGACGGTGCACGAACGCTTCGGTCTGGCGTCCTTGTCATCCCACGCCCCGACCGAGGGAGTGCCTTCGACCACCGCCTCTTCGAACGTCATCGGGGCCCCACTCGCTGCGCCGTCCTATGGCGTGACTTCGTTCCACCGGTACTTGGTGTCGGTGCGGGGGCCGGGACAAAGCGGAGCGCGTCGCCGTCGCTACCGTAGATGCCGTCGAGCCAGAGAAGGTGGACGTGGACGTTGAGACGAGTGGGGAGCGTTCTTTACCGCGCTCAAGAACGGTAGCGCACTCTACGTCGACGAGAACCTCATGCGAATGGGTTGAGGACGCGGACCCCGCAGCCGAGAAAGTCGCGCGTGTTGCGCGTCGCGATCACGAGGCCGTGAGCGAACGCGGTGCCGGCGATGAACATGTCTGCCTGCGTGCGCTGCTTGCCTTGGAGGCGAAGCCTACCGCGCGTTCGTCCGCACCAATCGGCGACATCGACGGTGATCGGTAGGACGTCGCAATGGCGCTCGACGAACCGCGAGAACCAGCCCTCGATGGCCGGGTTCGGTTTCGACGCCAATCCGAACAGAACCTCCTCGACGGTAACGACGCTCAGGTGGAACCGCGTCTCGCGCTTCGCCCAGGCGAGGACCTTCACGTTGGGCGATGGTCGAACGAGCTCGCTGATGACATTGGTATCAACGAGCACGGGGGGGCCGGCGCCTGGGTCGTGAAGAGGGGCTAGGCGCGAGGGCGTTGTCTCGATCCGCACGCGCCGGCACATCGAGCACGTAGTCCTCGGACGACGCGAGCACGCCGACCTCGGAGAGCGCGGCCGCCAGCGTTTCGGCCTCGCTTTGCTTCTTCCATTGGAGGAAGGCCTCGCCATCCTTGGCGCCGATGACCAGCGCCACGACGACATCGCGATTCTGAATCCACTGCGGCTCGGTAGCCGCCGCGCGCACGACGCGAGAGAGCTCCTGCTTCGCTTCGGCGATCTTCCAGTGCATCGAAGGAGTCTATCATGGTCGCCTCTCATGTCCAACTTGGACCACTCGCCGGCGTTGCAACTCTCGTTCCGGCCCGCGCGGACCTGAACGCCCCGAATGAAAAGCGGAGCTCTGGTGACGTGGCCCCCCCCCGGGGGCGTGCCCTCAGCAAGCCCGGGGCTCGGCGGCGCGGCGAGCTGTCGAGAGGGAGGAGCTCACAGCGTCGTGTCGAGCGAAGGCGCCGGCGTCATGGTCGCGCCGGTGACGTCCGCCGGTGTGACGCGGGTGCGCATCCATATGCGCCCGTAGGCCCCTCCGCCTCCGCCAGCATTGTTCAAGTTGCCCGCAGGCTGCTCGGGGAGCGCGTTGCGTGTGCCGCCGGCTCCGCCGTTGCGCTCCGGGTTGGCGCCGACGCCCCCGACCGCCGCGGTCAGCGAGAGCGTGCCGTCCTCGCCGTCGAAGCCGCGTTTCGATGCACCGGCCTGTGCGCCGCCGCCACCGCCGCCGCCGTTCGCGGAGACCGTGCCGCGGGCGCTGACGATTGGGGCCTCGAGGAAGACCGTCCCGCCCGACCCGCCTCCGCCGCCGGACATCGTGTCGTCGTTTCCGTTGAGGCAGCCGCCGCGTCCGCCGCCGCCGGCGGCGGCGATCGTGCCCGCCGTGTCGATCGTGATCGCGATCCCCGAGGTGATCTGGAGAGCGCCGCCCCCCGCGCCGCCGTTGCCATCCGTGAGCGTGCACGGCGCCACGTTGTAGGGACTGCCGGGGCCGCCGCCGCTGCCGCCGAAGAAGTCCGTGAGCAGCGGGCCGTAGGCGGCGCCGGGGGCGGACCCGGGGACCGCGATCCCCGCGCCACCAAGTGCGCCGACGATGCCGAAGCCAGCGCCTCCACCGCCGGGATCGTCCGTGCCGTCCGGCACGGCGCTCGCGCCCGCGCCGAGGCCCGACTTGGGGCCAGAGCCGCCCGGGCCGGGCTGATCGTGCTGGGCGGACGCGTCGATCTTCGCGCGGACGACGACCGCCCTCGAGGCGATCACGACGAGGCGAGCGCTGCCACGGACCACGAGATCGACGTCGACCGTCCACGCGCCGACGAAGAGGACCGAGAGGCCGCCGACGTCCTCGAAGCGCAGGCCCGCCGGCGGAGGCATGGCGTTCGCCATTACGATGACCCGACCTGTGGTGTCGATCTTCGCGACGCCCTCGAGGTCGGGAGCGGAGGGATCGACCGGGGCTCCCACATGGCTCGGGACGACGACGACGACGCCGCCGCCGCCGTCGATCGAGATCACGTTGCCGTCTTGATCGAGCGGCTCACCGTCGGGCCCGATCCGCGCGCCATCGCCATCGCCATCGCCGGACGATCCGTCGAGCGGGTCGACGCGGGGCTCGGCGGATCCGACCGCGTCGAGGCCGCACGCGACCGCGAGGAGCACGAGCATCGACGCAGCCCCCGCTCGACGTAGACTCACATTCAGAGCGTAGCAGCGTTAGGATCGTTTCGCCGTGCGGACCGCCTGCGCTCACGCCCTCGTCGCGCTCACCTGGGTGGCGGTGGCGGCGGCGTGCAGCGGACGCGCGAACCCCGACGCGCGCTCCGCGAGCAGGCCGGGCGCGGGGAGCGTGGGTAGTGAAGCGCCTTGTTGAGCGGTCGTCGCGGGGCGATGGGGGTCGCGTAGGCCGAGCTCAGACCTATGCCGGTGGTGGAGAGAGGGGTACGGCGGTCGCGGCAGGCTTGCCGAGCGACGATTTTCACGCGGCGCACGCAGGTGTCCATGAACCGACGTGGCGTCGGGTTACGCGGTGGCTTCGTCGGCCGGCTCCTCGACGGCGACGCAGGGCGTGCGCCGCGGCGCTAAAGGCCGGCGCTCGGCGGGTGGGGTTGGCCGGGACCCTACGGTGGATGCCTATCCTCTTGCTTCAGGGGTCGACGCGCCCGAGATACGAACGCGAGCCCTTCCAAGGCTGTCGTTCGTCGCGGAACGCGATCGCGAAGTCGAGGTACACGCGCTCGCCTGCGACGTCGGGCGTGATCGTGATCTCGTCTGCGAGCGCGCCGTTCGCTGCGACGACGGTACCGGCGAAGTCCCGCGTGGCAATGACGCGAGGCTCGGCGTCCATGCTGAAGCCGTTGCCATCCGCCGCGGGCGTCACCGCGCCGATCTTCACCGTGAGGCTGTCGAGCGTGCGCGCGCGGGCGACGCGATTGTCGAAGCGGAGCCGCACGCGTGTCGCGACGCCCTTCTTGAGCGGCGCGTCGAGCTCGCCGCGCACGCGAAGCTCGTGCGAGTAGGGATCGAAGTAGAAGACCTCGGGTCCGGCGACCGCCGCGAGCGAGTGTTTCACATTGGGGGATGCTCCCGATGTGGGACGCGATCCGGGGGCGAGGCGCTACGCCCGACGTAGAGATCTTGCGTGCGAGGTCTCAGCGCCGATGCAGCTTGATCGGTGGCCGGTCGCCTTGCGAGCGCCGGTGACAGTGGCCACGCGCCCCGGGGCCGCCTCTCGCGCGACAGTCGGCGACGATCTTCGTGACCTCGTCGAAGTCGAGCGGCTTGTTGACGACGATACAGGCGCCGGCAGCGCTGAGCTCCTCGGCCTTCTCGTCGGCGCGCGCCGTGATGACCACCAAGCACGCGTGCGGCGAGCGCTCGCGCGTCACCTGCGCGACGGCATGGCCGTCGACCACCGGCATCTCGAGGTCGTGAGGACCGCGTCGAACGTCTCGCGCTCGAGCGCCTTCACGGCGTCAGCCCCCCGCGGTGAACGGAGTCACCTCGTGACCGTCGTCCGTCAGGAGCCTCGTCATGCCGTGGACCGTGATGTGGTCGTCATCGACGACGAGGAAGCGCGCCATGGTGAGCCCGGCTGCGAGCAAGTCGCAGGCCGCCGTCTGTAGGGCATTTACTTCGAAAAAGCAGTCTCCTCGCGCCGCGCATTTCCTGCAGCACCGCGCCGCTCCGCGCGCGTAGCCGAGCGCTTCTGGCAAGCGCTGCAGCGCCACTACCGAGGGGGCGCGAAGGACTCTGGCTACGCGGCGTCGGCGGCCGAGACGGGAGCCGTCGCCGGCGTGCACCGTGCGGGCGCGAGCCTCCACGTGCATGTCCACTTCCACCTTCGATGTCTCGACGGCATCTACGTCTCCGAGGGAGACGTCCTCCGCTTCATACCGGGCCCCGCGCCGACGCGAGCCGAGCTCGAGCGCCTTGTGCTACGCATCCACGAGCGCGTGGTGAAGTGGCTTGCACGCCGAGGACTTCTCCGTCACCGCGACGACGCGGACGCCTCGAACGCGCCGCCCGAGCTGTCGCCCGCCCCTACGGTGAGGAGTTGTTTTACATTGTAAGGTAGGTTCCTTGCGGCCCCGGCGTAGGAGGGAGAGTCCCCCCGGAGGTCTCCTTGGCGAATCTCATGACCATCCATGATTCCGGTTCTTTCACCGTGCGCACCGTGTTTCCGGCCCTGGGCCTCCTCGCCGCGCTCGCGATGGCGGGCTGCGGGACGACGACGTCCTCCTCTTCCGGAGGCGGAACCGACAGCGACGCAGGCGGCGGCAGCAGCGGATCGACGAGCAGCAGCAGCGGATCGACGAGCAGCAGCGGCGGATCCAGCAGCGGAACGAGTGGCACGACGTCTTCGGGGCCCCACGCCGCCTGCGACGCGTACCTCTCGTGCGTCGCGGCCGCGACGCCGAGCGACCTCGCGAGTGAGAAGACGATCTATGGCCCTTCAGGGACCTGTTGGACCGCGCAGGATGTCCCGACGTGCGAGACCCGCTGCAAGTCGATGATCACCGACCTTCACGACAAGAAGCCACTGGTGGCGGAGTGCGGCAAGAGCACCGTCGCAGAGTGTCTCGCCTGCGATTACAAGAACTTCACGACCACCCACTGCAAGGATGCGTCGTGCATCGCCATCATCACGTGCGCCGGGGCGTGTACGAGCGAGGCCTGCATCAAGGCGTGCATAGCGTCTGCGGCACATACCGATCAGGTCGAGTTCATGAACTCCTTCTTCGCGCCTGCGATGTGCGATAGCTCCCTGGACTATTGCTATGGCCCTTGCGGCGGAGTCGCCTCGTTCCTTTGCCCGGCGCTCGGGGAGACTGTGAAATGAGCGCGCGCTGGCATCGTAGCGTTTCTCTTCTTCGCGGGCTGTCCCTCGCGGGAGCCCTCTTGCTGAGTTGCTCCTCGTCGAATTCGTCGAATTCGTCGAATTCGTCGAATTCGACGTCGTCAGGCGGCACCGAGAGCGACGGTGGGGGAGGCAAGCCATCCCCCGTCGATCACGGACCGCCCAATACCCACTTCGAGTCGACGAACGCGTCGTGGGCGGTGCCGCCGCGTGGAGTCCAGAGCGGCTTCCAAACCGTCGCCGGCTCGTACTGGGCAACGATGGATCTGAATGGCGACAGCAAGCCCGACCTCATCTACACGGACGAGCAGGACTCGAACGGTGTTTGGGGGGGCGACGGTGCGGCGTACTGGAAAGTGTTTCTCAACACCGGCGCGGGCTTCGCGACGAGCGCGGTGAAGTGGTCGGTTCCGGCGCGCGGAGTCCAGACCGGTTTCCAGACCGTCGCCGGCGCGTACTGGGCGACGATGGATTTGGACGGTGATGACAAGCCGGACCTCGTCTACACGAACGAGGTCGACTCGAAGGGCGTCTGGGGCGGTGACGCTGCCGCGCACTGGAAGGTCTACCTCAACACCGGCTCAGGCTTCGCGTCGAAGGCGACGAGCTGGTCGGTTCCCGCACGCGGTGTCCAGAACGGGTTCGAATCGGTCGCCGGCAAATACTGGGCGACGATGGATCTCGACGGCGACGGCAAGCCTGACCTCGTCTACACGAACGAAGCGGACTCGCAGGGCGTGTGGGGGGGCGACGGCGCGGCTTACTGGAAGGTGTTTCTCAACACGGGAAGCGGATTCGCCTCCACTGCGACCCACTGGGCCGTCCCCGCGCGCGGCACCGCGAACGGTTTCGCGTCCATCGCGGACGGCTCCTTCTGGACCACGATGGATCTCGACGGCGATGACAAGCCCGACCTCGTCTACACCGCCGAACAGGACTCGAACGGTGTCTGGGGCGGCGACGGCGCCGCGTACTGGAAGGTATTTCTCAATACCGGCTCCGGTTTTGCAGCCAAGGCATCGAGCTGGTCGATACCCGCTCGCGGTGTCACGAGCGGCTTTGAAACCGCCTCCGGAAGCTACTGGGCAACGACGGACCTCGACGGCGACGGCAAGGTCGATCTCGTCTACACGAACGAAGCCGACTCCAAAGGAGTCTGGGGCGGGGACGGCGCTGCGTACTGGAGAGTATTTCTGAATACGGGCTCGGGTTTCGCGCCGAAAGCCGCGCACTGGTCGATTCCCGCGCGCGGAGTCCAGGGCGGCTTCCAGACCGTCGCGGGCGACCACTGGGCGACGACGGATCTCGACGGCGACGGCAAGGCCGACCTCGTCTACACGAACGAAGTCGACTCCAATGGCGTGTGGGGCGGCGACAGCGCCGCGCACTGGAAGCTCTACCTGGGGAAACCGTAGTCCTCGAGCGAAGCGCGATTCTCGACCGCGATCGATGGTCGAGGATCGCGATCTCGCACGTCGCGAACGGCGCGCTCAGCTCGAGGTGTCCGTCGCCGTTCGAGTCGGCGAGAGCTTTCAACAGCGCCGCGCAACGCCTTCAGCGAGGCGCAGTTCAAGACGCTTCACCCCCGCGGATGTCCTCCACGGTCGCGTCGAGACGGTGCGCGCCATGCGACAGCTCGCGCTCGATGCCGCGTACCCCGCGCACCCCGAGCGCTTCTCCCACGGCGCCCCTCGCGTCGCGACGCCGGGCACTCGCGATAGCCTGCTCACCGCGGTGAGCAAGCACGACGTCATCATCGTCGGCGGGGGTATCGCCGACTGGGAGCAGAGGATCCACCGCGAGAGCGCGCGCTGGTAGGCGTCCGCGCCGAGGCCGTTGTAACTTCGAGCGAGCCGATGAGGAAACCTCTGCCTCCGTCGACAGCACCGCGTCCCCCGGGCCCGCGCGGCGTGCGCTCGCTCCTCGCGTCTCGTGACTTCACGAAGAGCCCGCTGGAGTCCGTGACGGCCGCGCACGCCCGCTGGGGCGACTGCAGCTCGCTTCCCATCGCGGGCACGATGATCGTCTTCCTGAGCGAGCCGGACGCGATGGGCGAGGTCCTGCTCGACCGCGAAGGTCGCTTCATCAAGGACTCGGTCACGCGCGACCTGTCGCGCCTGCTCGGCAACGGTCTTCTCACGAGCGAAGGCGAGCCGTGGCGCCGGCAGCGCAAGCTCATCGCGCCGTCTCTGCAGCGGAAGCACATCGCCTCGGCGCGAGCTACGAGCGCGTCGGTCACGCGATGGAGGTCGTGATGACCTCCTTTCAGGAGCTCGTGCAGACGTGGCGGCGCTTCGTCCCGAAGGGGTGGCCCCTCGCGGCAAGGCGGCGGATGGTGGAGTCGCGTCGAGTCATCGACGAGGCGATCTTCGCGGTCATCAAGGCGAAGCAAGCCAGCGCCGTGAAGGGCGACGACCTGCTCTCGCGCTTGCTCGCGGCACGAGACGACGAGGGCTCGGCGATGACCGACGCGCAGCTCCGTGACGAGGCGGTGACGATGTTCGTCGCCGGTCACGAGACCACCGCGAACGCGCTCGCGTTCGCGCTGATGCTCCTCGCCGAGCACCCGAGCGTCGCCGAGCGAGTGCGCGCCGAGGTCGCCTCGGTGCTGGGCGATCGCGCAGCCACGTCGGACGACGTCGCGCGGCTCGTCTTCACCGACGCCGTGGTCAAGGAGACGATGCGGCTCTACCCGCCCGCGTACATGATCGGCCGCGAGGCGACGGAGAGCTGCGTCATCGGCAAGTGGCAGATCGAGCCGCGAGATCAGGTCCTGATGGCCCCGTGGGTCCTGCACCGCGATGCGCGCTGGTTCGACGCCCCCGAGGAGTTTCGACCGGAGCGCTGGCTCGACGGCCTAGCAGAGCGCCTGCCGAAGAACGTCTACTTCCCGTTCGGTGGAGGTCCACGCGTCTGCAGCGGCAACCACTTCGCCGTGATGGAGGCGGTGCTCGTCCTTGCCACCCTCGCGCGACGCGCTCGCATGGCGCGCGTCCCGGGGCGAGAGGTCACGCTGATGCCCTCGATCACGTTGCGGCCGCGAAACGGCGTCGCCTTGCGCGTGTCGGTGCCCTGACGCGCTTGAGGCTCAGTTCGCGCCCACCTTGGCGTCCGCGCATCCCCAGCTCTGGACCCGCACCTCCCAGTCCCACTTGCAGAGAATGCCGCAGCCGCCTCCCTTGCGGACGGTCCAGGTACGGCCGTTCGTCAGATCGAGCAGCTCGGTCTTGTCGATGACCTGCTGCGCGTTGAGGCGCAGCTCGTCGCCGGCCGCGGCGCCGAGCGCCGCCGAGGCGACGTTCGCCGCGACGCCGCCGAGACCGAACGCCCATCCGTACGGACCAGCCACGCCGCCCGCCGCGATCGCCGCGTCTCCCGCGGCCTTCACGACCTTGGAATAGGCGTCGGTCTTCACGACGAAGCAGTTGTACGTGATCGTCAGGTTGTTCGTGGTCGGGCGAAGATCCTTCTGGCCCCAGTAGAGGCCGACGCTCGGATCGAAGAAGTTCGTCTCACCGTTGCCGAGGGACTTCGTCTTCTGCGTGATGGCGACCTCGGATGTTGCGCCGTCGGAGGCGTTGACGACGCAGTAGAGCTCGCCGCCGCCGTCGTTCGCCTTGATGCTCTCGATGCGCATGCGGAGCTGCGGGGCGAGGCACTCGCTCGACATGAGCGGCGCTCCGGCCTCGGGAAGAGCGCCCGCGTCGACGAACGATTGGTACAGGTCCGGTCGCGGCGTCGGGTTGCTCGGCACGCCGACCGCGTCGGTGCACGAAGGGGCCGCCGGACATTTCGGGCACGCGCCGCAGTCGCCCGGGCACGTGCGGCATGTCTCGCCGTTGTTGCACTTCGAATCGCCGCACGAGGCGGCCGCGTCCGCGGCGCCGGGGAAACCGCAGGTGCACGGCGCGAACGCGTGCCCGGAGTTGCACGACTGCGACCCCGCGAAGCCGTTGTCGCAGGTGCAGGCGCGCGCCTCCCCGTCCGCGCATTCCGCCACCGCGAACCCGTCGGGAGGCGACGACGCGCCGCACGCAGCCCACGTCGCGGTTGCCAGCAGGAGGACGAGCACGGAGGCGGCTTGCTTCATTGCAGGGCGGAGTGTAGGCGTAAGGAAGTTTAGTGCACGAACTATGTCCGTCTGAAGCATCTTTGGGACGCGCGGGCCGAATCGCTCGTGTTCTCGCGGTCTTCGCAGGCTTTGCAGGCATGGCGGCGTGCAGCGGCGGCGACACGTCGTCGGTCCCCGAGCCGGCCGCGCCCGGCGCGCCGGTCGCCCCGGCACCTCCGCCGCCAGCGGCTACGACGCCCGCTCCCGCGCCGGTGCCTCCCGCCGGCCCGAGCGAGCCCGCGTGCACGAAGGCCCCCTGCGCGGCGCGCCCGATCGTGTTCGTCCACGGACACAACGGCAGCAGCGACGACTGGCAGACGATGGTCGACACGCTCGTGGCGTCGGACGGGCGGTTCGATGCCTACCGCTTCCTCGGGACGACGGACCACGCCTCCCTTCCCACGGCCAGCATCCCGCGACGCTCGTGGCTCTTCGCGTTCGACTACTACGTCGCGAAGGGCACCGACAAGCGCGGCTCCTTCACGGCCGGCCCGGGGAAGATCGGGAGCGACTCGGCGCGAAGTCGGTCGATCTGGTCGGGCACAGTCTGGGCGGCCTCGTCGTGCGCGCGTACCTCGGGTTCTTCGGCGGCAACGCAGAGGTCGAGCACGTCGTCCTGCTCGCGAGCCCGCACCTCGGCGTCCCGCTCGCGCCGCTCGAAGCGATCCTCGGCAAGGCGCAGCCGTGGATGGCGATTCACGAGCTCACCGAGCTCGACTCAGGCTCGATCTTCCCGAAGGCTCACTTCGTGAGCTGCGGCGCGCCCACGTCGACCGCCGGCTCCTGGACCCAGAAGCTGCTCGAGACCGAGATCGGGACGCCGATCGTCCCGCGGCTCGACGTCATGAGCGGGAGCAAGGACATCCTCATCAGCTACGACTCCGCGCATCACCCGCAGGCGAAGAGCCACGTCGTGGTCGACGGCGTCGACCACCCGGGCATCCTCAAGGCGCCCGCGACGATCACACGCGTTCGCGACCTCTGCGGCGGCATCTTCCCGTAGCGGCGCCTAGCTTCGTTTCCTGCGGCTGACGGCGAGGGCGAGCGCGGAGAGGGTGAAGGCGAGTCTCGAAGAACATCGGCTACGAGCCGCGCTGCGCCGACCCGATCCCGTTCGACATGGAGTACACGCGCGACCTCGGCTACTGCGCCGCGCGCCACGTCATCGAAGGTGGCACCGAGGCGCTCATCAGCATCCAGCGCGGCCGCTTCGTGCCGGTGTCCTTCGCGGGCATCATGGATCCGGTCACCGGTCGCTTGCGCGTTCGCATGGTCGACGTCACCTCCGACCGCTACAAGATCGCACGATCGCCGTTTCGACGGCCATCACGTCGGCGGCGGGCACCGCCGTTGTCCCCGGCATCCTTCGGCGGACCGATACGACGGCGTTGATGCTCTCGCTGGCCTCAAAGCCCTCCGGGATCGCGTCGAGGGCGTCCTCACCGATCGTCTTCGCGAGGAAGTAGCGAGGCTTGCCGGTCTTGGTCTTGCCCTGGTGCAGGTAGTACGTGACGCCCATCCGGTTTTCGTACGCGAAGACCTTTGTTGCGGCCGGTTTCACGAGGTGCAGGCGGGTCATCGGGACACCCATGCCTGGGATAGCCGTTCGGATCAAGACCCGGCCTCAGCCCTCGACTCCGCGTCCGGCGAGTTGCCGTTGTCGGGACGCGCTCCCCGAGTAACCATCGTCCCCGTGGACGCCGCCAACGCCGCCCTCGCCTTCGTCGGTCTCATCGACGCGCAGACGTGGATCGCATCTGCGAGTGGTGGCTCGCGGCGAGCAAGTACGAGGTGCGTCGGTGAGGCTCTACCGAGGCTTGAAGGAATCGTATCGAGCCGAGAAGGTCGGTGCCGGCCTGGGCCAGGCCGAGCTCAGGCGGAAGCCAGTACCACTCACGGAGCCTCATCACGAAGAAGTGCAGGAGGAGGAACGACAAGGAAGCGGCCACCACGAGGCCCGTCCCCGCCGGCGGACGCGCAGCGCGACGCAGCCACGGAAGCGCACCGAGCACGGCGATGGTCACGAGCCTCGAGACGTTGCCTCGCGAGCCGAACGCGTTCTCCATCGCGAGGGCAAAGGCGCGCGGCAGCGTCGGCGCGGCGAATTTCAGCGTGGCGGAGACGCTCACGAAATGACCGAACGCCACCTCCATCGCGCCGAGCTGGACGAGCGCACCGAGGACCGCCGCGAAGCCCACCGCCGCCGCACGGCGCGCGTCGCGTGGCGCCAGCCACATGGCCACCACGAGCGGAACGACGACGAGGTCGATGCGGACGAGAGGAAGCGCGGCCACGAGCAGCGCGTCAGAGGCGCGTCGGCCGAAGGCCGCGCGCGTCGCCGCGCGATCGAGGATCGCGAGGAGAAGCGGCGCCGCGAGAACCATCTCCGTGAGCGAGAACCCCACGAGCACGAACGCGACGGCAGCGACACGGCCCACGGCGGTCGTGAACCGCCGATGGGCGGTCCAGAACGTGAGGTACATCGACGCCGCCAGATAGGCGAAGAGGTGGATCGACTTGTCCGCCGTGACCACGGCGAGCGCCCGCGAGAGAGCTGCGAGCAGCAGCGGCCACACGAGGTGGTAGCCGCTCGTCGTGTGGATCCCGTCGAACGTCGAGCGGCCCGTCGTGCCGAGCTCGTAGGCGATCTGCGCGTAGAAGTACCCGTCGTCCGAGCAGACGAAGTTCGGCAGCACGCGCGCAAACCGCAAGAGAACGCCTGCACTCGCTAGGCTGAGCGCGAAGATGACGAGCTGGACGACGACTGGCCAGCGCACATGTCCTTTTACCCCGATCGAATCGATCGGGGTCTACTCGATGCCGCCGACGCGAACGCTCCGCTCCCGACTCTTCGTTTTCGTCGTCGCCGTCGTCCTTGGCGCCGTCGTGCCGGCGTGATCGGACGAGCGCTCTTGCGTGGCGGTGTCTTCGAGTTTTGAAGCCCGAGCGCGGAACGTGATTTTTCTTTCGTGCCGGTGATACGAAAGTACGATGAAGAAGCTTTGCCTCGCGCTGGTTTTCGGATTGTTCGCGTGCAGCTCGGAGGGGACTGGGACCGAATCGGATGGCGGCGCGAACGCAGACGCGAGCGCGGGAGCCGACACGTCCACTCCCGCCCCGCCGGCGAGCACGGCTCCGCTTCCGGTGCCGACGCTCGCCGAAGGGTCTTGCCAGTTCACGGTCGACTCGAAGACCCATCAAGGCAACGCGATCACGAGCCTCGTCACGGGCGCGCCGGACGCCTGGAGCCTGCAATGCCAAGCCGCGGATGGGACGCGCTCCCTCACGATCAACATGGGTGGTAAGGGCTTCAAGGCGCCGGGGACGTACACCGGCGGAGCTGCGCCCGCCCCCAACGGAATCATGTCCTATAGCGAGCAGGACTCGACGAATCCTGGCTCGATCAAGATGTATCGCCAGGACAAGGGCTTCACGATCACGCTCACCGCGGTGGGCGCGAACCTGGTCGGCGCCGCTTCGTTCGTGGGCGCTTTGGCGCCGAATCCGAGCAAGCCGGTCGAGGTCGCGTTCAACTTCAAGTTCAAGTGAGCCGAAGCCGCCGATCGCTCGGCGGCTCCTGCCCGTTCCAGCGTCCACTCGTCCACGCGAGCTCCGCGCGTGAAGCATGGCTTCGTCGCGGCTCTTCCGACCGAATGCGGCGTGCTTGCCTTGGTCGTTCCAAATGCCGTGACCGAGGCGAAGGGTCTGCCCCGCGGTGACGTTGCTCGGCTTCTACCGCGAGCGCGGGGACGGCAAGAGCGGCGCGGTGGTGGCGGTGCAGAGGACGTCCTCGGATTCGAAGCTCAACCCGCACGTGTACGCGGTGTTTCCTCGACGGCGTCTATCAAGACGAGCCGTAGGACCGCGATGAGCTCGCGTTCCGCGCGCTCGCGCACCTGACCACACGCGATGTGGCTGCGGTGCTGGATCGGACGAACGAGGCGCGCCAGAGCATCGTGCCGATGCGCGCCGCGAAGCCGGTCTGAGCCGAGGGCCGCGCTCGCGCGCCGCGGGCGACGACTACTTCTTGAAAAGCTTGCCGAACAGGCCGCCGAGCGTCTCGGGCGCGGCGGGCTTTCCGCCCGGGCGCCCGCCGCTGCCACCACCCGGCGGGGGCTTCGACTGCCCGCCACGGATGTTGTGGAGGCGAACTTCACGGAGCGCGTCGAGGTTGCGCGGGTTGAGGTCCGCGGCCTTCTTGAAGTCCTTGATCGCCTTCGACGTCTCGTCGATGCGCTTGTAGAGCATGCCGCGCCAGAAGTACGCGCGCTCCGAGTTCGCGTTCATCTTGATGCACTTGTCGAGCACCGCGATCTTCTCGAGCGTCTTCTCCCGGCCGATCCACTCGGGCTTCTGGGCGTCGAGCCACGTCACCATGGCGAGGTAGTCGGCCTGCTCGGGGTCGAGCGAGAGCGCCTTCTTCGCGAGCTCGTGCGCCTGCGCGGTGTCGTTCCGCTTCAGGTAGATCTCGGCCTTCTGGAACTCGGTCGCGGCCTCGAGGATCGCGTGGATCTTCGCCTGGTCGTCGGGGGTCGCGCCGCCGTCCTTCAGCAGCGTCATGTACTCGGTGCGCCGCTCGGCGTCGCAGAGCGTGGCCTGCGCCTCGGTGAGGTGCGTGAACACCTTGCTGCAGGCGTCCTTCACGTCGACGAGCGCGGGCGGAAGGCGATCGGGGTGCCACACCTTCGCGAGACCGAAGAAGGCCTTCTGGACCTGCTCGGGGGTGGCGTCGCGCTCGAGGCCGAGCATCTGGAAGTAGTCCTGCGCCGAGATGGCGACCGCGCGCTCGAGGATCTTCTGCTTGAGCGAGCTCTGCTCGGCCGTGAGGTTCTGGGCAGGACGCTGGCTCGGCGGTGCGTCCGGAACGCTCATGCTCGGCGACGACGGAGGCACCGAGGGCATCGACGGCGAGGAGCCTGGTGCGCTGATGAGCGGCGACGAGGACGGCGGCGCCAGCGGAGCGAAAGGCTGGTCCGGCGTGAGCAGCGGCGCCGGCATCGACGAGTGGATCGTCGTCGTGATCATCGCGCCGATGTCGAGCCCGAGACCGCCCTCGCCGGGGGCCGGGCCGGTGTCGGCGATGGGCGGCATTCCGGTGATCACCGGCGCCGGCGAGGCCATCGGGATCGCCGGGTTGGTCCCCTGGTTGTAGGCCGACTCCGGCAGCGGGATCGGCGCCGGAAGCGGGCTCGCGATGCGTCCGTCCGAGGCGCTCCGTGCGACGGGGCCTTCCTCGACGATGAGCGGCGCGCGCATCAGCGGTTTCGCCTGGAGCTGTACGCGCGCGAACGCCTGGCCGCTCGGCGGCGCGCCCGGAGCGCTGGGCGGGGCGCGGAGCGGGGCGACCGGCATCCCGCCCTGCGGAACCTGCGGTCGCATCGAGGGAGTCTCGACGAGGTCGACCTGCTTCGTGATGACGAGCACGTAGATGAGCAGCTGAGCGGCGCTCGGCCCGATGACCTTCGCGTTCGCGAGGTCGACCACGCGCATGGGCCGCTGGCGCAGCATCTCCAGCGCGCCGACCTCGACACGCGTGAACTGGAAGCGATCGAGCTGCGCATTCGCGGCGACGCGAACCGCGGAGGCGCCGACACGACGGAGCGTGGCGTCGACGTGCTCCCAGGCCGGGGTCTGCCGCACGCCGCGCCAGAGCGCCGGGAACGGATCGATCGGGGTCGGCGGACCGCCGTAGCCGGCGAGCGCGTCGAAGTTGTCGTAGTACGAGAAGACCGTGTCGGCGGTGAGGCCGAACAGGTGCTCGATCTTGCGGTCGAGCTGGGCCCTCACGCCGGCCTCGACGCGGGCCTCGTCGGCGGCGCCGAGCTCCTTCAGCACCTGCCCCATCAGCGCCGGGGCCTGGGCGATGCGCTCGTGTGCGGCTCGGACGGCGTCCCCGCTCACCATCCCTAGCTCAGCCATGATGTCGCCGAGGAAGTGGACCGGCTCGGCGAGGCGGATCTTCGCCGGCACGCCCTGCACGACCAGGATGGTCGCGAGCGAGGTCGCGCCGAGATGCAGCTCGAACGTCCCCGTCAGCGCCCGTTCGAGCGCGTAGACGAGGAGATGAGGGAAGGGCGTCTTCGCGAACGAACCCTGCGCAGTGGGGGCGGTGGGCGGAGCTTGCATCGCCGCAGCCAGAGGAGTCTACACGGGTCGCGAGCCATTACGCGAGAGGGGTGCGTGTAGGCGCCTGCGGTTTTCCGCAGCGAGCTACGGCGGGTACTGACTCCTCGGTCGGCTGGCGACCGGAAGGGCTGCCTTTTCGGCGTCAAAGCGACCCGACGGCGTGGCACAATCGTCACCGAGCTACCGAGCTCCGCCCCATGTCGAGCAGGTCGAGCGCGCCGAACCCCGCCGGCATTCCCAGCCAGATCGCGCAGTTCGAGATCGTGCGGCGGCTCGGCGCCGGCGGCATGGCCGAGGTGTTCCTCGCCAAGAAGCGCGGCGCGGAGGGCACCTTCAAGGTCGTCGTCCTCAAGCGGATCCTCCCGACCTTCACGACGTCGCGTCGCTTTCGCTCGATGTTCATCGACGAGGCGCAGCTCGCGACGCGCCTGAACCACCCGAACGTCGTCCAGGTCTACGAGTTCTCGAACGAGGGCGACGAGGGGCACGTCCTCGCGATGGAGTGGGTCGAGGGCTGCGACCTCGGCCACCTCATGAGCGCCGCCAAGGCGAAGGGCCGGCTCATCCCGCCGTGGGCCTCCGCGTGGATCGTCGCGGAGGCCGCGAAGGGCCTTCACTACGCCCACGAGAAGCGCGACGAGGGCGGCGCGCCGCTCGACATCGTCCATCGTGACGTGTCGCCGCAGAACGTCCTGCTCTCCTTCGAAGGCGTCGTGAAGATCGCCGACTTCGGCATCGCGAGCGCGCGCCTGACCGATGAGGAGGAGGGCGTCCTCAAGGGCAAGTACGGGTACATGTCGCCCGAGCAGGCGCGCGGCGAGAAGGTCGATCGTCGCGGCGACCTCTACGCGCTCGGCGTCATCATGTGGGAGTGCCTCACCGGCCGGCCGCTCCACGGCGGTCTCGGCGGCGAGGCGCTGCTCGACATCGTTCGCTCCGGAAACGTCGAGCCCCCGAGCACCTACGTCCGTGACATCCCCGAGGAGCTCGAGACGATCGTCCTGAAGCTGCTCGCGCCGAAGGCCGAGGATCGTTATCCGACGGGGCGCGACGTCGCGGCCGCGATCGGCCGCGCGATGCTGCAGAAGCAGGTGTTCGTCGACGCCGCGACGCTCGAGACGACGCTCGCCTCGTTCGTGCCGCGCGAGGAGTCCCTCCTTCCCGCGGCAGAGATCCCGCCCGAGCACCACACGCAGGCCGCCGCTCCGCATGCGCTGTCGGGAGGCTCGGGAGGCTCGGGAGGCTCGGGAGGCTCGGGCGCCGACGGCGCACAGCACCGAGGCTCGCGTCCGCCGATGGGCTCGCAGCCGCCGCAAGCCGGGCTCAAGAGCTCACCGCCCAGCGCCGCCGGCTCGCGCAGGTCCGAGGCTCGCGAGGTCCGTCACGTCGCGATCGTCACGCTCCGTCTCGTGGAGCCCACGAGCGAGAGCGGTGCGGCGCGCATCACCGACGAGGAGCGCAGGGCCCTCGTCCGCGCGCTCGAGCGCTCGCGCGGCATGCTCGGCGACATGGCCTACAAGCGCGGCATGCGCTGGGTGTGGACGAGCGATCTCGAGGCGCGAGCGATCGCCGGGCTCGGCCCGAAGCCCGCGAAGGCTGCCTCGGACGCCGCGTGGCTCGCCGTCGAGACCCACGAGGCCATCGACGCCATCGAGGAGGACCTGCCCGCGCCCATCGGCGCGTCGCTCTCCATCGTCCGCGGCATCGCCTCGGGCACGCGCGACCCCGAGGGAAACCTCGTTCGCTACGTCCTCCATGATCCGGTCACGTATCTCGCCGACGTCCTCGCGCGCGCCACGCCGGCGAAGGGCACGTTCGTCGCGGGCGGCGTGTATCGGCTCGTGCGCCGCGATTTCCGCTGGGGCGACGCTCCGACGCTCGACCTCAAGACCGAGGTCGGGGTGCCCGAGCGCGTGCAGAACCTGCCGCCGACGATGCGCATCTACGCGCTCGAGCGCTCGCTCTCCCGCGAAGAGAAGGCCGCGGAGCAGGCCAACGCCCAGAACGACCTCATCGGGCGTGACGCCGAGAAGGCCGAGCTCCACGGCGCCTACCACGCAGCGGTCAACGGAGCGGGCGGCGGGATCGTGTCGTGCCGCGCGATCGTCGGTGAGCTCGGCATCGGCAAGACGGCCCTGCTCGCGACGTTTCTCTCCGAGCTGCCGCCCAACGCGCGCCTGGTACGTGCAGAGTGCACACCTGTCCGCATGGAGGTGCCGTACAGCGCGCTCGCGGAGCTCGTGCGCGACGCGATCGGCGCGAGCGGCGACGAGTCGTACGACGAGATCGCCCACCTCATCGCGCGCGCGGGAGGCGGCGCCGCGCAGCCCGACGTCACGAACCCGATGGTCGCGCGTCTCGCCGAGATCGCCGCGAACCAGCAGTCGGGTCACAGCCCCCAGTCCTCCGGCGAGGACGAGGACGCGCACTACCGGAAGAAGGTGCTCGTCAGCGGCGTCCGGCATCTCGTCGCGGCGATCGCGCTCGATCAGCCGCTCGTCCTCGTCATCGAGGGCCTCCAGTGGGCCGACAAGCCGACGCTCGATCTCGTCGCCGAGCTCCTGAGGACGCCCGACCCGTTGCCGGTGCTGCTCGTGCTCGTCACGCGGCCCGACGATCGCGTCTCGTCGCTGCTCGAGGGCAAGGTCCGCATCGAGCTCCATGCGCTGTCGAGCGAGGAGCAGATTCGCCTCGTCGAGGCGCGTCTCTCCGTCCGCGACGGCGTCCGGCAGGTCTGCGCCGAGCTGATGCCGCGCGTCGGCGGCAATCCGTTCTACCTCCTCGAGATGATCGACGCGCTGCTCGAGCGCGGCGTCCTCGAGATCCGCGACGACACGCTCCTGCGCCCGCACGGGGCCGACCTCGACTCGATGGGCCTGCCCTCGACGCTCGAGCAGCTCCTCGCCGACCGCATCCAGGAGCTGCCCGGCCCCGAGCACGTCGTCGTCGACTGGCTCGCGATCGCCGGCGGCCCGCTCGGCCTCGCCGATCTCGCGAAGCTCAACGCGCGCGCGGCGCAGCATCGGGGTGCCGCGCCCGACCCCGCCGGTGGAGACGTGGTGAGGAGCGCGCTTCGCGCGAGCGAGGACGCCATCATGCGGCTCTGCGCGCGCGGGCTCTGCGATCGCAAGGGCGACGTCCTCGACTTCCGCCATCCGCTCACGCGTGACGTCGCCTATGCCGCGCTCGACACGATGACCCGCTCGCGCATGCATCGCGCGCTCGGTCAGCACCTCGCCGACACCTCGCTCGCGCGCGGTGTCTCGGCCGCGATCGTCGCGCGCCACCTCGTGAAGGGCGACGCACCGGAGAAGGCCGCTCACTTCTACGAGGAGGCCGCCAACGCGGCACGCAACGCCTACCAGACGCAGCTCGCGATCCGTTACTACCTGCGCGCCGCGCAGTACCTCGCCTCCGACGACCCGCAGATCATGACGGTCCACGAGGCGCTCGAGGCGATCTTCCGCGTCCTCGGCCGGAAGCGCGAGCGCGTGCGCCACCTCGAGATCATGCGCGCGACCGCGAAGTCGCTCGCCACGCCGCGCGCGGCCTGCCTCGCTCTCCTCCGCACCGCGCGGTACGACCTCGACGAGGGACACCTCTCCCACGGCCTTCCGGTCGCAAAGAAGGCCGCGGCCGTCGCGCACTCCGCGCAGTACCCGAACTTCGAGATCGAGGCCGAGCTCCTCGTGAGCGAGCTCTCTCGTGAGCTCGGCGACGTCCAGGGGGCGCTCGCCGCGAGCGATCGCGCCCTCGCCGCCTGCAATCCGAAGGTGAACCCCGGCGTCCCGGCGCGCGTGCGTGCCGACGTGCTCCGCACCCGCGGTGTCCTCCTCCGCCGCGTCGGTCGCGTGCGCGAGGCGGTCGACGCGTACGTCGAGGCGATCGGCGTGTTCCGCAAGGTCGGCGCGCGTCGCCAGGAGGCGCGCGCCAAGAACGCGCTCGCCTACGCGATGTTCGTGCAGGGCCGCTACGAGGACGCCATCGCGCTCGCCCTCGAGTCGATCCGCATCGACCTCTCGATCGGCGGCCGCTTCCAGCTCGCGAAGACGCTCACCAACATCGGTCACTCCTACGCGCGGCTCGGCGACATGGCGCGCGCGCAGGCCTACCTGAAGCGCGCACGCGAGGCGCACGAGCGCTACGGCGATCAGGACGGTCGCGCCGACACGCTCCTCGTGAGCGCCGAGGTCCTGCTCGAGCTCGGCGAGGCCGAGGCCGCCGACGCCTACGTGAGGGAGGCGGTGCAGATCTCCACCGCCACGGGCAACGCGTACGACATGACCCACGGCGCCGTCGTCGGTGCCGCGGTCGCTCGCTACCGTCGCGACGCGCCCACCGCGATCCAGAATGCCGTCTCGGCACGACGCAGCGCCGAGCAGCAGGCGCTCGTCGCCTACCACTTCTACGCGTTCGCGGTGGAGGCCTCCGCGCGCGTCGATGCCGGTGAGGTCCACGCGGCGACGCTCCTCGCGACGACCGCGCTCGGCGCCGTCGAGGCGCTCCAGGGCTGCGAATACGGCCTCGAAATACGTGTATTGTGCGCAGATGCCCTGAAGCGAGCGGCCTCGCCGCAGGCGCCCGCCGCGAGGCAGCGCGCCGTCGACTACGCCGCCGCCCTCATGAGCACGATCCGCGACCCCCGCCTCAAGCGCCGCTTCTCCGAGCGCCCGCTCGTGACGACGCTGTTCGACAGCACCCCGATGCCGCATGCGATAGTGGAAGGCGAGCGATGACCCAGGGCGTTTCGATCAGGGGCAAGCAGCGTCGCACCGCGATGATCCTCTCCGGCGGCGGGGCGCGCGGCGCCTACGAGGTCGGCGTGCTCTGGTACATCTTCGACGACCTGTCGCGCATGCGCGGCGCGCCTCCGAAGATCGACGTGCTCTGTGGGACGAGCGTCGGCGCCATCAACGCGTGCTACCTCGCCGCGCACCTCGCCGACCCGGTGCTCGGCATGCGCCGGCTCGTTCACCTCTGGAGCGAGCTCCAGCTCACGCGCGTGCTCGGGTTCGGCGCGCGGCAGCTCGGCGGCATTCCGCGCCTGCTCATGGGCGGTGGGCAGATGGGCACCGGGCTCTTCGACGTGCGGCCGATGGCCGAGCTCGTCCAGCGCGAGGTCAGCTGGCGTGCGGTGTCCCGCGCCATCCGCAAGAAGCAGCTGCGTGCGCTCACCGTCTCCACCACCGAGGTGTCGACCGGACGCACCGTCGTCTTCATGCAGACGGCGCCCGATGTCGACATCCCGCAGACGGCTCCGCCTCGCACGCTCTTTCGCCAGGATCACATCGGGCCGCACCACGCGCTCGCGAGCGCCGCGATCCCGATGCTCTTTCCGCCGGTGAAGATCGACGACGAGCTCTATCTCGACGGCGGACTTCGCCAGAACACCCCGATCGCTCCCGCGCTCCGGCTCGGCGCGACACACATCTTCGCGATCGGTAGCTCGCGCGAGGTGCAGGGCGTCGTGACCAAGGAGGGGCCGCTCGGCGCTTCTTCGCGCGCACCCGGGGCGGCATTCTTGCTCGGCAAGGTGCTCAACGCGTTCTTGCTCGACCACGTCGACGTCGACCTCGAGCTGCTCCGTCGCTTGAACCACGTCATCAAGGACGGCACGCAGAACTACGGCCCCGGCTTCCTCGAGACCATGTCGCGCGAGGCCGTTCGCCGGAACCAGCCGCCCTATCGGTACGTGGAGCCGTTCGAGATCCGCCCGAGCGAGGACCTCGGTCGCCTCGCGAGCGAGCACGTCCGCAAGGGCAAGTTCATCGGCAATCCGTTCTTCACGAAGCGCCTGTTCGATCTGCTCGACATCGGCGCCGGCGACGAGGCCGACCTCGCCAGCTACATGCTCTTCGACGGACACTACTGCCGCCAGCTCATCGAGATGGGACGTGCGGACGCGCACGCGCGTCGCGACGAGATCCTGAAGTTCTTCGGCGACGCGAGCGACGACGAGGGCGGCGGCGTCGAGCCCGAGGAGGCGAGCGGCGTCTGGGACAAACCGGCCTCGCTCACGCTGCCGATCGGCACCTGAGCTCTGGCGGCAAGCTCTTCCGGCGTGAAGAAGTGGCAGCGCTCGGTGACGCCTCCTACGCTTCGGAGGTGACTCGTCGCTCGTCTGCTCTGCTCGCGCTTCCGCTCCTCGTGCTCTCCCTCGCGCTCGCGGCGTGCGAGCGCAAGGCGACCCCCGCCCCGGAGCCGGTGCCGGTGGCGCCCGTGGCCTCGGGTACGCCCACCACACCGCGTGAAGGCGCTCCCGGCGTCGTCGCGAGGGGCGTCGGCTCGGCGGACGCGCCCTCGGATGCTTCCGGCCAGTTCGCGAAGGTCGACTTCCCGGAGGTGCCGATCCGCGCGGGCGCGACGACGACGGTGAAGGTGGCGTGGAGGTCGCCGCCCGGCACCGGCGTGAACGAGGAGGCGCCGTTCCGCGTGCGATGGAATCGCAGCGACGCGCTCGCGGAGGCGCCCGCCGACGTGAAGGCGACGGGCACTGCCGCAAGGGACGGGTTTCGCATCGTCGTGAAGCCGCTCGACGGCGCGCCCAATGCGACGCTCGGCGGCGTGATCGATCTCGTGGTTTGCGACATGGCCACGCACTCGGTCTGCATCCCGGTTCGTCGCAAGGTCGACATCGAGTTCGTGGTCGGCAAGACCGCCGCCGCCGAGACCACCGTGACGGTCGACCTGCCGCAAGCCAAGGCGCTCTAGCGAGATCCGTTCAATCCGTCGCCGGCGGCTCAGAACGGGTGGTTGAAGTTCACGTACAGCGTCGAGCCTTCGCGGCTCACGCCGTAGTCGACCACCACGATGGTGGCCTGGTTCCATGCGATGCGGAAGCCCGCGCCCTGGCCGTTGCGAAAGCGCTTCAGCTCGAGATCGGACACCGAATCGAACACGCGCCCCACGTCGAGGAACGGCGCGAGCATCAGCGCGAAGTGCTGCTTCTTCACGCCGAAGTCGTAGAACGTCCAGCGGAGCTCCAGGTTCGCGAGCGCGACGACGTGGCCGACGAAGCGATCCTGGTTGAAGCCGCGGATGGTGCGTAGCCCGCCGAGACCCTGGCGGTTGTAGTCCGCGAACGAGAGGTTGTTCATCTCGAAGAAAGGCGTGCCCGCGCTCTGCACCGACCCGACCACGCGAGCCGCGACGACGAGGTCGAGAGCTTCGGGAACGGGCTGTAGTACGCGCGCGGCGAGAACGTGAGCCGCGCCCAGTCGTAGTCCGACAGCGTGTACTTGCCGGACAGCTCTCCGGTGAGCTCGACGAACACGCCCGAGTTCGGGTCGGGCTCGAAATCGCGCGTGTCGTAGGCGACGCCGAGCTTCAACGTGTTGGTGAAGCCTCCTGCGCAGCCGACGACGAGCCCGGCGGCGCAGTCGCGCTCGAGCCGCGTCGGTGCCTGCCGCGCGTCGACGTCGCCGCCGCCAGGCGCGTCGGCCTTGACCGTCTCGCCCGTCCACTGCTCGACGTTCGCATAGGCCAGGCTCACGCCGACGAGGCCGCGCACCACGCCGCCGAAGAAGTCTCGCTCGAGGGTCGCCGTCGCCTTCGGCCGCTCGAGGACGTACTGGTTGTAGCGCGTGAACGCGGTGCCGTCGGGCTGCACGCGCCGCAGCGCGTCGGTGTAGTCGGAGACGCTCGCGAACTTGTCGGGGCTCCCCGGAAAGGCGAGGCGCCCGAGCGAGCGGTCGTCGAGCCCGAAGTAGTTCGCCGCGATGTTCTTCTCGTAGACGAGGCTCGCGCGGAGCCGGAACGGCGTGCTCCCGAGGTAAGGCGCGTCGTAGTCGAGCGTGTGGAACTGGTACCCGTTCGTGGTGAAGAACGCCTGCCCGTACGCACGATGGCGATACGGCGTGGCCTCGAACATCACGTCGTCGCGGTCGCCGTTGTTGAAGTAGAGGACGCGCGCGCCGAAGCCGAAGCCGGTATCGGGGTCGCTGTTCACGAGCGGCAGCCCGGTGAAGTATCCGCCGCCGTCCTTGTCGGCGAGGTCGGAGGCGGTCATGCGCTTCTTGTTGCGCATGAACTCCGGCAGAGGCCGTGGCTCGGTTGGGCTGACGTCTAGGGGCCGGACCTCGGCGGGGCGAACCTCGGGTGCCTCCGAGACGTCGCTCAATGTTCCTGACAGAGGTAGAGCGCGTTGTCGTCCGGATCGCGGAAATGCGCGAGCGTGACGGGCCCGTCGTCCTTCACGTCGAAGACGACGCCTCGGTTCTCGTAGATGGCGATCGCCTCGCGGATCGGCACCTTGGGCGTCAGCCCGATGGAGGGGGCGAAGGCGCCGCGGGTCCCGGGCTCCTTTGCGCTCGCTTCGTGCAGACCGATGCGGAAGCCCTCGCCGGCGTCGATGACGGCCCAGCCGGCTCCGCCCTCCTCGACGAGCTTCATGCCGAGCGTCTCGACGTAGAAGCGCACCGCACGGCCGACGTCGCGCACGAACAGAGTCACGAGACCGCCTCGGATCATGACCATTCCCCCCTTTACGCCCGACGGATTACGTCAGGTCTGACCGTGACCGAGCTTCTTCTTCCCTTCCTGGAAGAGGATCTCGATGCGCGCGGCCTCGACGTCGGCCACGATGCCCTTGCCGAACTTCGAGTGGAGAACGAGCTGACCCTTGGTGAAGCGCTCGGTCATCACGTAGGGGATGAAGTCGGTGTCGGGCTTGCCCTCGACGGACTCCTCCCAGGTCTTCTCGGGAGTGGCGGGCTTCGCCCAGAAGTCCGTCTCCGCGTCCTTCTCTTTTCCCGGGGTCTTGCCCTTTGCGCGCTTCATCGACATGGCAGAGGCCTATCTACCATTGAAAACGGCGGCTCGCGGCCTGAAAGTGGGTCCGGCTCGCATGCCCCCCAAGGCCAAAACCGCAGACCTCGT
>Ga0335397_10001082_pt1 | contig 36725 bp, 35 predicted proteins | sample MAT04_FD_205740 | JGI IMG/M metagenome (GOLD analysis project Ga0335397, IMG submission 205740) | Freshwater microbial communities from Lake Fryxell liftoff mats and glacier meltwater in Antarctica - MAT-04 (spades assembly) (version 2) ... | reverse complement strand
CCCGCTTCTCCACGAAGAGGAACGCGGCAGTCAGCACCGCGCTCGCCGGAAGGAGCACCCACGGGGAATGGCCGTCGGCGCCGAGGAGCAGTGCGATCACCGCTGCGGCCAGCAGGAGCGCGCCCGCGATGTCGAGCCCATGCTTGCGCTTCTCGATCGTCTCGACGAGCGAGAACGTGATCACCGAGGCCGACACGAGGCCGAACGGCACGTTGACGTAGAAGACCCAGCGCCACGAGAGGCTCGCGACGATCACGCCGCCGAGGAGCGGCCCGACGAGGCCGGCGATCCCCCAGACCGCGCCGAAGAGCCCCTGCATCTTCGCGCGCTCCTCGATCTTGAAGATGTCGCCGACGATCGTGAGCGCCATCGGCTGCATGCCGCCCGCGCCGACGCCCTGGACGGCCCGGAAGGCGATGAGCTGTCCCATGGTGCGCGCCTGCCCGCTGGCCATGGAGCCGACCAGGAAGAGGGCCATGGCCACGAGCATCACGGGCTTGCGCCCGTGGAGGTCGGCGAGCTTGCCGTAGATGGGCACGGTGACCGTTGAGGTCAGCATGTAGGCCGTGAATACCCAGCCGTAGTGGAGGGCGCCGCCGAGCTCGGCCACGACCGTGGGCATGGCCGTGGAGACGACGGTCATCTCCATCGCGGCCACGAACAAGGCGAGGAGAAGCGCGGCCACGGTGGCCGGACGGTGAGTGGTCCGAGGAGTGGTGCGACCGGTGCTCACGTCTGTTAGCCTTCGTAAGAGATCCGATGTCCCTGAAGATCGATCAAGACCACTCGCGATTCCGCGCGATCGTCCGCGGCAAGATCCGGCAGAACCTGCGCAAGTACATCTCGCAGGGCGAGCTGATCGGGCGGAAGGGCAAGGACCTCGTCTCCATCCCGATCCCGCAGATCGATATCCCGCGCTTCCGCTTCGGCGACAAGCAACAAGGTGGCGCAGGTCAGGGCGAAGGCGAGCCCGGCGACCCCATGGGCGGCGAAGAGGGCGAGGAGGGCGAGGGCGGCAAGAAGGCCGGCGAGGGTGCGGGTGAGCACAGCCTCGAGGTCGACGTCACGCTCGAGGAGCTCGCCGACATCCTCGGCGAGGAGCTCCAGCTCCCGGACATCCAGGACAAGGGCAAGAGCAAGATCATCAACGCGAAGGACCGCTACACCGGCATCCGGCGCGTCGGGCCCGAGTCGCTCCGCCACTTCCGGCGCACGTACCGCGAGGCCCTGAAGCGTCAGATCTCGATGGGCTCCTACAGCCCCGACAAGCCGATGGTCGTTCCGATCCCGGACGACCGTCGCTATCGCAGCTGGAAGACCCAGCCCGAGCCCGTCGCCAACGCCGTCATCATCTACATGATGGACGTGTCCGGCTCGATGGGGGACGAGCAGAAGGAGATCGTCCGCATCGAATCCTTCTGGATCGATACGTGGCTGCAGAAGCAATACAAGGGCCTGGAGAGCCGCTACATCATCCACGACGCCGTGGCGCGCGAGGTCGATCGCGAGACCTTCTTCCACACGCGCGAGTCGGGCGGCACGATGATCTCAAGCGCCTACAAGCTGTGCTCGCAGCTCGTCGATGACCACTACCCGCCCGACGAGTGGAACATCTACCCGTTCCACTTCTCCGACGGGGACAACTGGTCGATGGATGACACGCTCGCGTGCGTCGACATCCTCAAGCAGAAGCTGCTGCCGCGCGTGAACATGTTCGCCTACGGCCAGGTCGAGAGCCCCTACGGCTCGGGCCAGTTCATCAAGGACCTGCGCGAGCACTTCGCCAAGGACGACCGCGTCATCACGAGCGAGATCCGCGACAAGGACGCGATCGTGAACAGCATCAAGGAATTCCTCGGCAAGGGCGCCTGAGCGGAGCGGCGCGGTCGCGTCACTCGCAGAGCGCGCTGTCTCCGTGCGCGACGCAGTGCTTTCCCAGCGGAGCGCATGCGCTCCCGTGGACGACGAGCTGGCCCCAGCAGCTCGACCGCGCGTCGTCGTCACAGAACACATGCGGGACGTCGCTCGCGCGTCGGGCGTGCGTGACTCGACGCACAGTCCCGAGTGCACCGTCGACCCGGGGATGGTCTCGAGGGCACACAGAAGGCCGCGAGCGGCGCAGTCCTCTCGGGTTTCGACGTAGCCTCCGCGACAGCGCGCGATCATTTCTCCGTCGCAGAAGGCGTCGTCGTGCTCCGAATTGCACCGCGGGTCGCGCCCGCCGAGCGCGCACACCGCATAGGGCTCGTCCGATGTCTGGACCTCGACGCACCGTCGCCGGCCGCAGTCCTCTCCCGTGGGCTCGCCCATGGTGCCCATCGAGGTAGAGCCGCAGCTCACCTTCGTGTTGTCGTTGCAGTTCTCGAGTGCGCGACAGCCCTCGCTCCCGACGGCCGCAGTCGTTCCGGCAAACGCAACGGAACCTGCGAAGAAGAGCGATGCGAGCCAAGGCGCTGTTGTCCTCGAACGTTCCATGGCCGTGCCCCGCGCGTTCCGTCTCGTGCACGTCATCGGCGTTGACCACCGTGCGCGGTCGCGCCACTCTTCAGCGCCGTGAGCCTCTCTCGAGCCACTCTCTTGCTCTCCGTTGCCGCGTTGCTGTCGACGACGGGAGCAGGATGCGCGCCCTCTCCAAAGGCGCCGGTCGTCGAGATCGACGACGCGCCCGGCGACGCGATCCTGAGCCCCGAGGGCTCGCCCATCGCGCTCCGGCGCAGCATCGTCGCGGACCAGTACTTCTGGCTCCGCACCAAGGTCCTCGAGGGCGAGGCTCCGCCCGCGTTCGCCGAGTCGTTCGCGGCGATGCATGATCTCCGCGGCGACCTGTCGGCCGATCCAACCGCCTGGGAGGACCTCGAGGTCCCGCTCGGTGAGGTCAGCAGCGCGACCGAGCTCCTCACGATGTACGAGAAGCTCCCGGAGAAGAAGGACGTGGGCGGCGTGACCGTGGCCTTCCGCGCAGCCGCGGTCCGGCTTGCGCGCGCGATGGTGGCCGACGAGGCGACGTATCGCAAGGGGCCCTATCGCCTGCACTCCGACGCCATCGGCGTCGCGGCCACGGACCTCGCCGCGCATCTCCTCCCGCGCGAGGCGGAGATCCTCCGCGCGATCGAGGTCGACATGGCGCTCCCCGGCGGCGCTCGTCCGATCGTCGTTACGCTCGTGAGCGAGGCGCCGTACCCCGGAATCTTCGCCGCCGACCAACGCGGGCGCGTCATGGCGAGCTTCGTGCGCGTGCGCGGGCTCGACGGCAGTGCGCTCATCGAGACGGTGCTCCACGAGTCGCTCCACGCGCTCGACGAGATGACGGTGCGCGAGTCGACCGCGATGAACATGCTCCGCGCCGCGCTCGCGAAGCGCGGCATCGATGCGGAGGACTCGAACGCCGAGATGGCGATCAACACCGTGACCTTCGCCGAGGCGGCGAGCCTCGTCCGGCGCTTCGTCGACCCGAAGCATCGTCCGCTCGGCGAGAGCGGCTTCTACACGCTGTACGCGCCGGCGCCTGCGATCGTCGAGGCCTGGACGCGCCACGTGGGCCCGCCCGGCGCCGCCCTCGACGAAACCGCGGACGCCATCGCCAGGGCCGTCACTGGGCCTTGAGGTCGTTCGCGCGTCGGCGCTCGGCTGCGCGCGCGGCGCTCGCCTTCCAGTAGGCCTGGTCACCGATGTCGAGGCACTCGACGTAGCCCTGCTCGTCGAAGCTCTGACCTGACGTGCGCGTGCCCGGGCGGAAGGTGAGCTCCATGCAGCGCTCGTGGTTCTTGTCGGCCGCGGCCTCACACCACGCGCCGTCTCTCCCCGACGTGATGCATGCCGCGACGCCGCGGTCGCGGACCTTCGCCCGCTCGTGCCGGATCCAGAGCCACGCGGCCATCAGCGTGACGAGCGGCAGGACGACGTACATGATGACGAGCGTGCGAGCGCGTGGCCATCGTTGCGCCTCGTCGTCCGCGATCTTGCGCGTGCGATCACGGCCGTCGTCGCGGTAGATCGTCATGCACGGAGCATCGTATCCGCGCGAGCCGCGGGTTCGCCAGGACCGCGCTCGAGCTCAGCGGCTCGCGGTGGCTCTCGCGTTCGCGCACTGGACGAGGATGGTGCCGCCCTTGCGCGTGTACATGCTCGAGCCCCAGCGCTCCTGCGGAGGGAGCGTCTTCGCGTTGACGCCGGCCTGGGGCGCGGGAGCGACCGCGGTGGCGCGGCCCGATGCGCTCGGCCGCTCGTCCTCCTCGCCGGGGCCGACGGCGCCGGGGAGAGGACCGGCGCTCCGCGCGAAGTAGTAGCCGTTCGGGCAGATCGACTCCGCCATGCGGAAGCACTTCTTGTCCATGTGCGTGCACGAGATGGCTTGCCACTCGCTGCTGCCGTCCGGACCTCGCACGGGCTCGACGCGGACGCGGTTGCAGGCAACGGCCGAGAGCGCGACGGCGGCCACGAACAGCGAGCTCAGCAACGACGGAAGGCGAGGCATCGCCCCGAAGGTTGCAACGCCGGTGCCGCTCTCGGACCACGAGAACGAGCCGAATTGTGCGCCCTCGCCGGGTCACCGTGAACGCTGCTTCACGGCCCACGCGCCAAGGCATTCTCGGTGTATCTCTCCCCGCGGCCGCCCATGATCAAGCCTTCACGCGTTCCCCCGATCGTCAGGCGACTCGGCTGGGTCTCGTTCTTCACCGACGTCGGCAGCGAGATGATCTATCCGCTGCTCCCCGCGCTGCTGCTCTCGTTCGGCGGGACGGCCGTGTGGCTCGGAGCGATGGAAGGCATCGCCGAGGGCCTCAGCGCGCTCGTGAAATGGCGCATCGGCCCCGTCGTCGATCGCGTGGCGCGCAAGAAGCCGATCATCCTCGGCGGCTACCTGCTCGCCACGCTCGCGCGCCCGCTGATCTCGATCACGACCGCCGGATGGCACGTCATGGTGCTGCGCTCGCTCGACCGCGTCGGCAAGGGCGTGCGCGGCGTGCCGCGCGATGCGCTCGTCGCGGAGTCGGTCGCGAAGGAGTCGCTCGCCACGGCGTTCGCCTTTCATCGGATGATGGACAACGCCGGGTCCGTCGTCGGGCCCATCGTGGCGTTCACGCTGCTCCGCGCGCTCGAGCTGCCCATCCGCGTCGTGATCGCGCTGGCCGTCGTTCCCGGGCTCGTCTCGTGCGGCGTGCTCCTCTTCGGCGTGAAGGAGATCGCGCGACCGCAGCCCGAGGCCGAGGCGGCCGACGCCGCGCCGATCGCGAGCGAGCCGCGCACGAGCGCACCGCTCCCGCGGTCCGTGCAACGGTACCTGATGGTCCTCGCGCTCTTCACGCTCGGAGCCTCGGCCGACTCGTTCCTCGTCCTCCGCGCGGTGGAGCTCGGCATGTCGGCCGCGTGGGCACCGCTCCTGTGGCTCGCGCTCTCGGGCGCCAAGGCCGCGTCCAACATGCCTGGCGGGTGGCTCGCCGATCGCTTCGGGCGAAGGCTCACGCTCGTCTCGGCATGGCTCCTCTACGCGGCCTTCTATGCGGCCGCGCCGTACGTCACTTCACCGGTGGCGTTCGCCGCGATCGTCGTCGCCTACGGCGCCTACTACGGCCTGGCCGAGGGCACCGAGCGGGCGCTCCTCGCCGAGCAGGTTCCGGTAGAGATCCGCGGTCGCGCTTTCGGCGCCATGCACGCGGTGACCGGCCTTGCTGTCCTGCCCGCCAACCTGCTGTTCGGCCTGCTCTACGCACGCCACGTCGCGCTCGCGTTCGGCGTCAGCGCGGCCTGCGCGGCGGGTGCGGCCGTGCTCCTCCTCGTCGTGGTGAAGGAGCACCAACCGCCACCGGAATCCGCTACTCTTTCGCCATGAGCGAGTTCGCGCTGAAGACGGCACTTCCTGCCTACCTCGCGAGGGAGCAGGAGCGCATCGAGGGGTTCGCCCGCGAGGCGGGGCTCGACTTCTTCCCCACCGTCTACGAGATCCTCACCTACGACCAGATGAACGAGATCGCGGCGTACGGGGGCTTCCCGAACCGCTATCCGCACTGGCGCTACGGCATGGAGTACGAGCGGCTCGCCAAGAGCTACGAGTACGGCCTCTCGAAGATCTACGAGATGGTCATCAACAACAACCCGTCGTACGCGTACCTCCTCGAGGGCAACTCGCTGACGGATCAGAAGCTCGTCATGGCGCACGTCTACGCGCACGTCGACTTCTTCAAGAACAACTTCTGCTTCCGCTCGACCGACCTCGACACTGGCGGCCGCACGACGAACCCGGGCCAGCGCCCGAAGAACTACGATCCGAACCGCCGCTGGATCGACAAGATGGCGAACCACGGCTCGCGCGTGCGTCGGCACGTGGCGCGCATCGGCATCAACAAGGTCGAGGACTTCATCGACCAGTGCCTCAGCCTCGAGAACCTGATCGACCCGCACGCCGCGTTCACCGGTCGTCGCGCCGTGAAGGACCCGGACGCCGAGGAGGTCGCGACCGAGGTGCCGCGCCTCAAGTCGAAGGACTACATGGAGTCCTTCATCAACCCCGAGGAGTACCTCGAGGAGCAGCGCCAGAAGATCCAGGCCGAGAAGGAGAAGGAGAAGAAGTTCCCCGTCCGCCCCGAGCGCGACGTCCTCCAGTTCCTCCTGTCGTACGCGCCGCTCGAGCGGTGGGAGCACGACGTCCTCGAGATCATCCGCGAGGAGGCGCTGTATTTCACGCCGCAAATGCAGACGAAAATCATGAACGAAGGCTGGGCCAGCTACTGGCACTCCAACCTCATGACGACGAAGATCTTGGATGCCTCCGAGATCATCGACTACGCGGACAACAACGCGGGCGTCCTCGCGACGAGCGGCGGCAGGCTCAATCCCTACAAGCTCGGCGTCGAGCTCTATCGCAACGTCGAGGAGCGCTGGAACAAGGGCCAGTTCGGCAAGGAGTGGGAGGACTGCGACGACCTCGACGCGAAGAAGCACTGGAACCTGAGGCTCGGCCTCGGCAAGCAGAAGATCTTCGAGCTGCGCTCGCTCTACAACGACGTCACGTTCATCGACGAGTTTCTCACGCCGGACTTCTGCCGCGACCACAAGCTGTTCAGCTTCTCGTGGTCGAACCGCAACGAGCGCTACGAGATCGAAACGCGCGAGTTCAAGCAGGTCAAGGAGAAGCTGCTCCAGCAGCTGACGAACGCGGGCAACCCGTTCATCTACGTGGAGGACGCCAACTACGACAACCGCGGTGAGCTGCTCCTCAAGCACGAGCACCAGGGCGTCGACCTCCGCGCCGACTACGCACGCGAGGTCATGAAGAGCCTCGTGCGCGTGTGGAAGCGCCCGGTCAACCTGCTCACGGTCGTCGAGGCCAAGCAGGTGATGATCCGCTTCGACGGGCGCGAGCACTCCACGCGCCACATGCGTCCGTGACTCACGTGGAGCCTGCTGCTGCCCCGTTCGTCCGCGACGAGAGCCACTGGCTCTTCAAGCTCTCGCCTGACGAGTGGATTCGCGCCGGGCTCTCCGATCTCGACCGTGCCAAGGCCGCCTACGACGCGAACCATCCGCGCGCCGGCCTCGCGGGGGCCAAGCGCGCCGCGGGCATGGCCCTGAACGGCGCTCTCATCGTCGAGCCCGACGAGCTGTGGGGGCGCACGTACGTCGAGCACATCGCGGCGCTCGGTCGCGACGGCAAGGTGCCCGAGCGCGTTCGCGAGGCGTGCCGCGAGCTCACCGAGGCGGGAGCACCGGCGGCGGCGAAGCTCGTCACGCTGCGCACGTCGTCGCAGGAGCACCGGGTTCTCGAGGCGGCGCGCGACGTCATCGCGCACGCGTACGCAGTCGTGAAGCGTCACGAAGGACAATCATGAAGCGCACTCTCGTCTCGGCGGTCCTCGTTGGTGCGTTCGTCGTCGCGTGCGGAGGGCCCGAGCAGCCGGCCGTCGCGCCCGCGCCCACGGTCACCGCTCCACCCCCGCCCGACCTCTCCTCGCTCCCGCCGCCGGCCGTCCAGCCGCTCCCGGCCACGCCGCCTCCGCCCGTCGCGAGCGCGCCGGCCTCCGAGGTGCTTCCGCCGCCGAAGCCGACGACCATCGCGCTCTCGCATACCGGCGACGAGAAGCTCGACAAGGTGCTCGCCGAGGGCGACAAGGCCTTCGAGGACGCCGACTACACGAAGGCCGCCGCGTCCTACAAGATCGCGATGACCATGGCGCCGCGTCGTGCCGGGCCGATCGTCGGCTCCGCGCGCGTTCGCGCCGTGAAGAACAGCCCGAACCTCGGCTTCGCCGCCGCGGAGAAGAACTTCGAGGTCGCCGCGGCCGCGAAGGACCTGAAGCGTGCCGCGGACCTCGAGCCGACGTACGGGCCCGCGCAGGTGGAGCTCGGTCGCGCGTATCTGCTGCTCGGCGACGGCCCGCAGGCCGAGGCCGCGCTCCGCAAGGGCGCGCGCCTCCTCGCGGACGACCCGGAGGCACACTCCGCGCTCGGGATCGCTCTGCTTGCCATCGGCAAGACCGAGGAGGCGCTCACCGAGCTATCGCGCGCGCGCGAGCTCGACCCGGGGAGTGCGGCTCGGCGCGGCAACCTGGGCACCGTCCTCTTCATGCGCGGCCGCGTGGCCGAGGCCATCAAGGAGTACGAGGTCGAGGTCCGGCTCGTCCCCGACGACGCGCGCGCTCACTCCGATCTCGGCACCGCGCTGCTCGCCCAGAGTGACTTCACGCGCGCCGTTCCCGAGCTGCGCCGCGCCATCCAGCTCGACGCGACGCGCGCGACGTTCCACTCGAACCTCGGCTACGCGCTGCAGCTCTCCGGCAAGTTGACCGACGCCGTCGCGGAATACCGCACCGCAATCAAGATGGACCCGAAGCTCTCGAGCGCGTGGATCAACCTCGCGACGGCGCTCTCACGCGATCCGAAGACGCGCGGCGAGGCGCGTCAGGCACTGAAGACCGCGGGGGGGATCGACTCCTCGGATCCGAGAGTGAAAGCGAACCTCGAAGAGCTCGACGCGCTCGAGAAGGGCACGCCTCAGAAGCCCTGAAATCCAGCGCTGCCCGCGCCGGTCGCAGGCGTGCGCGGGAAGCCGATAGAGGGATTTTACAAGCACCTTCGGGACGTTGCCGAGAAGGCCTCGCGTGGTGTGTTAACCCCGCAAAAGTGCGTGCAGGTTCCCCGTTGACGGGAGGAATCACCATCCCGTACCGTGCTCCACAACTCGGGGCGCGGCTGCGGCACGACCGCATTTCGGACTCACGGCATCGACCCCGGTTCTGGTTCACGAAAGCATCACGCAAGCAGTTGGAGGCTCCGATGGCAGTGGGCAAGGTGAAGTGGTTCAACGACGAAAAGGGGTGGGGCTTCATCAAGCAGGACAACGGTGCCGACGTGTTCGTGCACTACTCCCAGATCTCCGGTGACGGTCGCCGCCGCCTCTTCGAGGACGAGACCGTCGAGTTCGAGATCAAGGAAGGTCCGAAGGGCCTCCAGGCCATCAACGTCGTGCGCCAGGAAGCCACCGCAACCGCCTGAGCGCCTCTCGCAAGAGAACGCCTCGCTGCGCGTGACGCCTGCTCTCTCTCGAGGGCAGGCGTTTCGTCATTGAGGGCCCCGGGGCGCGGCCGAATGCGGTCGCCTGTCGCCGGTCAGGCGACGAGCGGGACGCTCGCGACGTGGAAGGAGTCTTCCTTCGCGTCGAGGACGTGCGCCTCGATGGCGCCGAGCTTCCCGGTGTCGTCGAACTCGTAGAGGTTGAAGCCGGCCATCTTGTGCTCGTGCTCGTGATCGAGCGAGGCGCTCGTCGCGCCGACGGAGAGCAGCTCGCCGAGCGGCGTGCCGAGCGTGCACTGGCGCCGAAGGTGGAGATGGCCATGGAGCACGAGGCCGCGATGGAGGCCCGCGAGCTTGGCGATCAGCGCGTCGGCGTCCTCGAGGCCCTTCATGAAGGTCTCGAGCTTGCTGTGCGGGTTGTGGATGGGGTGGTGGAGCAGGATGACGGGCGTGCGCTTCTGCACCTCGGGGTGGACGAGGATGCGCGTGAGCGCGTCGAGCTGCGGCTTGCCGAGGAAGCCGGAGGCCATGATGGGCGGACGGGGGATGGCGCTCGAGAGCCCGATGATGGCGCAAGGGCCGCGCAGCTTCACGAACGGGAACCGCCCGAGCGGGATGTCCGCGCAGAGGTCGGGCAGATCGCTCGCGACGTAGTCGTGGAAGTACTTGGTGAAGCGCCGATCGCGCATGGCGCCACGGGTATAGAGGTCGTGGTTGCCCGGCACCGCGGAGATCTGGTCGGGCCTGAGGCCGAGGTGCTCCTCGAGAAGCTCGCGCACCGCGACGAACTCCTGCTCGAGCGCCAGGTTCGTGAGGTCGCCGGTGATGACGACGTGATCGACCTTGGCGCGCGTGATCTCGCGCGCGACCGCGCGGACGTGAGCGGGCCGATGAATGTGACCTCGCTTCACGCGAAGGTTCACCCAGCCGGTGAAGCGCTTGTTGAGGAAGCGGTGGGTCGGTACGCCGTCGAGCGCAAGCACGTGGAGGTCGGAGAAGTGTGCGATGCGCATCGACTCACTCTACAGCAGCAGGCTAGTTGGCGTTCACGTCGTAGGCGCAGCGGAAGCCCGTCTCGCGTGAGGCATAGGGCCACGCCCGCCGTGCCGCCGTGCGCAGCCAGTGCGCCGCCTCGCGGTAAGAGCCGCCACGGATGACGTGCCCATACGGGCCGTAAGCGGGGCCCTTCGGGTTGCTCTGTGCGCCGCGCCCGTAGCCGTAGCCGTCATCGTCGCGGTCGTACCAGTCGAAGACCCACTCCGAGGCGTTGCCCGCCATGTCGAGCAGACCGCTCGCGGTCGCGCCGTCGGGGAACGAGCCGATCGGCGCGAGGCCGATGAAGCCGTCGCGGCCGTCGGTCGGGTCGTCGGACCAGGCGCCGTGGTTCGAGAGGTGGGCGTTGTAGAGGTCACCCCAGGGGAACGTGTGGCCGCTTCGCCCGCGAGCGGCGTGCTCCCACTCGGCCTCGGTCGGAAGGCGCCCGCCGATCCACGTGCAGTATGCGGCGGCGTCCTCCCAGCGCACGTGCGTGACGGGCAGCTCGGGTCGGTCGTAGCGAGCGTCGCCGCTCGGGAACGCGGGCGGCGCGCACGCACCGGCGGCGACGCAGCGCGCGTAGCGGCGCACCGGGACCTCGGTGCGATCGAGCTCGAAGTCGCTGAGCGTGACCTCGTGCGCGTGGCCCTCGGCGCGGATCCACGGGCCGATGGTGTCGCGGGTGCCGTCGCAGAGTGCGCCGCGCGGCTCGCGCTCGCACATCTTCACCGCCTGCACCATCTCGCTCGCGGTCGACCCCATGACGAAGCGCCCGCCGGTGATGCGGACACGGCGCTCGACCGGGGGCCGAAGCACGATGATGCCGCCGGCGGGGGCGGCCGAGGCTGCGGCGTCGAGGCCGAGCCACAGCTGCCGGAGCGACGGCGAGCGGCGTGCGTTCTCGAGGCCCGCGAAGGGGTCGGCCTCCGCTCCGATGAGGAAGGCGAGAGCCGCGAAGCCGAGCGCGTACGTCGCCATCGATGTGCCTTGCTCTGCGCTTTCAGCCGGTGAGGATGCGCATGGGCTGCTCGAGGAGCGAGCGCAGCTCTGCGAGGAAGGCCGCGCCCACCGCGCCGTCCACCACGCGGTGGTCGCAGGAGAGCGTCATGGACATCTTCTTACCGGGCACCACTTCGCCGTCTCTGACAACCGGCTCGTCGCGAGCTTGGCCGATGGCGAGGATCGCGCCCTCGGGCGGGTTGATGACCGCGGAGAACGCGTCGATCCCGAACATGCCGAGGTTCGAGATGGAGAACGTGCCGTCGCTCATCTCCTCGGGCTTCAGCTTCTTCGCGCGGGCGCGCGAGGCGAGGTCGCGGACCTCGCGAGCGATGGCCACGACGGTCTTCTGGTCGGCATTGCGGACGACTGGAGTGACGAGACCGTCGGGGATCGCGACGGCGACCGAGATGTCGACGCGCTTGTGGATGAGGATCGCCTCGTCGGTGAACTGCGCGTTGCACTCGGGCACGCGAACGAGCGCGCCGGCGACGGCCTTGATGACGAGATCGTTCAGGCTGATCTTGTCGGGCTTCGCGGCCTGGTCGCCGGGGCCGGCCTTGGGGACGCCCTCGGCGAGCTGCACGTTGATGCCCTCGCGCATCGCGACGAGGGCCTCCACGTCGACGTCGATGGTCAGGTAGAAGTGCGGGACGGTCTGCTTCGACAGCGTGAGCCGCCGGGCGATGGCCTTGCGCATCTGCGAGAGCGGGCGGACCTCGGGCTGGGCGAGGCCCGGCGCGGCGAGGGCCGTCGGCTGCGGGGCGCGGGCGAGCGCGGTGCTGCCGGCGGCGGGGCCGGCGCTCGGGGCGGGGCTGCCGCTGCTGCCGTTTCCGGTCTTCAGCGCCTCGAGATCGGCGGGGATGATGCGACCGTGCTCTCCGGAGCCCTGGGCCACGGAGAGATCGATCCCACGCTCGCGAGCGACCTTTCGGACGTACGGCGACGCGAGGACGCGGCCGGGCGTGCCGTCCTCGGCCTCGGGCTCGACGTCGCGCTCGGTGCGGGACAGCAAGCTGCCTTTCGCGGCGGGCTTGGCGCTCGCGGCGCGCGACGCGGGGCGAAGCGTCTCGACGGGCTCGGGGCGCTTCTGCGCGGGAGCGGGAGCGGGGCTGGCGGGGGCAGGCCCGGCGGTGGGCGCCGTCTCGGGCGCGGGCATCACGCCGGAGGGCGAGGTCTCGGGACCGGGAGCCGTGCTGCCGCCGCCCGCCTGCGCGACGAGCTCGCTCACGTCCTCCCCGGCTTCGCCGAGGATCGCGACGGCCTGGCCGAGCTTCACGTTCGCGCCGGCAGGGACGAGGAGCTTGAGCAGCGTGCCCTTGTCGAAGGCGCGGAACTCCATCGTCGCCTTGTCGGTCTCGACCTCGGCGAGGAGGTCGTCGACGTTGACGGGGTCACCCTCGTTCTTGTGCCACGCGAGGAGGACGCCTTCCTCCATCGTCGGGGAGAGCTTGGGCATGTCGAGAATCTTCGCCATGGCTCAGGATGCTCCCTTCGCGGAAAGTGCGGGTCGGCCGCGGTGCACGACGCGCTTCACGGCGTCGATGACGCGCGAGGCCTGCGGCATGCACTGTTGTTCGAGCTTCGCGTTGTAGGGCATGCCGACGTCGAGCTGCGAGATCCGCAGGATGGGCGCCTCGAGCCAGTCGAACGCGAGCCGCTGCACGCGATCGCAGATCTCGGCGCCGACGCCGCCATAGGGCCAACCCTCGTGGACGACCACGCAGCGGTGCGTGCGCCGCACGGACTCCGCGATGGTGTCCTCGTCGAGCGGGCGCAGCGAGCGAAGGTCGACGACCTCCGCGGAGATGCCCTCCTTCTCGAGCGCGGTGGCGGCCTCGAGGGCCACGTGGGTCATGCGCGAGTAGGCGACGATCGTGCAATCGGTTCCCTTGCGGACGATCTGCGCCTTGCCCATCTCGACGACGACGTCACCGTCCGGGACCTCGCCCTTCACGGAGTAGAGCGTCTCGGACTCCATGAAGCAGACCGGGTTGTCGTCGCGGATCGCCGCCTTCATGAGGCCCTTCGCGTCGGCCGGGAAGGCGGGGGCGAGCACCTTGATGCCCGGGATGGTCGCGTAGAAGTGCTCCATCGCCGTCGAGTGCTGGCTGCCGACCTGGCGCGCGCTCGCGTTGGGACCGCGGAACACGATGGGGCAGTTGAACTGGCCGCCCGACATCTGCCGGAGCTTCGTCGCGTTGTTGAGGATCTGATCGAAGGCGACCGCCGAGAAGTTCCACGTCATGAACTCGATGATGGGACGGAGCCCGACCATCGCGGCGCCCACGCCGATGCCGGCGAAGCCGCCCTCGGCGATCGGCGTGTCGATCACGCGGCGCTCGCCGAACTTCTCGAGCATGCCCTCGCTGACCTTGTACGCGCCCTGGTAGTGGCCGACCTCTTCGCCCATGAGGAAGACGCGGTCGTCGCGCTCCATCTCCTCGATCATCGCCTCGCGCAGGGCTTCTCGGTAACGGATCGTTCTTGCCATGGTGCCTACGCCGCGAAGGGTCCGTCGTACGTCGTCGATTCGAGGAGGGAGGCGTCGGGCTCGGGGCTCTCGTCCGCGAACTTCACGGCCTCCTGCACCTCGTGCTCCACGTGCTCCTCCAGGGTCTTCAGGAGGGAAGGCGCGTAGCCGTCCGCCTCGAGCTTGGCGCGGGCGCGGAAGAGGGGGTCCTTCTTCTTGCGCTCCTCGAGCTCCTCGCTCGTACGGTACTTCGCCGGGTCGCTCATCGAGTGACCGCGGAAGCGATACGTGCGGACCTCGACGAGCGTCGGCAGCGAGAGCTCGCGCGCCCGCTGGACGGCTTCGCCGATGCGCTGCTCGACGGTGAGCACGTCGTCGGCGAAGAAGCGGTCGCGGTCGATGCCGTACCCGAGCGCCTTCATCGAGACGTCTTCGACGCTCATCGTGCGCGAGAGCGGCGTGCCCATCGAGTACTCGTTGTTCTCGCAGATGAACACGATCGGGAGCTTCCACAGCGCCGCGAGGGACACGCCCTCGTGGAACGCTCCGATGCTGACGGCGCCCTCGCCGAACAAGCAGAGCGTGACGCGGCCGTCGGCGCGGTACTTCGACGCGAACGCGACGCCGGCCGCGAGCGGGATGTGCCCGCCGACGATGCCGTAGCCGCCGAGCATGTTCGTCGCCTTGTCGAACATGTGCATCGAGCCGCCGAGGCCCTTCGAGCAGCCGGTGACCTTGCCGAACAGCTCCGCCATCAGCGCCTTCGGGCTCATGCCCTTGGCGATGGCGATGCCGTGATCGCGGTAGGTGGTGACGACGTAGTCGTCGGGCTTGAGCGTCGCGACCGCACCGACGCCGACCGCCTCCTGCCCGATGTAGAGGTGGAGGAACCCGCCGATCTTGCCCTGCGCGTAGGCGCGCGCGGCCTCCTCCTCGAGACGCCGGATGAGGAACATCTGGCGATAGAGGGCCGCGAGGTGATCGAGCTGCCCGCTCGGCCGGGTGAGCGGCGAGGGGGGCTCGTCGGGGGCAGGCATGTCGGGGGCCTTGGTGTCGGTGGCCTTCTGGGCTTCGGATTGGCTCATGAGTTGTGAGGGGGCCGCGCCGCAGGCGCGGGTGAGGTGCGGCACCCCGCTTTCCGTAGTCGACCCGGCTCGTCGGGGGAAGCAGGTCCGGACCGGTGGAGTGTCCTACCTTCTCTCACAAAAGAGCGCGAGCGTGTCACGCCTCTACAAGGTGGAGCGACGCCCGGGCGTTCAACGGGGGCACTGGGCGGAGTCTCGCGCCCGAATCCCCGACAATCAGGCGTCGCCCGAACAGGTGACGGAACTTTCGCCAACCCGAGCCGTCAGAGAGCAACACATCATGAAGATCGCAGCCGTCCTCGCCCTCGCCCTGGTTCCCGCGGCGTTCGTCGTCTCCTCGGTGGTCTGCGAGACCGACGCGCATGCATGCGGCATGTCCGTCCGGATGGACCCGACCCCGCAGCGCCCGACGCCGGTGCAGGAGATCGCCCGCGCCGAGAAGGCGCTCGAGGGTGGTCAGAACCTCGGGGCCGCGCAGGCGATCCTCGGTAGCTTCCCGCGCATCCGGACGGCGACCGCTGGCGCGAACCCGCTCGAGACGCGCGCGCTCCGCGTGTTCTCGCTCGCGGTCGTTCGGTCCGACGGAACGGTCGACGAGAAGAAGGCGCACGTCGCGAGCGCGAACGGCAACGAGTGGACGCCCAAGGCGAACCTCGAGTGGGCGGTGCAAGCGCTCCGCGAGATCGATGCGAAGCGCCCGAACGACCCGACCGTCCAGGCGGACCTCGGCGAGGCCCTCAGCAAGACGGCGACGGGCCAGGCGGAGGCGCTGAAGCTCCTCCAGGGTCTCGCGCAGAAGGACCTCATGGGCTCGCCGCATGCGTATGCGGCCCTCGCGAAGCTCCGGACGCAGAACGGCGACGCCGAGGGCGCTCTCGCGGCGATCAAGCGCTGCGAGGAGATGTCGAAGACGCCCGGCGTGTGCAAGGCGCCCGCTCCCAAGGCGTGATCGGATACGAATCGATCGCATGATGCGGTCTCCCACGAAGCCCGGCGCTCCTCGCTTCTCGAGCAGCCTCGGGCTTCTCGTCTTCTCGCTCTTCATCGCGGTCGCCCTGACGGGCTGCCCGAAGAAGCCGGACCCCAAGCCCGACCCGCTCGCGGTCGCCCAGGACGCCGGCGGCGACTCGACGGCCACGTCGAAGCTCGCGTCGTCGGCCGCGTCGCCGTCGGCGCCCGCGAACGCCGAGCACGGCAAGGAGCTCGTGCTGAAGTACGAGTGCAACCGATGCCACGACGGCACCGGGCACCCCGCGGCCGCGCAGGGCAAGCACTGCGTGCATTGCCACAAGGACATCATCGAGGACCGGTTCTCGGCGTCCGCGGCGTCGCTCGCGCGCTGGAAGCCCCGCGTGAAGGAGCTCGCCGACGCGCCGTCGCTCGAGGCGACCGGCAAGCGCTTCACACGTCGCTGGGTCGAGGGCTACCTGCTCCAGCCCTCCGACCTGCGGCCGCATCTCCAGCAGTACATGCCGAGGCTCGCGATCTCGCTCGCCGATGCGCGCGACGTCGCCGCGTACCTCGTGCCGGAGGCCGACCCGGTGCCCGTCGATCTCGCCAAGGCGCCGGAGCTCGCGGGCGCCGATCTCGGCAAGGGCCGGCAGCTCCTCGAGACGAAGGGCTGCGGAAGCTGTCACGTGATGACGGGCGTAGTCGCGCTCCCGAGCTCGAATCCGCCTGCCATGGATGGCAAGGCGCTCGAGCGCGCACACAAGCTCGCGCCGGATCTCACGCATGCGCGCGTGCGCATGCCGCCCGCGCGGCTCGTCGCGTGGCTGAAGGACCCGACCGCCGTGAAGCCCGACAGCGCGATGCCGAAGATCGCGCTGACGGACGCCGAGGTGAAGGACATCGCGGCGTACCTGCTGACCGCGGAGCTGAGCTCCATGCCGCGGAAGCCGAAGCCCGTGCGCCTGCCCGTGCTCACGCGCAAGGTCACGTTCAAGGAGGTCGACGACAAGGTCTTCCACCGGACCTGCTGGCACTGTCACTCGGAGCCGGACTACGCGATCGGCGACGGCGGTCCGGGCAACTCGGGCGGGCTCGGGTTCAAGCCGCGCGGCCTCAACCTGTCGGCCTACGAGGGGATCGCGGCGGGCTTCGTCGACGACAAGAACGAGCGACAGAGCGTCTTCGCGAAGGACGCCGAGGGCGTGCCGCGTCTCGTTCGCGCGATGCTCGCGCGCTACGACGAGGAGGCGGGCGCAGCGACGGGCGAGGTTCGCGGGATGCCGCTCGGTTACGACCCGATCTCGATGGAGGAGATCCAGCTCGTCGACACGTGGATCTCGCAGGGGCGACCGCGATGAGGATGGCTGTCGCCATCGCGCTGACGGTGGCCTCTGCGGCCTGCAGTCGGTCGTCGACGATCACGCAGGACGCGCCGACGACGCCGAGCGGCACGAAGGCGGTCGCGAGCGCGGAGCCGAAGGCGAGCTCCGGCGCAGGCTCGACCGCGGAGCCCGCCCCGGAGGCGAAGCCCGCGCAAGGGTCGGGCGTGCGCGTCGTCGTGGCGGGCCAGGACAGCGATGCGCTGTCGGTGGTCCGCACGGAGCGATTGCGCGCGAAGGCCGAGGGCCGCGTGCTCGTCGTCTATGCGGGCGCGGGGTGGTGCGAGCCCTGCAAGCGCTTCAAGCATGCGATCGAGGCGGGCACGCTCGACGACAAGCTCGCGAAGACGACGCTGCTGGTGTTCGACGCGGACCGCGATACGGAGCGCCTCGCGAGCGCGGGGTACAAGTTCCAGTTCATCCCCTACGTGGGCCTTCCGGGCACCGACGGTCATCCGACCGACTCGGCGGAGGCGCGTGCGAAGGGCAGCGAGTCGTGGCGCGACCTCATCGCGAAGCTCGAGACCTGGCAGGCGAAAGGCCCCTGAGAGCCAGGCCGCGGTTCAGTCGTCGCGTGCTTCGGCGCTGCCGGCGCTGGCGGGGCCGCCGAGCGTGCCGCTCGCTGCTCCTGCCGCGCCCGCGCTGACCGCGGTGGCCGGCCCTGCGTCGGCCGTCGCGCCTGCGTCGGTGCTCGCGCCCGAGGGAAGCCCGCGGAGGCCCGGGTGCTTTCCCGGCGTCAGCGAGAAGGTCGGCACCTGCACCGGCGCACGCGGCGCCGTGGCGGCTGCCGCTGACGCGACGGTGGATGCAGCGGCCTTCGCCGCGTCGTCGCGGGAGGCGCCTTCGTTCTGTCGCTTGCCCATCACGATGAGCACGACGATGACGACGAGCGCGGCCGCCGCGACGACGTTCTGCAGCCGGTGCGTCTGCTTGCGGATGATGATCGACGGTCGCGACGGCGTCTCACCGTAGGGCGTGAGCATCGGGCGATCGCTCCGCCGCGCCGCGCGCTCGAGCGCCACGCGCGAGCTCAGCGGAGTGCGCTCGAGCTCGATCCGGTCGCCCGCGGCGCCGTTGTCGTCGAGATGAGGCGCGCTCGCGGCCTCGAGCATGGCGTCGATCGACGTGGCGCCCTCCGTCGGTCGGTCGACCGCGCGCGCCACGGCCTCGCCGAGATCGACGCAGGACCCGAAGCGCTCGACGACGTCCTTCGCCATGCCCTTCGCCAGTGCTGCCCCGAGCGAACGAACCACTGGCGCCGGGCCGATGCCGGGCTCGAGCGGCGGGGGCGGCTCGCTCGAGACCTTGCCGGCGGTCACGATCGGGTCGTCGCCGCCGAAGGCACGCTGGCCGGTCGCCGCCTCGTAGAGCGTCGCGGCGAACGCGAACTGATCGGAGCCCGGCCCGAAGTCGCCGGTCGAGAGCGCCTCGGGCGACGTGTACGCGGGCGTGCCGAGCACCGTGTTGACCCGTGTGATCGTCGAGTCGGGGATGCGAGCGATGCCGAAGTCCGCGATCTTCGCGCCCGTCCGCGAGAACAGGATGTTCTCGGGCTTGATGTCGCGATGAATGACGCCCGCCGCGTGCGCGAACGTGAGCGCCGAGCCGAGCTCTCGCGCGATCTTGCCGACCTCGGCGAGGGGCAGCGCGCCACCCTCGCGCAGCCGATCGCGGAGGCTCTCGGGCCCGTCCGTGCGCGGCCCCTGCACGTACTCGAAGACGAGGAAGAGGCCGACGTGCTCGTCCTCGCCCATGTCGTGCAGCGTGACGATGTTCGGATGGCTCACGGCAGCCGCGGCCTGCGCCTCGTGACGCATGCGCGTGACGAGCTCGTCGCGCACCGAGGGCGGCAGCGCGAGATCGTCGCGGAGCACCTTGATGGCCACCTTGCGCCCGAGCACCGTGTCACGCGCCAGCCAGACGCGGCCCATGCCTCCTTGCCCAAGCAATCGCTCGACCTCGTAGCGGCCGATGCTGCGAGGAGGAGTGGTTGGGGGGGCTGGCCGTCTCGGATCCATCGTCAATCCGTGTGGGGATTCCAGCAGGCCACCTTGTGGCCCGTCCCTGGTGTGAGCTCGGCGAACACGGGCATCTCCTTCTCGCAGGTGCCCTTCACGGCGCGTGCGCAGCGTGGATGGAACGGGCATCCGGTCGGCGGGTCGATGGGCGACGGTGCGTCGCCGGGGACGACGATGCGAAGGCGCTTCTTCTCCGGGTCGGGCGTCGGGACCGCGCCGAGCAGCGCGCGCGTGTACGGGTGGAGCGGCGCCGCATAGAGCTGCTCGGTCGTGGCCTGCTCGACGAGCTTGCCGAGATACATCACCGCGACGCGCTGGCTGATGTGACGCACGACGCGCAGGTCGTGCGAGATGAAGAGGAACGCGACGCCGAGCTCGTCCTGCAGATCCATCAGCAGGTTCACGATCTGCGCCTGGATCGACACGTCGAGCGCGCTGATCGGCTCGTCGCAGACGATGAACTCGGGCTGCACGGCGAGCGCGCGCGCGATGCCGATGCGCTGCCGCTGGCCGCCCGAGAACTCGTGCGGGTAGCGGCCCATCACGTCGGGGCGGAGGCCGACCTTGCGGAGGAGGCTGGCGATCATGTCCTCCTCCTCGCTCTTCGTGCTCGCGAGCTTGTGGATCTGGATCGCCTCGCCGACGATGTCGCGCACCGTCATGCGCGGGTTCAGGCTCGAGTACGGATCCTGGAAGATGATCTGCATCTTCCGGCGGAGCGGGCGCAGCTCGGCGGCGGAGAGCGGGACGATGTCGCGGCCGTCGTAGACGACGCGCCCGAAGGTCGGCTCGACCAGGCGGAGCATCAGCCGCCCGAGCGTGCTCTTGCCGCAGCCGCTCTCACCGACGAGCCCGACGGTCTCGCCGCGACGCACGCGGATGGAGACGCCGTCGACGGCTCGAAGGAGCTTCTGGTCGCGCGCGAAGAAGCCGCCACGAACGGGGAAGTATTTGCCGAGACGCTCGGTCGCCACGAGCGTTCGCGGTCGCCCGGGAGCGGGATGCTCGGAGCCGCCTATCTCGAGGCCCTCGCTGCCCTGCGCCCGCTCGGTGCCGGCGCTTGCGTTCTCCGGTTCGATCGAAGCCATCCCTCAGCTTTCGTAGCTGATTCAGGCCCGCTTGTCGCTCACGTCACACCTCGCTCGCGCGGATGCAGCGCGCGAGGTGCAGCGGGCCTCCACCTTCGGCCTCGATCGGCGCGAGCTCCGGCTCGGTCTCGCGGCAGGCGTCGATCACCATCGGACACCGATCGGCGAAGCGGCAGCCGGGCGGCAGAGCGAGGAGATCGGGAACGAGCCCCTCGATCACCGGGAGCCTGGCGCGCTTCGGCTTCGCGTCGGGCTCGAGCTCGGCAGCGGCGCGCGCCTCGCCGGCGAGCAGCGTGTCGCGCTCCGCCGTCGCGGGCATGGCCAGCGCCGCCTTGTCGAACGTGGGCAAGCTGCGCAGGAGCCCGCGTGTGTACGGATGTCGCGGATGCGCGAAGAGACGCTCCACCTTGGCGCTCTCGACGACCTGCCCGGCATACATGACGACGACGTCCGTGCAGACCTCGGCGACGACACCGAGATCGTGCGTGATGAGGATGACGCCCATGCCGAGCTGCGTCTTCAGGCTCGCGAGCAGCTCGAGGATCTGCGCCTGGATGGTCACGTCGAGCGCCGTCGTCGGCTCGTCCGCAATGAGGAGGCTCGGCTCGCAGGCGAGCGCCATCGCGATCATGACGCGCTGGCGCATGCCGCCGGAGAGCTGGTGCGGGTACGCGTCGATGTTGGTCTCGGGCGCGGGGATGCCGACGAGCTTCAGCATCTCGAGCGCGCGCTCGCGCGCCTGACCGCGCGACTTCTTCTGGTGGAGGCGAATGGCCTCGATGATCTGCGTCCCCACCGAGTAGACGGGGTTCAGGCTGGTCATCGGCTCCTGGAAGATCATCGAGATCTCGTTGCCGCGAACGTCCTGCATCTGGCGCTCGGAGAGGCCGAGGAGATCGCGCCCGCGGAGCTCGATCTGGCCGCTCTCGATCTCGCCCTGCGGATAGGGGATGAGCCGGAGGATGCTGAGCGCCGTGACGCTCTTTCCGCAGCCGCTCTCGCCGACGATGCCGAGCGTCGCGCCCTCGCCGACCTCGAGAGAGACGTGATCGACCGCCCGCAGGACGCCCTGTTCGGTGCGGAACGTCGTCACCAGGTCACGGACGCGGAGGAGGGGGGGCGCCGCGCTCTTGGCCTCGACCGGGGACGACGACGACGAAGCCGACATGCGCGGCATGCTAAGCTCTCGCGCGTGAATTGGTCGAGCACGACGATCATGGCGGGCCCCGCCCTCGCGCTCGGCGTGCTCGCCTCCGTCGGCTGCGCGCCTCGGCCGCGCATGTGCACGGCGTCGAGCGAGTGCGCGACGCAGTCGGCGTGTGTCGCGGGTCGGTGTCAGCCCGATCGACCGAACGTGAAGCCTGCCGTCGACGCGGCGCGCCGGCTCGTCGTGAGGCCGACCGACCTTGCCTATCTCAGGCGCGGTGAGGGGCCCACCGGCGGAGCTCTGCCGCCGGTGTTCGCGCTCGGTCGGGACTCGGCCGTCCTCATGATGCGCTTCTCGGTTCCGCTTCCGTCGACCGCGACCGTGGTGGAGGCCTATGTCGTCCTCAGGCGATCGGACGCCATCGACGATGACCCTGCACCGATTTCCCTACACGCTACCCGGATCGTCGATGGTTGGAAGCAGCGATCCATTTCGTGGGCGCGGCAGCCTCGCGTCGTCGACGCGCGAACCCCGGCGACGGTCGTCGAGCCCGGTGGGCCTTCGCTGGTGCGGCTCGATGTGCGCGATCTCGTTAGACAATGGCCGAAGCACGACCCGCGGGACCAGGGGATCGCAATCGTGGCCGACAACGAGACGCGGACCGGAACGACGTTTGCGTTCCGTGCGGTCGGTGTCGCTGACGTGGAGCCGTATCTCGAGCTCTACCTTCGCTGAGCAGCACGCCGGACGAAGCACTGAACAAAAAGTTTCCGGGAGTTGAAGAACCTCGAGCGAGCCCCGTCAAACGTCTCGGCCGCGTAACACTCGGCCCCGAACGTAAGGCTCGTTAGCTTCGAACCAGCCCTTGACCCTCCCGTGCCGGGGGGTGGACCCTTACGAAACGAAAACAAACGCATCCCGAGCGCCCCCCGCCGGGATGAAGGAGAGTGGATGATGCGAGTGTCGAAGTCTCTGGGCTCTTGGGTTGGACGCGGCGTTGCGATGGCTGCTGCGCTCGTCGCTCTCTCCACCGCGACGGATGCTCGCGCTGACGCCGAGTTCACCGCGACCGGCGGCAAGGGCTCCATCGAGGTCAAGGGCAACGGTCACTGGCACATCAACAAGGAAGCCCCGTGGAAGGCCACGGTCGGCTCCACCACGCTCGCCAAGGACAAGTGGTCGCTCAGCGACGGCTCTGCCACGGTCAGCGGCGTCCCCGCCGGCGAGGCGAAGGTCAAGGTCTACGTTTGCAACGGCGACCAGTGCAAGAACGCGGAAGTCACCGTCACCGTCAAGTAGTCGCGCGCTACTGACGAGGGGGCGAAACGAGGTGGAGCGTCTCTCCTAGAGATCGCCTCCGCCTCGTTTGCTTTTTGTCCTACGCTTTCTCCCATGGCAGAGAAGCCGAGCGTCGTCAGCGAGATCAGCGCCGTCGCGGAGAGCGTCGAGAAGCGCTTCCTCAAGGGGCGTCGCGTCCTCGCGTTCTCCGAGTACCTCGATCTGTTCGCGAGCCATCCGGTCCGGTTCGCGCGCGATGCGAGCCGGTACGTGCGCGACTGCTTCGACCAGTACGGCACCACCGTCGTCGAGCAGCCGTGGGGGAAGTTCACGCGCTGGAACCTCTTCGACCTGCCGTGGGATCCGCTACAGGCCCCGCACGCCCTCATCGGGCAGGAGCAGGTGCAGGAGGAGATCTATCGCTCGGTCTCGAACTTCGTTCGCGAGGGGCGGCCGAACCGCCTCGTCTTGCTCCACGGCCCGAACGGGTCGGCGAAGAGCACGATCGTCGCCTGCATCATGCGGGCGCTCGAGAACTACTCCACGCTCGACGAGGGCGCGCTCTACCGGTTCAACTGGGTGTTCCCCTCCAGCAAGACGATGCGCGGCAGCCTCGGCTTCGGCCAGAAGGAGCAGGCGTCGCAGGGCGAGACCTACGCCCACCTCGCCGACGACCAGATCGACGCGAAGCTCCTCGTCGAGGTCCGTGACCATCCGCTCTTCCTGATCCCGGTCGAAGAGCGCCAGAAGCTCCTCGAGCGGCTCGGCAACGACAAGGGCACCGAAGGCGCCTCCGAGTACTTCAGCGACTGGATCCTGCGCGGCGAGCTCTCGCACAAGAGCCAGCAGGTCTTCGAGGCGCTGCTCTCCAGCTACAACGGCTCGTACACGGAGGTGCTGAAGCACGTCCAGGTCGAGCGGTACTTCATCTCGCAGCGGTATCGCGTGGGCGCCGTCACCATCGGCCCGCAGATGAGCGTCGACGCCGCCGAGCGGCAGGTCACGATGGACCGCTCGCTCCAGTCGCTCCCCGCGTCGCTCCAGGCGATCACTCTCTACGAGGCCAAGGGCGAGCTCATCGACGCCGCCGGCGGCATCCTCGAGTTCAGCGATCTCCTCAAGCGCCCGCTCGACACGTTCAAGTACCTCCAGCTCTCCGTGGAGACGGGCGAGGTCTCGCTCACCGCGCAGAACGTCCAGCTCAACTGCGTGATGACCGGCAGCGCCAATGAGCTGCATCTCGACGCGTTCCGCGAGCACCCCGAGTTCGCGAGCTTCCGCGGGCGCATGGAGCTCATTCGCACGCCCTATCTCCGTAGCTTCCTGCACGAGCAGCGCATCTACGACACGCACGTCGTGCCGCACATCCGCCGGCACGTCGCTCCGCACTCGACGACCATGGCGGCGCAGTTCGCGGTGCTCACGCGCATGCGGAAGCCCAACACGGACAAGTACCCGCGCGCTCTCTCGAACGCGCTCTCCGGTCTCACCGCCATCGAGAAGATGGACCTCTACGCGGCCGGGCGCGCGCCCGAGCGGCTCGAGCCCGACGCGCAGAAGGTCCTGCGTGCCGGCGTCCGCGAGGTCTTCGAGGAGAGCGACTCGTATCCGATCTACGAAGGCCGCATCGGCGCCAGCCCGCGCGAGATGCGCGTCGTGATGTTCGATGCGGCGCAGTCGTCGGTCTACAAGTGCCTCTCTCCGCTCGCCGTGCTCGAGGAGATCGAGCAGCTCTGTCAGCGCAAGGCGGAGTTCGAGTGGCTCCAGCAGGACACGCAGGCCGGCGGCTACCACGACGTGAAGCTGTTCCGGGAGACGCTCTCGTCGCGCCTGCTCGGCATCTGGGAGCAGGAGCTCTACGCCTCGAGCGGGCTCGTCGCCGACGCGCAGTACGACGACCTCTTCGAGAAGTACGTCCAGCATGTGAGCGTCTGGACGAAGAAGGAGCGCATCCGCAACAAGCACACGGGCGAGTACGAGGAGCCCGACGAGGGGATGATGCGCGAGGTCGAGCGCCTGCTCGACGTGAAGGGCGACGCTCAGGAGGCCCGCAAGCAGATGATCAGCGGGATCGCCGCGTGGGCGATCGATCACCCCGGCCAGAAGGTCGAGGGGCGGAACGTGTTCCCGAACTTCCTCCGCCGGCTGCGCGACGCGATCTTCAGCGACAAGCGCGTCGAGATCGCCAAGCAGGCACGCGACATCGTCGTCCTCGTTCGCGAGGAGGGCGCAGGCCTCGACGAGAACCGGAAGAAGGAGGTGCGTGAGGTCATCACGCAGCTCGCCTCGCGCTTCGCGTACTGCGACAACTGCTCGGCCGACATGGCGAGCATGCTCGTTCGCAAGCGCTACAGCGACCTGATCGTCAACTGAGCGACCTTACCTCCGAGGTGCGGCGGCTCGCGCTGCCGGCGATCCTCCATTCGCTGCTGCAGACGCTCGTCTTCGTGGTCGACCGCATCATGCTCGGTCACCACGGAGAGGCGTCGCTCGCGGCGATGCAGCTCGGCGGCGCCATCGAGTGGTCGATCTGGAGCGTGTTCGCCGCGTTCGAGGTGGGCACCATCGCGCGCGTCGGTCGCCACGTCGGCGCACGCGACCCCGGCTCGGCAAGGCTCGCGGCGCGGATCTCGCTGGCGATGGCCGCCGCGGTGGGCACGGCGCTCGCGATCGCTTCGCCCTGGTTGCTCGAGCTGTTGCCGCTCCTTGCGCCCAACGTCTCGCCGGCGGCGCTGGCCGAGGCGCGCGCGTATCTCGGGGTGACGATCGCCGCTTCGCCGCTGGTCTTCGTCGCGACGATCGCGATCGCGACGCTGCAGGCCGGCGGCGATACGCGAACCCCGCTCGCCATCGGGATCGCGGCCAACATCGTGCACGTCGGGCTGAACTACGTGCTCATCGCGAAGCTCGGAGCGCGTGGCGCCGGGATCAGCACGGCGATCACCTTCGCGCTCGAGGCCGTGCTCGCGACCGCGGCGTTGATGCGAGTGAGCGGTAGCGTCTCGCTCCGGGGCGGCGGCACGGGCACGCCGTGGAGGCCGGAGGCCCGCGCGCTCTCGAGCATCGCCGTTCCGGCCTTCGCGGAGCGCGTGCTCTATCACGTGGGGTACAGCGGGTACGTCCTCATCATCGCGCGGCTCGGCGACGCAGCGATGGCCGCGAACCAGTCGCTCATCAGCGTCGAGTCGATCTGCTTCCTGTCGGCGGACGGCTTCGGGATCGCGGCCGCGGCGCTCGTCGCGCAGAAGCTCGGAGCAGGGGAGCCCGCGGCCGCGCAGCGGGTCGCTCGCATCGGCGCGCGCGACGCGGTGGTGGCGCTCACCCTCTTCGGCGTGACGGCGCTCGCGCTGCGGAGCGCGATCTTGCCGATGTTCTCGCACGACCCGGAGGTCCTCGCGATCGGGCGCGCGGCGATGCCCGTGCTGACGGTGGCGCAGCCGTTCATGGCGGTGGGCATCGTGCTCGCGCAGTCGCTCCGCGGCGCCGGGCGAACCCGGGATGCGCTCGGCGTGAGCGTGATCGGCGCCGTCCTCGTGCGCCTCTCGGCGACGTGGTTCTTCGCGATCACGCTCGGCCTCGGGCTCACGGGCGTGTGGATGGGATCGACGCTCGACTGGATCGTGCGGAGCGCGCTCTACGTCGTGATCGGGGCGCGGACCCTCGCGCGGGAGGCGGCGGCGCGGAGCAACGTGGAGCCCAGTGAAGTGGAGCCCTGCGGTGCTAACGTGGAGCCATGAGCTTCCGTCGTGGCTTCTTTTGGTCCGCCGTCGCCGCCTGCATGGTCCCCGCCGGCCTCCTCGCCGTCGCGTGCGCATCGTCGTCCTCGAGCACGGCCGCGCAATATCCCGACGGCGGTGACACGGTGAACCCGACGCCCGACGGCGGCGGCACGACCGACGCGCAGCTCGATGCGGGCGCGGACGGCGCCGCGGCGTCGTGCGAGGGCACTTGCAAGGCGACCGCGCTCGTCGCCGACTTCGGCGGCAAGAAGCGCACGCTCTCCCGCGCGCAGTTCGGCACGCAGCAAGGCGATGCCGGCCCCGAGCTCCACACCGAGTCGCATCTCGGGGGTATGGCGGCGTGTCCTTCGGCGTCGTCGCCCTCTCCGGACTACACGCTGCTCGTGGCGCCCGTGCCGCGGGGCGCTGGCGCCGGGAAGAAGCTCTCCGATCGCGACGGCATCACGAGCGCGTTCTTCGACTTCAAGGGCGACCTCGGCCTCGCTGCGCCGAGCGGGATCACGAAGGCGCTCTCGGTGAACGTCACCGTCGTCGGTGAGGATACGGCGACGCCACCCGCGTGGGTCGCGCTCGACGTCATCGCCTCCTTCACCGAGGGCGAGGTCCGCGGCCACCTGTACGCCCAATATTGCGACTCGCTCTCGCAGTGAGCGCGCGCGATCAGCGATAGGGGCTGGCGCGACCTTCGAGCTTCAGGCGCGCGCCGCGGACGCCGTAGAGCTCCTGGCCTCCCGGGCTCATGATCGGGCCGAGCATGTGGCTCGCGAAGATGGCCGCGAGGGTGAGCGCTGCGCGGTCCTTCTCCACCTCGGGGACGATGAGCCAGATCGTCTTGCAGCGCTGCGCGAGGAGCGCGAGGCCGTAGGTGCCCATCGCGCGCTCGGCCTCCTCGGCGGCCGCGAGATCGGCCGGGTCGATCGGCCGGCCGTAGCAGAGGCGCGTGCCGGACGACGTGCCGTCGCCGCCCGCGATGACGACGCGTGCGGCGTCGATCTCGGGCATGACGTCCTCGTAGCGTTTGTCGACGGTGAGCCCGACACGTGATGCAAAGAACCGCTCGGCCTGTCGCTTGACGGCCTCGATGTCGAGGCCGGCGTCGGCGCGCTGCGCGAACACGGCATAGCTCCGGTCGAGCGCTGGGCTGGAGAGGGCGCCGTGGCGCAGGATGCCGCGCTCGTTCAAGAGATCGCGGAAGGCTTCTTCGGTCATCGCCGGCACGGCGGTCACCATAGCAAAAGTAGTGTTAGGGTTTCGCCCGTGCTCGTCGACACGCATTGCCATCTCGACCCTCAGTACTTCCCGAGCGGCCCCGACGACGTGCTCGCGCGAGCACGCGAGGTCGGGGTCGAGGGCTTCGTCGTCATCGGCGTCGGCACCGATCTGGCGCCGGCTCGCGCCGCCGTCGCGCTCGCGAAGCGTCTGAACGAGCGAGCTGCCGCAGCGATCGGCGTGCACCCGCACGACGCCATCACGCTCGACGACGCCGCCTATGCGGAGCTCGCGCGGCTCGTGGCGGAGCCCGAGGTCGTCGCCGTGGGCGAGATCGGGCTCGACTACCACTATGACCACTCCCCGCGTGAGGTGCAGCGGGCGACCTTCGCGCGCCTCGTCGGTCTGGCGCGCGAGGTGAACAAGCCGATCGTCATCCACACGCGCAATGCTCCGGCCGACACGCTCGACATCTTGAAGAGCGAGGGCGCTCGTGACGTCGGCGGCGTCATCCATTGCTTCAGCGAGGACCGCGCCTTCGCCGAGGCGGCGCTCGATCTCAACTTCGACGTGTCCTTCTCGGGGATCGTGACGTTCAAGACCTCTCTCGCCATCCAGGAGGTGGCGCGGTGGGCGCCCCTCGAGCGGATCCTCGTCGAGACCGACAGCCCGTACCTCGCGCCGATCCCGAAGCGCGGGAAGCCGAACGAGCCGGCGTATGTCGTACACACGGCGCGGCGCGTGGCGGAGCTTCGCGGCATCGCCTTCGAGGCGCTTGCCGAGGCCACGACCGTCAACGCGGAGCGGGTCTTTCGCCGGTGTTTCCAGCCCTCCGCGGGCACGGTCGCGAGCTCGTCGACCTGAGCCGTCCACCTACATGCAGCTGCGTTGGCGCGGCTGGCGCGGGCGCCGTACGCTTGTCGAAGGAGCTCTCGCAGGGTGACGCAACGCCGACGGAGATTGGGCCCTGCGAAGGTCGGTTGGCCGCTCTTCGCGTCCTTCCTCGCTCACGTGAGCTTGCTCTCGGTGGCCGGCATCGTTGCGTACCACCTCACGCAGACGCGTGAGCGCCGGGAGGCTTCGAGCCGGACGGCCGCGCCGAGCGGCGCGCAGGCGATCGAGCTGCCGCTCTTCACCGAGGGGCTGCTGCTCACGGAGCACGACGTGGTCCCCGAGGGCACGACGCCCGTCGCGCATGGCGGCGCGACGATCGCGCGGGTCGACATGGGGACGCTCGGCAGGGGCGGGCAGGCGACCGGCGCACGGGCGACGAATCTCGCCGCGATGGACGAGGACCTGAGCCTCGCGCCCGACCCCACGAGCCGCCTCGACCGCGATCAGGCTCAGCGCCTCAAGACCGCGGCATTCCGCACGACCCATGAGGACCGTCGCGCGACGACGCACCCGATGGAGGTCACGTTCCTCGCGACCGGCACCGGTGAGCACGAGGAGCGCAGGCCGAACGCGCCGAGCGATCCGAGCCGAGGCTCGCTCGTCTCGCCTCGCGCGGCCTCCGTGCTCGGCGGTCATGCGGGGACGCGCGAGCCCGACCAGGTCGAAGGACCGGGCGCGACGCCCGGAGCGTCGCGGCCCGGTCAGCTCATGGCGAGCCCCGGCGTCGGCGTCCGTGACGGTCGTGCCGGCACGACGCACACCGAGGCCGCCCGCATCGCGCAGGGAAGGCCTGCGGTCGCCGAGGGGCCGCCGACGGTCACTGCGGTGTTTCGCGGTCGACCGAGCGACACGATCGACAGCGATCAGGAGGTCGCGAGCCTCGTGCAGTCGCAGGTCCACGCGAGCTTCGCGGGCGGGCTCGCTGGCGAGGGGCGCGGCGGGTCGAACGGGCCGGCTCCCGATCCGGGCGCGGGCGGGACCAAGGGGCGTGGCTCGACGGGGCGTGTCCTCGGAGCGGGCGACGGCGACGTGTTCGATTGGTACACGAACGATCCGATGCTGATGCCGTACTTCCGGAAGATCCACGCGAAGGTGGACCCGCTCTGGGTGAACGCGTTCCCGAAGAGCGCGATGCTCGAGCTGAAGCAGGGGACGGTGATCCTGGAGTTCACCATCGCGAGCGACGGCACCGCGCGCGTGAGCTGGCCGCCCGTCAGGCCGAGTGGGATCGACGAGTTCGACCGCAACTGCGCCGATGCGATCCGTCGCGCGGGCCCCTTCGAGCCGATCCCGGCCGCGTTGCGCCAGGCGGGCCGCACGAGCCTGCGGATCCGCGCGCCGTTCGTCGCCAGGAACCCGATCGTGAAGTGAGCGACGTGGTGACGAAGCCCTAGTCATTCTGTCGTTGTCATCGAGGAAAGTTCCGCTGGCTTCGGGGGGTGATCTGGAGCGCGGTCGTCTCGGGGCCGACGTGCGTCGATCCACGACATCCGCGGTGCCGGAGAGCGCTGCGAGGGCGTGGGGTCTCATTCGCCGGCGGATCGACGGGTGGGCGGTGGTGGCACCGAGCTTGCGACAGGCCTCGGCATGCAGCCGCTCGCCTCCTTCGCTCTGCCCGCTCGGCGTCGCTCCGTTTTCGCGCATGTCGCGATCGCCTTCTCGCTCGTCGCGAGCGTGATCGCGTGCTCCGGCGCCGACGACACCGGCGACGAGGAGGACGGCGACGACGGCGAGGACACGTTCGCGTCGACCGACTCGGCGCTCACCACCGCGGGCCCGTGCTCGGGCAAGGCGATCGATCGGGCCGTGAAGTGCGCGCAGGCGAAGGGCGCGCGCGTCCTCAGCTTCTATCGCAGCCCGGCCGACCAGGAGCGCGTGCGGCGCGAGAACCACTGCACCAACCGCTGTACCGGCGGGGCGGGCTGCGTTCGCCCGACCGCGGGCTGCACGACGTCGCCCCATACGGCCTGCCACGCCGTCGACCTCGTCGCCGACGGGGCGCCCCTGAGCCGGGCCGCCCTCCGTGCGTGCGGCCTCGCGAAGACCACCGCACCGCACGCGAACCACTACGATCTCGTGAACTGAGCAGCCCCGCCTCGTTACTTGACGAATCGTCAGGAAATGATACCTGACAATTCGTCAAGAAATGGAGCGAGCGTTGCGAACCATCCTCATCACGGGCGCGAACACGGGAATCGGGGCGGCATGTGCCGTCGCCATGGCGGCGCCTGACGTGCACCTCGTGCTCGCGTGTCGTTCGGCGGAGAAGACGGCGCCGGTGCTCGAGGCGGTCCGCGCCGCGGGCGGGCGGGCGAGCTTCCACGCGCTCGATCTCTCGGACGTCCGGGCGGCGGCTGCGGCCGGGCGTGAGCTCGCGCGCGGTCACGACACGCTCGATCTCCTGATCAACAACGCGGGCCTCGCCGGTCAGCGAGGCAAGACGCGTGACGGCTTCGAGCTCGCGTTCGGCGTGAATCACCTCGGGCACTTCGCGTTCACGCTGCCGCTCCTTCCGGCGCTCGAGGCGGCGACCGGGCGGATCGTGAATGTGTCGAGCGGCAATCACTACAAGGCGAAGGCGATCCCCTGGAGCCAGCTCACGGAGGCGACGCGCAGCTACACGGGTCTTCCGGAGTACGGCGTGTCGAAGCTGTGCAACGTGCTCTTCACCGCGGAGCTCCGTCGTCGGTATCCCCGGATCACGGCGGTGAGCATGAACCCCGGACGCATCGCGACGGACATCTTCCGGCGCATGCCGGCGCCGCTCTTCGCGGTAGTGAAGCTGGTTCTTCCGATGGCGTCCGTCGAGGTGGGCGGCGCGCGGTTGAAGCACGCCGCGACCGTGGAGCTCTCGGGGGGCGACGCGCCGCTCTACTTCGATCGCGAGACGCCGCGCGCCGCGAACCCGGCGGGGCTGCGCGAGGATCTCGCGACCGAGCTGTGGGACTACAGCATGACGGCGATCGCGGCCTGAGGCAGCGGCGGGGGTACTGACTCGCTCGCGCGGATCCGTTACGCACCGAGGCCCGGGCAGTGATTCACCTCCACTGATATTGTGGTCCCCGTGAGCGCCGCTGACGAAGCGACACGAGTCTCGACTCGCCTGCTCTTCTTCGTGTTCGATCTGCTCCGGGATCGGGGCGTCGACCCGCGCACGGTGACCGGCGACCTCGCGTCGTGGGCGGGCCGGGAGGAGCCCCCGGAGTGGGTCTCGTGGGCCGACTACATCGTGGTCATCGATCGCCTTACCGAGATCGCTGGCGGTCCCGAGGGCGTCGCACGCGCCATGCGCGCGACGCTCTCCACGGCGTATTCCGAGCTCCGAGCGCTCTCGGGGTTCTTCGCGGGGCCCATTCCGTTCTTCGCGTTCGTGGCGCACCAGTTGATGCGCGAGCTCGTGCCGTGCGCAAAGGGCACCGTGCAGGTCCTCTCCGAGCGCAGACTCCGCGTGCGCTACGAGATCGCCGAGGGCGCGATCGGCTCGACGCTCTACTTCCACGGTACGGTCACGCTGCTCGAGGTGTTCCCCACGCACTTCGGTCTGCCGGAGGCGCGCGTCGAGGTCCTCTCGATGACCGATCGCGCCTGCGAGCTCGAGGCGGAGTTCCCGGAGGCGAGGTCGCGCGCGACCTGGGGCGCGTACGTCGCTCCGTCCGCGGCGACCGCCGACTCGCTCACCGCGCGCGAGGAGGAGGTGCTCCGCTACGTCTGCGACGGCTACACGAATGCGGAGATCGCGACCAAGCTGGGGACGGCGAAGAGCACGGTGCGGAACCAGATCTCGTCGATCCTCGCGAAGATGGACGCGGTGAACCGCACGGAGCTCGCCGCCCGCGCCTCGCGCGGCTCATAGGTCAAGCGACCTATGGCCGCCGCGGCGGTCTCGTTGCAACCTCGAGTAGCCAGGATCAGGGGCCGGGGGGCCTCGTCGTCCGCTCTCCGAGAGAAAGAGAGCGGGCTCGGACACGGGCACGTCGGGAGCGCGCACCCCGCTAGGGGGAAGGGGAGTGGCGTCGCTCGGTGAGGAGCCCAGCGAACGCGCGGCGGTCGGCCTCCGTCGTGCCCGGTCCGAGCGAGCGGAGCGTGAGCGAGCCCGTCATCGGGGTGCCGCTCTCGTCCTCCGGGCCCGTTAGCGCAGGAGCCCCACGCCCTGCGCCGTCATCTCCCAGTGCCCGTCGACCTCGTGTGGGGGCACGGTCACCCGGATGGTCTCCTGCTCGGCGCCGTCGACCTTGATGTCGTTCCCTTCGAACGCGGCGATGAGTCCCTCGGTAGGCGGGGCCTTGTAGGGGGCGCCTTCGTCGCGCCGAAACCAGATGCCGCCCCGCGGTCCGATATCGAGGTGGCTCGCCTTGCCGCGAGCGCTGCTCCACGAGCCGACGTACGCCTTCTTCGGGCCGCGGAGCTGCGCGATGACCTCGGGTGGCGACACGCCGCCGTCGGTCGGCGTGGCGGAAGCGACCTCGTCAGCGCTCTTGTGGCGCTGGACGAGGAGCACGGTCAACGCGATCGCGCCGGCGACGGCGCCGAGGCCCACGAAGATCCACCGTTGTCGGCTCGCCACCTCGACATGCTAAGCGATGGCGCGGAGCGGCGCGCTCTCGCGTCGCCCCTCCCGCCTGCGCGTGCGACGCTGTCGACATGCGCTGGACTCCGCTGCTTGCGGGAATCGCGTAGACGACCCTCGGTCTATACGCCTGCAGCACGAGCAGCACGGACCCCATGGCGGACGCCGTCCAGCCGGATGTCACCGCGGATGCGCACGCTCCGGACAGCGAGGATGCGGGCCTCGGCGCGTCGGATGCAGCCGCCGCAGGGGACGGGCCGGACTCGTAGGCCGTCGGTTGCGGGCATCACGACCCTCCCCAGCGAGCTTCGCCGTCGCTTCCGCGACGAGCTCCTCGAGGGTCTTCGCGCTCGTCGTCCTGCGCTGGTCGGTCATGCCGAGACGCGCAGGAATCCCGCCGCCGCTGCGCGGCGTCATGATTCCTGCGCGATGGGGGGCATGACCGACCAGCACAGGCCTCCTCAGCTCCCGCATCACCGTCTCGTCGCTTACCACGTGGCCGTCCAACTCCTCGTCGCCATCAAGGCCGCTGAGATCCGCGACTCAAAGCTCCGTGACGAGGCGATGCGCGCAGCGAAGAGCGCGGTGCTCAACATCGCGGAGGGCGCCGGGCGTGTGAGTCGGGCCGACAAGGGGCGCGCGTTCACGATTGCGCGGGGTGAAGGCCTGGAGGCGTTCGCCGCTCTGGAGACCGCCGCGCTCGTCGGTGATGCCGAGGCGGTTCACGTCGCAACATGCCTGCCCATCGCGCAGCGCCTCTACGCCCTGCTCACCGGACTTCTCCGGTGAGGCGGAGAGGTTCAGGGAGAGAGGTTCAGGAGCAGGAGCAGGAGCAGGAGCAGGAGCAGGTCGAGAATGGAGACCGCTTCGCGGTCGCGGGTGGAACACGTGTTACGTGGCATGCCCGCAGCCTCGCCCCACGTAGGTGTGAAAATCGGCGCCGCCGCGGCGCCGTTCGCCGAAGGCGAATCACACCGGACCCGAGACGTCGTACGTGGAACGCTCGAGCCCCTCGCCCACGTAGGTGTGAAAATCGGCGCCGCCGCGGCGCCGTTCGCCGCAGGCGAATCACACCGGACCCGTCACGCGAAATGGGGGAGGCTCGCGCGCAGCGCGAGGGGGCGAAGCCCCACAAGAAGGTGCCGGAGGAGGGAGTCGAACCCCCGACCTAGCGCGTATGAAACGCCCGCTCTAACCAACTGAGCTACCCCGGCAGGAGGAGGCGCACTATATCCAAACGCGCTCGCCTGGCAAGCACGTCGGGTAGTGCGCGTTCACTCGAGCGCGTTTCTCAGGTCGCGCGGCGACGGCGGCGGATCACCGCCATCGCGAGCGCGCCCAGCGCCGCCGCAAGGCCTGCGCCCCCGGCCGAGCTCGGCGCCGTCTTGCAGCCGCAGCCGCCCGCGTCGAACTTGTCCTCGGTCGCCGCGACCGGGTCCTCGCACACCAGGGGAGTGCTCGCGCGCTGCGCGCGTCCCTGATCGAGCTTCGTGGCGTAGTTGCCGGTGTTCGCGTTGTCGTGGTGGAACGACTCCCACTCGACCGCGCCCGTCGACTTGCCCTGCGTGTGCCACGCGAACAGCCAGCCGTCGCGCGTGCCCGTCACGACCTCGAGGCTCTTCTGCGAGTCGCCGTCCACGTCGCCGACCGCAGCAGTCGCCGCGATCCAGCCGTTCGTGAACTTCGGGAAGCCCGGCGCCTCACGACCGCACCCGTCCGCCGCGTGGAGGAAGTACCCGCCCGTGCCGGTGATCGCCTCGGGATAGTCGTCGCCGCTCACGTCGGCGATCGCGTGGTTCACGAGGAACGTGTAGTCCTCGATCACCACCGGCGAGCCCGGGAGCATCTTGCCCGTCTTGCCGCTCCACATCGAGAGCAGCTGCTGGCCGGGGACCTCGCGACGACCGCCGCCCGCGAGCGCGCCCGCGAGCGTGAGCGAGCCTCCGGAGGTGACGACGTCCGGCACGCCGTCCTGATCCATGTCGCCGATCGACGGCTGGCTGAAGAGCGGGAACATGACGTCCTCGAGCGCCTTCGTCTTCTCGCCGAAGATGCTCGTCGCCTCGAAGCCGTTGTCGACCACGCCGTTCTGGTCGACGCGCAGCGGCAGGCGGTTCGGCGGGTCGTCGAGCTTCACCTGCACGCCAGGGTCACTTTTCACGACGAGCGGGCGCGAGCCGTTGCCCTGCGCGAGCAGGTCGGTCTGCCCGTCGCCGTCGAAGTCGGCCGCCGCCAGCGAGGACACGATGCCCTCGGCCACGACCGGAAAGAGCTTGAGGCTCGTGATGGTGAACGGCCAGTTCGGGAGGTACGGCCCGCCCGGCGCGTTGTTGCCGCGCCCGTCGACCGCGAAGACCTGCCCCGCCGACCCACCGCCGCCGACCTGCTGGTTCGAGCCCGACATGATCTCGGGGATGCCGTCGCCGTTGAGATCCGCGACCGTCGGCGTCGACATGATGCGGCTCGGGCCGGGCGACGTCGTCGAACGCGCGACGAGCGCGACCGGGAAGCCATCGAGCGCGGTGCCGTCGAGCTTGAACACGTGGATGTTGCCGTCGAACGCGCCGATCACGATCTCGGGACGGCCGTCCTTGTTCATGTCGATGATGACGGGCGCGCCGAACGTGCCGCGCGCGAAGTCGTGCTGGGCGTCCATGCAGCCCTTCGGCGACGGCTTCGACGGGTCGAGCGAGCACGACGGAACGAGCGGGAGCCGCTTCGGCCAGCCGGGCAGATCCTTACCCTTGGCGTCGAGCGCGTAGATCGTTCCCGTCCACGTCGCGAAGACGATCTCGACCTTGCCGTCGCCGTCGAGGTCACCGACCGCGGGCGCCGAGACGACCGCCTCGCGAGCGAGATCCGGGTCGACGCCACCCTGCGCTCCCGCCTTGTACGCGGCGCTCGAGAGGTAGCTCGGGATCGTGGGCTCGGCCGCGAGGTCCGTGTTGAGGCCGTCGATGCGGCGCGTGCGGTACGGGAAGCCCGTGACCTCCACGGGCGAGCCGCTGCGCATCGTGAAGACGTGCACCGTGCCGGAACTGTCGGGCGCGATGATGTCGCGGATGCCGTCGCCGTCGACGTCGGCGAGCTTCGGGCTCGCCTCGACCGAGGAGCCGAGGTTCATCGGGAAGCCCGGCATCAGATCGCGATCGACGCCGTTCTTCTCGTTCGTGATCGACACGACGCGGCGCGCCTCGCCCTTCACGTCGCCGTTGTCGTAGTGGGCGGTCGCCTGCACGCGGATCGAGATGGTGCGCTTGTTCTCGCCGAGCGGAGAGTCGGGATCGGGCACGTGCATCGTGTCGATCTCGCGCGGGTCGATCTGGGCGAGCGGGTTCGGCCCGCCGGTGACCGT
>Ga0335397_10001081_pt1 | contig 36730 bp, 32 predicted proteins | sample MAT04_FD_205740 | JGI IMG/M metagenome (GOLD analysis project Ga0335397, IMG submission 205740) | Freshwater microbial communities from Lake Fryxell liftoff mats and glacier meltwater in Antarctica - MAT-04 (spades assembly) (version 2) ... | reverse complement strand
GACGCGCGCGAGTCACGGAGCCAGGCGCCCGCGCAACGCCCGCATCGCGCCGACCGCGGAGCGCAGCTCCTGCAGGTGGTGCTGGGGTAGGAACTCCTGGCTGAGCCGGCCGAGGTTGCTCGCACGCGCGTCGACCCCGATCGTCTCGACGGCGAGCCCGCGCCCCGCGCCGAGCACGTCGACCGCGCCGGCGCCCTGGTAGGGCACATACACCGGGGTCGTCACGACGAGTATCGACCGCTCCCCCGGCTCGCGATTGTGTTCGGCCCAGAATCGCAGGGTGTCGGCCGTGTTCGCGCGCCGCTCCTCCGGGGTGGAGGAGGGCGTGGCGAGCACGGTGAGTCTGACACCCCCGGTCCGCCACGTGTACTCCCGCCACGACGCGTTCCGGTTCTCGTCGATGCGCTCCGCCACCATCGCCTTCTCGAGCGGCCGGAAGGCGCGGCGCACGCCCGCGACCATCGAGTCGACCTCGTCGTCGCCCATCACCCCGAGCGCACGGGCGATCCTGCTCTCGTCGCCAAGGAACCCCCGGAATGCACCGAGGAAGACGACCCTGCCCGCCGTGAGCCCGTCGGCCAGCAGCCGCGCGACGAACCGGGGCTTGACGATGCCGGCCCTGACCATGCCGCCGGTCATGAGCACGGTGTCGTAGTGTGCGTGGCGCGGCGACGTGATCCCGGCCAGCCCGAGATCGGGCGCGACGTCGAGAACGAGAGAGTCCTGCTCGGCGGTCAAACGCGCATCGGTCGCGAGGTTGCGCTCGCGTCCCGATCGGAAGTCGAAGTGGTGCGCCGAGAACTGCTCCAGGTACCCGAGAAGGTCATCGCCGCGGTGGTCGCCCGTGTCGCCGCCGAACGCGGCGACGACCCTGGCCATCGCCCGGCTCGCCGCCCACCGGTCGATCACCTCGATCGTGCGCGCCGCATCCCCCGGCCGTGCATCCCACCGTGGCAGATCGAGGGGCATTCCCCGTGTCAGTCGGGGTCGGTCGCGACGATCTTCGAGGGAAGCTCGATCGGAATGACCGGGCAGTCCTTCCAGAGGCGCTCGAGCGAGTAGTACACCCGGTCCTCCTCGTGGAACACGTGCACGACGAGGTCACCAAAGTCGAGCAGGATCCAGCGCCCCTCGGCACGGCCCTCGCGGCGCAGAGGCTTGGAACCGGCCTCGATCAGCTGGTCCTCGATCTCGCTCGCGATCGCGACGACATTGCGCTCGTTGCGCCCTGTGACGATCAGGAAGATGTCGGTGAGAGGGAGCGGCCCGGACACGTCGAGTGCGACGAGGTCCTCGGCCTGCTTCGAGTCGGCTGCGGCGGCGGCGCGCTGCAGAAGCTGGATGGCGTGGTCAGATGCGGTCACAGGGTCCTTTTCGGGGATTACGGCGGGTGCCGCGGACGGTTAGAACAGGTTGAAGATGAATCCAGCGGCGACGACGCCGATCCCGACGAGCAGCACGCTGCCAAGGCTGATGGCGGCGATGAGCGGGAGGCGTGCGTTGCGCGGAGCCGGGGATATGACGAGCCCGCGTGCGGACGCGGCACTGCTGACGGAGTCGACCGCCCTCACTGGCGAGGACTCCGGGACGGCCTCGTCGGGGTCGCTGCGCTCGATGAGTGCGTCGACGTCGGGGTGGTCGAAGACCGCGGGATGCATTCCGGTCGACCCGAACGACCGCGGCAGGTCGACGGTGCCGGTGACCATGAACTCACCCGTGTTGCCGTCGGCGACACTGAGGGACTCCTCGCCGGCGGACGGCATCGAGGGAAGCACGAGCGCCTGGGTGGTGATGGCGCCGGTCGCCGGGTTGATGATGTCGGAGCGCGAAGCCGCGGCCTCGCCCTCCTGGTCGTCGAGGGCCTGCATACTCCAGTGGCCGTAGGCGCCGGAGTCGGGTGCTGGCTCGACACCCCGGTCACTGCTGAGGGCCTCCGCGATGAGGTGGGCAGGGTCCGGGCCGTCGATGCCCGTCGATCCGGGAACAAAGAGCGCGTCGAATGGAACCAGTTGCTCCGGCGGGGCCTCGACGGTCTCGTCTTCCGGTGTCGCGGCGGAGCCGGGCGCCGCGTCGGTGTCGGCGACCCTGACCTCCGAGATCGGGAACACCGCGGGCGTCGCCTCGGCGGCGTCCCCTGTGGCGGAGTCCACGACGGTGGAGTTCTCAACGACAGGGTTCCCAGCGGCGGACCCCCCGATCCTGGCGCCATCGACCGCGCTGTCCTCGACGCCGCCGTCCCCGGCATCCGGTTCGGGCACGACGGTGATCGAGTCGGTCAGCGCGTAGGAGCCGTTCGCCGAGCGAACGACTTCCGGCGGACGGTCGCCGGCGGCCTCGGCCTTCTTGCGCAACTCGCGCAGTTCGCGGCGCGTCATGGCGATGCCGGGCGTCGAGAACGTCGGGCCGGTGGAGTCGGCCTCTGGTGTGACAGCCTCGGCGGGCGTGACGACCTCAACCGGCGTGACGACGTCGATGGGCTCGCTGCCGGCCATCTCCCGCGGGCCTCGCGGTGGCTTGTTGTGCCGAACTGTCATGTCGTGCTCCGATACAAATGGTGTTTGGAGATGTACTGAACGACACCGTCTGGGACCAAATACCACACTGGGAAGCCCCGCTTCACCCGGCTCCGGCAATCGGTGGACGAGATGGCCAGGGCGGGAACCTCGAGCAAGCTTACGTCCTGCTCAGGCAAACCGGAAACGGACAGCACATGCCCCGGCCGGGTGACGGCCACGAAGTGGGCAAGCGAGAAGAGCTCGGCCGCATCCTTCCAGTCGATGATTTGTGCCACGGCATCGGCGCCGGAGATGAAGAAGAGGTCGGCGTCGGGGCGTTGCGCCCGCAGGTCACGCAGGGTGTCGATGGTGTAGGTGGGCCCTACACGGTCGATGTCGACACGACTGACGGTAAACGACGGGTTCGACGCCGTCGCAATCACGGTCATCAGGTAGCGGTGCTCGCTCGTGGTGACGCCGGTCTTCTGGTACGGGACACCCGTCGGCACGAAGACGACCTCGTCAAGGTCGAAGTACTGGCGCACCTCGCTCGCCGCCGAGAGGTGACCGTTATGCACGGGGTCGAACGTGCCGCCCATGACGCCGATCCGCGGGCGCACCCGGGCCGTGGCGACCACGAAGCCGTTGACCTAGTGGTGGTCCGCGCCGTGACCCGCCGAGCCGCTGGTCTTGTGACTGTGGCGGTTGGCGACGTCGCGGAAGCTCCACACGACGAAGGCGAGTGCGGTGAACGCGGTCGCGGAGATCGCGGCGAAGACGAGCGCGGGGAAGGGAAGGGCCGACGCTTCGGCCGTGCCCACGGCGATGGCGATTTCGTGCACTGACATGGCGTTCTCCGTTCGGCGGCGTCGAAGCCGCATCCCCCAGCCTAACGGGCTCGGCGACGCCTAGCGGCGAACGTGCCCGGAGCCGCGCACAATCCACTTCGTACTGGTCAGCTCGGCCAGCCCCATCGGCCCGCGCGCGTGCAGCTTCTGGGTCGAGATGCCCACCTCGGCGCCGAACCCGAACTCACCGCCGTCGGTGAACCTGGTCGACGCATTCACCATCACCACCGCCGAGTCGACCTCGGCGAGGAACCGTTCGGCGCTGACGACGTCCCTCGTGACGATCGACTCGGTATGGTGCGTCGAGTAGCGGCGGATGTGATCGATCGCGGCGTCGAGGTCGTCGACGACGCGCACCGAGACGTCGAGCGACATGTACTCCGTGGTCCAGTCCTCCTCCGTCGCCGGAATGGCATCGGGAAACAGCGCGCGAGTGTCCGCGTCGGCGTGCAGGGTCACTCCCGCCTCGCGGAGCCGGGACAGCACGGAAGGCAGGAGCCGCGCCGCGGCGGCTCGGTGCACGAGCAGGGTTTCGAGGGCGTTGCAGACGCTCGGGCGCTGCACCTTCGCGTTGTGGCTGATTTCGACCGCCCACTCCTCGTCGGCGGACTCGTCGAGGAAGAGGTGCACGACGCCCGCACCGGTCTCGATCACCGGCACCTTCGACTCCATGACGACGGTGCTGATGAGGTCGGCGCTACCGCGCGGGATCAGCACGTCGACAAAGCCTCTCGCCTGCATGAGCTCCCTGGCGCCGTCCCGCCCGAACTCGTCGATAGTCTGCACGGCGTCGGCGGGGAGCCCGACCGAAGCGATGGCCTCCCGGATGAGCTCGACGAGTACCCTGTTGGTGTTCTCGGCCGCGCTGCCGCCGCGCAGCACGACGACGTTGCCGCTCTTGAGCGCGAGCGCGGCGATGTCGACCGTCACATTCGGCCTCGCCTCGTAGATGGCCCCGATAACGCCGAAGGGCACTCGCACCTCGCTGATCCTGAGCCCGTTGGGCAGCGTGCGGGCCCGCACCGCCTCCCCGACCGGGTCGGTGAGCGCGGCGATGTCGGTGACCGCGGCCGCGAGGCCGGCCAGACGCGCCGCGTCGAGGCGCAACCGGTCACGCAGCCCGTCGCTCAGCCCACCGGCGGCTCCGTTCTCGAGATCGAGGGCGTTCGCGGGCAGGATCCGGTCGGCGCCGTTCCGCACGGCATCCGCGATGGCCGCAAGCGCCGCGTTCTTGCGCTCCGCGGTCGCGGTGGCGGTGGCGAGGGAGGCGACGCGAGCCGCCGTGAGCTTGTCGCGGAGGCGGGGGGCGACGACGGCGGTCTCAGGCATCTCCATATCGTACGGCGTGGTCGCCTGCCGGCCAGTGTCGCGGAGGGGCCGCGTCGAACCAGGTGCCGATGTCCGCTCCGCTTAGGGCGGCCGCGACATCGGTCGTCGCCGCCAGCAGCACCGGAGTGCCCGATGCCGCAGCGAGGTTCGCGGCGGTGACCTTCGTGCCGGCTCCGCCGGTGCCGACCCCGGCCACGCCGATGTCGCCGAATTCGACTTCGGCGAGGTCCGCGCCGAAGGCGACGTGATGAATCGGTTTCGCGCCGGCCCTGCCCGGCGGCCGGGTGTACAGCGCATCGACGTCGGAGAGCAGGAGCAGCAGGTCGGCGTGCACGAGCTGCGCGACGAGTGACGCGAGACGGTCGTTGTCGCCGAACCGGATCTCGTGCGTCGCCACCGTGTCATTCTCATTGACGATCGGCAGGATCCGCAGGCCCATGAGGCGTTCCATGGCACGCTGCGCGTTGCTACGGTGCACGGGATTCTCAAGGTCGCCCGCCGTGAGGAGCACCTGGCCTGCGACGATCGAGTATCGGTCCAGGCTGTCCTGGTAGCGGTAGATCAGTACGTTCTGGCCCACCGCCGCCGCTGCCTGCTGCGTCGCGAGGTCGGTGGGGCGCGAGTCGAGCCGCAGGTAGGGGATCCCGGTCGCGATGGCGCCCGACGACACGAGCACGACATCCGATCCGCGGGCGTGCGCGGTCGACAGCGCGTCGACGAGCGGCCCGATCTGCCCGGCGTTGGCGCCGCTGATCGAAGACGAGCCGACCTTCACGACGATGCGCCGCGCCCTCGGGATCTCGGCGCGGGACTCGATCCGTCTGCTCAGACGCGGCCGCTCGGGCACGGTCATGCTGTGGATCAGTCCTTGTTCGCCTGGTCGTCGGCGGTCGGCTCGGTGCGCTCGATGCTGAAACCCTCGTCGTCGTTCCACATTCCCGCGTTGCGCTCGCGCATGAGCTCCTCACGCGCGGCCGTCTTTGCATCCATGCGCTCGAGGTAGGTCTCTCGTCGGCGCCCATGGGTCGCGCGCTGCGCCTCGGAGAGCCGGGGGTCGCTGCCGCGTGGGGCCGTCGCGAGCTCCGCTGTCGAGCTCAGCGTGGGCTCCCAGTCGAAGACGTGCCCGTCCTTGCCGATGATGACGGTGGAGCCCGCCACGGCCCCCGACTTGAACAGCTCGTTCTCGACCCCGAGCTTCGCGAGACGGTCGGCAAGATATCCGATCGCCTCGTCGTTGGTGAAGTCCGTCTGGGCGACCCAGCGCTCCGGCTTCTCGCCGACGACACGATAAATATTGCCGCCCGAACCGCCCTCGACCTTGATGACGAACCCCGACTCGTTGACGGCACGGGGCCGGATGATGATGCGCGGCTTCTCCGGCTCCGCCGCCTTGGCGGCGCGACCCTGGGCCACGAGCTCACCGAGGGCGAAGGACAGCTGGCGCAGCCCCTCGTGACTGACAGTGGAGATGTCGAAGACGCGGTAGCCGCGCTCCTCGAGCTCCGGACGCACGAGTTCGGCGAGTTCCCTGGCCTCCGGCACGTCGATCTTGTTGAGCGCGATGAGCTGGGGTCGTTCAAGAAGCGGGATCTGGCCCTCTGGGACCGGGTACGCCGCGAGTTCACCGAGGATCACGTCGAGGTCGCTGAGGGGATCGCGACCCGGCTCGAGGGTCGCGCAGTCGAGCATGTGCAGTAGGGCGGTGCATCGCTCGACGTGGCGCAGGAACTCAAGCCCGAGACCCTTGCCCTCGCTCGCCCCCTCGATGAGCCCCGGCACGTCGGCGACGGTGTAGCGGGTGTCGCCCGACTCGACGACGCCGAGATTCGGGTGGAGCGTGGTGAAGGGGTAGTCGGCGATCTTCGGCTTCGCGGCCGAGATCGCGGCGACCAGACTCGACTTGCCCGCGGAGGGGTAGCCCACCAGGGCGATGTCGGCGACGACCTTGAGCTCGAGAAGCACGTCACCCTCCCATCCGGGAGTCCCGAGCAGGGCAAAGCCGGGGGCCTTGCGCTTGGTGGAGGCGAGCGAGGCGTTGCCGAGTCCGCCCTGCCCGGCGAGGGCGACGACGAACCGCATGCCCGGCTCCACCATGTCGATGAGCTCGTTGCCCGCGGTGTCCTTGATGACGGTGCCGACGGGCACGGGGAGGATCATCTCGCCACCGTGGTAGCCGGCGCGGTGGTCGCCCATGCCTGGGCCTCCGTGCGGCGAGGACCTGTGGGGTGAGCGGTGGTAGCCGAGCAGCGTCGTGGTTTGATTGTCGCTCACAAGCACGATGTCTCCACCGTCTCCGCCGTTGCCGCCGTCGGGTCCGGCGAGCGGCTTGAACTTCTCCCGCTTGACCGAAACGCAGCCGTTTCCGCCGTGTCCCGCCTTGAGATGCAGCGTGACCTGGTCGACGAAGGTAGCCATGATCGCTCCCTTCGTGCCGAGCCCGGCGTTAGTGTCGTGCAAACGGACCGCCGGGCCGGTCGGCCGAGGCGATTGACGGTGAATCGGGTTAAACAGTGAAAGCGAGCCGAAGCTCGCCCTCATGCGGACTGCCGGGGCAGCCTGGAGAAACTACGCCTAGACCGCCACCGGCGCGGCCGGCACGATGTTGACGACCTTGCGGCCGCCCTTCGCGCCGAACTCGACCGATCCGGCGGACAGGGCGAATAGGGTGTCATCCTTGCCGCGGCCGACATTGACGCCGGGGTGGAAGTGCGTGCCGCGCTGGCGGACAATGATTTCGCCCGACTTGACGACCTGGCCGCCGAAACGCTTCACGCCGAGGTACTGCGCGTTGGAATCGCGACCGTTACGAGTGGAGCTTGCGCCTTTTTTGTGTGCCATGAGTGTTCAGCCCCTACTTTGATCTGGTGAGAGAAATTACTTGATGCTGGTGATCTTGACGCGCGTCAGCTCGGAGCGGTGCCCCTTGCGAACCTTGTAGCCCGTCTTGTTCTTGAACTTCTGGATGACGATCTTCGGGCCACGGAGGTCGGTGATGACTTCGGCGGTCACGGTGACCTTCGAGAGCTCGTCCGCGTCATGCGTGATCGAGTCTCCGTCGACGAGCAGCACGGGGGCCAGCTCGATGTTGCCGTCTTTGTCGGCCTTGATGCGGTCGAGGACGACAATCGTGCCCACCTCTACCTTTTCTTGCCGACCACCGGCGCGCACAACTGCGTAAACCACTTGGAACCCTAACTTTTGGATCTGACACACATCAGACGGAAGATGTGGCGCGGAATGCGGGCTCAGCCCAGCTCGCGCCAAGGGTCCACATTACTCGACAACCCACGGCCCGGTCAAACCCGGCGCCCCGCGTGTCGCCGCTGGCAGGCGGCCCTGGCCTGAGCTGCGCCCCCAACGGCCGGTCCCCCGGTTCGCCTGCCTAGAATCGCCCCATGACGGTGCTCATCGACCAGCCGAGGTGGCCGGCTCACGACACGTTCTGGTCGCACCTCGTCAGCGATTCGTCGCTCGACGAGCTGCACACCTTCGCGCGGAGGTGCGGCCTGCCGCAGCGCGCATTCGATCTCGACCACTACGACGTGCCTGTCGCGCGCTTCGAGGCGCTCGTCACCGCGGGGGCGCAGCCGGTCTCCAACCGCGAACTCGTCGAGCGTCTCCGCGCGAGCGGGCTCCGGGTGTCGCAGAAGGAGCGCAGGGCGCGGTCGGCGCAGGGCGCGCGCTAGCCCCGTCGGGGTGCGAAAACGCCCGCGCGGACACTGTTCACCCGCGCGGGCCCAATCACTGGCGCAATCACCCGCGCGTGGGCGAACAGCGGCCGCGCAGGCCCCGACTCCCCGAGCTCGTAGCGCTCCTACTCGTCGACGACGGGCGCCGAGACGGTTCCCGACGACGAGGCGCGACGCGACGTGCGCGCTCTGCCCTGGCCTGCCTGGCGAGGCTGCGGAAGCGAATCCAGCACCGAGTCGAGGATCTGCTCCGCGTCGTGCGTGGAGATCTTGCGCGGAGCGCGCACCTGCTTCTTGAGCGGGATGTCGAGCAGGGCGACGGCCTTCTCAGTCGCCGCCTCCGCTGCCGCCAATGCCACCGAGTCGACGGGATCGGTGTGGGCTGGCGCCTGCGCCGGCTCCGCAGGGTCAGCCGGGGCCTCGCCGGTGGTCGGCTGCGCGACGGCAGGCAGATGCGCGAGGGAAGGAGTCTGCGCAGCAGCTGACTCCTGCGCGATGGCGGGCTGCTCGTCGATCGCGGCCACCTCGGCGGCCGGCGCCGCATCGACCTGCTGCTGCTGCGCGGTGATCGTCGAGGTGGCGATCTTCGCGAGGGCGTTGCGTGCGTCCTCGGTGATTGCGTGGGTTCCGGTTCCCGACTTCGGAGTCGATGCCGGGGCCGACCCCTGGCCGTTCCCGCCCTTCCGGCCGCGACGGCCGGTCTCCGGCTGCGGCGACTGTCGGTGCTTGGTTGCGGGATCGTGGTGGATCACGATTCCCCGGCCCGCACACACCTCGCAGTTCTCGCTGAACGATTCGATCAGTCCGAGACCCAGCTTCTTGCGCGTCATCTGCACCAGTCCGAGCGACGTGACCTCGGCGACCTGGTGCTTGGTGCGGTCGCGGCTGAGGCACTCGACGAGACGCCGCAGCACGAGGTCGCGGTTGGATTCGAGCACCATGTCGATGAAGTCGACGACGATGATGCCACCGATGTCGCGCAGGCGGAGCTGGCGCACCAGTTCCTCGGCCGCTTCGAGGTTGTTCATCGTGACGGTCTCTTCGAGATTCCCGCCCGAACCGACGAATTTGCCCGTGTTGACGTCGACGACGGTCATCGCCTCGGTGCGGTCGATGACGAGAGAGCCTCCGGAGGGCAGCCAGACCTTGCGGTCGAGGGCCTTCTCGATCTGCTCCGAGATGCGGTGCGAGTCGAAGGAGTCCGAATCGGACTGGTATCGCTCGATGCGGTCGACCAGATCCGGGGCAACCTGCCCGAGGTAGCCGGAGATGGTGTCCTCGGCCTCCCGCCCCTCGATTACGAGCTTCTGGAAGTCCTCGTTGAACACGTCGCGAACGATCTTGACCAGCAGGTCGGGCTCGCTGTGCAGTAGCGCAGGGGCCTGGGCCTTCTCGATGGTCTCGCTGATGCTCGACCACTGGGCGGTGAGCCGATTGACGTCGAGCGTCAGCTGCTCGTCCGTCGCGCCCTCGGCCGCGGTGCGCACGATGACCCCGACGTTCTCGGGGAGCACCTCCTTGAGGATCTTCTTGAGGCGGGCACGCTCGGTGTCGGGGAGCTTGCGGCTGATGCCGTTCATCGACCCGTTCGGTACGTACACAAGGTAGCGGCCGGGAAGCGACACCTGGCTAGTGAGCCTGGCGCCCTTGTGGCCGATCGGATCCTTGGTCACCTGCACGAGCACCTTGTCGCCCGGCTTGAGGGCGAGCTCAATGCGCCGCGCCTGGCTGCCTCCGGCCGAGTTCTCTGCGGCGGCGTCCCAGTCGACCTCCCCCGAGTACAAAACGGCGTTCCGGCCACGGCCGATGTCGACGAAGGCGGCCTCCATGCTGGGGAGCACGTTCTGAACGCGTCCGAGGTAGACGTTGCCGATCAGGCTCGCCTCCTGCGCCTTGGCGACGTAGTGCTCCGAGAGCACCCCGTCTTCGAGCACGCCGATCTGGATGCGACCGAACTTCGCGCGCACGACCATGACCCGGTCGACGCTCTCCCGGCGGGCAAGGAACTCGGCCTCGGTGATCACCGGGCGCCGGCGGCCGGCATCGCGACCGTCGCGGCGCCGCTGCTTCTTCGCCTCGAGCCGGGTCGAGCCCTTGATGCGCTGCGGCTCGGTGATGAGCTCGGGCTGCGGCCGCGGGGTGCGCACCTTGACGACGGTGTTGCGGGGGTTGCCGCCACCGGTGTCGCGGTCCTCTTCGCCCGAGCGGCGGCGTGAGCGGCGACGCACCGTGGTCTGCCCGTCATCCTCGGCGTTGTCATCGTCGCGGTCATCGCGTGAGTCGTCGCGGTCGTCGCGCGCCTCGTTCCGGCCGGAGCCGCGCGCCTCGTTGCGCGCCTCGTTCCGGCTGTCACTGCGGCCCTCGCCCCGTGGCTGCTGGCGCGCGACGAAGGCGGGCAGCTCTGGCGCCTGGAACAGGAGGGAGGTCGACGGGCGCGGCGGCGCGGCCGGGGCGGCATCGCCGGCCTCGTGCTCCGGGGCGCCGTCCGGCTCGGAGTCGGTGGCAATGGTCTCGGGGTCCACCCCGGCGGCGGGTGCCTGGCTCTCGCCCACATCGGCCGCGGTCTTTGTCGATGCGGCGGAACTCGCGCGCCGGCGGGGCGCACGAGCGGTCGCTGTCGTCGGTGCGTCGGCGGGGGCGACCTCCCCCTCGGGTGCTTCGCCTGCCGTCTCGGTGGCAGGCCCGTCCGTCGCCTGCCCGCGCCGGGCACCGGATCCCGACGTCGGCCGCGAACGCGGTGCGCGCTGCCGCGTCGTGGGCGCCTCGCCCTGCTCGTGCGCCTCGCCCTGCTGCGAGGCATCACCGTGCCGGCCCTCGGACCGCGCGGGCGATTCGGGCTCACCGGAACTCTCGGCCTGCACCGGCTGCTCGGCCTGAATCGGCTGCGCTGGCTGCTCAGCTTGCTTCTCGTGCTGCCCCGCCTCGGCGCCCGCCGTCTCTGCGGCCATAAGGTCAGAGCTGCGGACACGACGGGTTCCGAAGAGGCCCTTGCGCTTGCGCGGTGTTTCGTCGTTGGTTTCGTTGTATTCCACCATTGCTGGTGCGCTCCTAGCCCGCTCCGGCCAGCCGCGCTGGACGTCGGGTACTCTCTCGAGCGTTCGCTGGCACGTGTCCAGCTCCCGCAAATTCTTCACGTTGCGCCATGGGCCAGGTGCGTTACACCACGCGATTATCGCGCGATTTCGTAGTGCATCGACCCCGGGATGATTGGCCCGGGATTATCTGGCCCTGATGGCGGTCGTCTTCGGTCTCACGATTCGGAACTGGCTATCCGACGCGGTAAGCGGTCCGGTTTGATGCCCGGAAAGCCTTCTTTGGCGCCGATCCGAGCGCGGCTCGGACGACTACCCCAAATTATCGCACGCAGCCCTGATTTATCGTGCATTTGCACCGTGCGATAATCCGAAGGTGACACAGACACGGGCCAGGGCCACTCCGATTGGCCTCGGGCTGTTTCTCGTTCTCGCGGGGCTGGTCGGACTGGTGGCCTCATTCGCCCTCACCATCGAGAAGCTGAACGCCCTCGCCTCTCCCGGGTCCGAGGCCGGCTGCGACTTCAGCCTGCTGGTGCAGTGCACGAAGAACCTCGAATCGGCACAGGGCTCGACCTTCGGCTTCCCCAATCCGCTGATCGGCATCGTCGGATTCACCGCGATGATTGTCACGGCCACGGCACTGCTGGCCGGTGCCAGGTACGCACGGTGGTTCTGGCTCACCTTCAACGCCGGCCTTCTCGCCGCAGTGCTCTTCGTCGGCTACCTGATCCAGACGAGCATCTACTTTCTCGGCACGCTGTGCCCGTGGTGCATGGTCGTGTGGTCGGTCACCATCCCGGCCTTCATCGCCGTGACCCTCTACAACGCGGGGTCCGGCGCCATTCCCCTGCCGGCCAGGCTCAAGCGCGCCCTCGGCGAGGCATACTCGTGGACGCCGTTCATCACCCTGCTGTGCTACATCGTGATCGCCGTTCTCGCCCAGCTGCGACTCGACGTGATCCGCTACCTATAGGCGTTCTCCCCACCTGGTCCAGGGAGAACGCGTCGGAGTCTGGCTAGTCAAACCAGAGGGCGAGTTCACGGTCGGCGGACTCCACAGAGTCGGAGCCGTGAACGAGGTTCTGCTGCGCGGCCAGCCCCCAGTCTCGGCCGAGGTCGCCACGAATCGTGCCTGCTGCGGCGGTGGTCGGGTCGGTCGTGCCCGCGAGCACGCGAAAGCCCTCGACGACGCGGTTGCCGGCGACGCGGATGGCGACGGAGGGTCCGCTCTCCATGAACTCGAGGAGAGGCTCGTAGAACGGCTTGCCGGCGTGCTCCTCGTAATGCTTGCCGAGCCGGTCGCGGTCGGCTTCGACGAGCTTGATGTCGACGAGTTTGTAGCCTTTCGCCTCGATGCGACGCAGGATCTCGCCCGTCAGATTGCGCACGACTCCGTCGGGCTTGATCAGGACGAGTGTTTCTTCGACGTGGGTCATGGGGTTTCCTTCGTGTCGGTGCTGGATGGATCGGTGCTGGATGGATCGATGGGTGTGTCGTCGGCGTAGAGGGCGGCATTGCGGCGGTCGAGCCCGCGCCCGGTGATGAAGCAGTAGGTCCACAGGGCCGCGAATCCGGCCCCGATCACGAACATGAGCGGAACCAGGAATCCCGCAGCGATGAGCAGCGCCTGCAGGAACCAGCCGAACCAGAGCGCCCACGGGTGGCGCAGCAGGCGTCCGACAGCGAACATCGTCAGGAACAGGCCACCTCCCACACTGAATGCGACGGCGGGCGCAAGGATATCGAGCGAGAAGACCACGAGGGTGAGGAAGAAGACGAGCAGCGCCTCGAGCACGAGAACGATCGACAGAAGCGATTCGGTCGCCGATCGGCGCCGGGGAGCCCGGCGCTCTCGTCGTGTCATCTCTTCCAGCCCTCTCTCGCAGCGAGGCCGATCGCGTCGCCGACGAGGGTGATCGACCCCGTCACGAGCACGGCCCGCTTGGGCGCCGCGGCGGCCCAGTCCCGTGCGCTCGCAACCGCGTCGGCGGCATCGTCGAACACCTCGTAGGAGTCAGGGCCAGCGACCTCACGCACGATCTCACCCAGCTCGTCGGGGTCGACGGCGCGTGACGAACTCGAGCGGGTGACATGGAACCGCCCCGTGACCGTGGCGAGGCCAGCGATGATGCCGGTCGCATCCTTTTCGTCGAGAACACCGACCACGATACAGACCTCGTCGAAAGTGAAGTAGCTGCCGATCGCCTCGGCCAGGGCGCGGGCACCGTCGGGGTTATGCGCGGCGTCGACGAGCACGGTGGGCTCGGTGCCGACGACCTGCAGCCGGCCGGGAGACGTCGCCGTCGCGATCCCCTCAGCGAGCACGTCGCCGACGAGCATCTGGCTTCCGCCGCCGAGGAACGACTCGACCGCGGCGATCGCGACCGCGGCGTTCTGCGCCTGATGGTCGCCGAACAGCGGAAGGAACAAGTCGTTGTAGGTTCCCGCGAGTCCCTTTACGCTCATGACCTGCCCTCCGACGGCGACAGCCGTGCCCAGGAGGGCGAATTCGCTGCCCTGGGCGACAACGGTTGACTCGGTGAGTTCGGCCGCGCGGCGGAGTACCTCGAGCGCGTCGGGCTGCTGCGTCGCGGTAACGACGCTGGCGAGCGGCTTGATGATGCCCGACTTCGTCCTGGCGATCTCAACGACCGTGTTGCCGAGCCTTCCCGTGTGGTCGAGCGAGATGGGCGTGAATACGGCGACCTGCCCGTCACCGACGTTCGTCGAGTCCCACTCTCCGCCCATGCCCACTTCGATGATCGCGACGTCGACCGGCGCATCGGCGAAGCACGCGAACGCGAGGGCCGTGAGCGCCTCGAAGTAGGTGAGCGCCTGCTCGTCCGCCTCGATGAGCTCGTTGTCGATCATCGCGAGGTACGGGGCGATATCGTCCCAGTTCGCGACGAACGCCTCGTTCGTAATCGACTCACCGTCGATCACGATGCGCTCATTGACGCGCACGAGATGCGGACTGGTCATGAGGCCGGTCCGGAGCCCGTAGGCGCGGAGGATGCTCTCGGCGATGCGGCTCGTACTCGTCTTGCCGTTCGTTCCGGTCACGTGGATGATCGGGTACGACCGCTGCGGGTCGCCGAGCAACTCGAGCACCCGGCGGGTCGGCCCGAGCCTCGGCTGCGGATTCGACTCGCCGACGCGGGCGAGCAACTCGCCATAGACGCGATCGGCCTGGCCCTGGAAGAGCGCGTCGTCGCTCAGTTCTGGATCTTCTGCGTCGCGGTTCTTAGACATCGACACCCCTTCCGTGCACCGAGAGTTCGATGACAATTGCTTCGTCGTTGGAATAGCGGGCGGCGGGCACTGTCGCCCGGTACGCCCCCGCCTGGCCGCTCAGCGCGGCGACGGCGGCGAGATCGTCGGGCGCGTGCCACGAGGTTGCGAGGGTTGTCGCGAGGGTCTCCTCGCCGACCATCGTCTCGAATGCCCGCGTGCCGGACCACTCCGCCTCCGACCCGAAGGCCAGCTTGAGGTCGATGCGGTCGCTCACCTCGAGGCCGGCGGCCTTGCGAGTGTCCTGGATGGCTCGCACGAGATCGCGCGCGAGTCCCTCCGCCTCGAGCTCGGGCGTCGTCGCGGTGTCGAGCAGCACGAAGCCGCCTCCGGGGAGGAATTCGATCGCCTTCGACGCGTCCGCCGCCTGCAGCTCCAGTTCGAACTCGCCCGGCATCAGCGCAATGCCGCCGACGACGACGGAGTCACCGGTCGCCTCCCAGTCCCCCGCCTTCGAGGCCCTGATCACGACCTGGACGTCCTTGCCGATGCGGGGGCCCACGACCCGCGAGTTCACGGTGAGCCGCTTCGTGATGCCGAACTCGACGAGGCTCGACTCCTCGAGCACCCGCAACGAGAGCGTCTTCACGTTGAGTTCGTCGCGCAGGATGTCGGCGAAGTCGTGCAGCCCGTCGATCGTCTTCGCAACCACGGTGAGCTCGGCGAGAGGAAGACGCACGCGCTTTCCCGTCGCCTTGCGCAGCGCCAGCGCGGCCGAGGCGATCTCCCGCACCCGGTCCATCGCGGTCACGAGCGCGTCGTCCTCCGGGAACAGCGTCGCGTCGGGCCAGTCGGTGAGGTGCACGCTGCGCCCATCGGTGAGGCCCTGCCAGATCTCCTCGCCGATCAGCGGGATGAGCGGCGCAGAAACCCGCGTCACGGTCTCGAGCACCGTGTAGAGGGTGTCGAACGCGGCGGTATCGTCGCCCGACCAGAACCGGTCGCGGCTTCGGCGCACGTACCAGTTCGTGAGCACGTCGGCGAAGTCGCGCAGGGTGGCCGTCGCGGCCGGGGTGTCAAGGGCGGCCAGTCTCTCCTCGACGTCGGTGATGAGTAGCCGCGTCTTCGCGAGGAGGTACCGGTCGAGTACATCGGCCGAGTCCGTGCGCCAGAGGGCATCGTGCCCACTCGCGTTGGCGTAGAGGGTGAAGAAGTAGTAGCTGTTCCAGATCGGCAGGATGAACTGCCGCACCGACTCGCGGATCGCCTCCTCGGTCACGACGAGGTTGCCGCCCCGGATCACCGAGCTCGACATCAGGAACCAGCGCATGGCATCCGCCCCGTCGCGGTCGAACACCTCACTGACGCTCGGGTAGTTGTTCAGGCTTTTCGACATCTTCTGCCCGTCGGACCCGAGGACGATGCCGTGGCTGACAACGTTGCTGAAGGCCGGCCGGTCGAACAGTGCGGTCGACAGCGCATGCAGGGTGTAGAACCAGCCGCGGGTCTGCCCGATGTACTCGACGATGAAGTCGGCGGGGTTGTGCGTCTCGAACCAGTCCTGGTTCTCGAACGGGTAGTGCACTTGCGCGAACGGCATCGAGCCGGAGTCGAACCACACGTCGAGGACGTCCTCGATGCGGCGCATTGTCGAGTTCCCCGTGGGGTCGTCGGGATTGGGACGCGTCAGCTCGTCGATGAACGGCCGGTGCAGGTCGGGAAGGCCCTCCGCGTTACTCGGCAGCGTGCCGAAGTCGGCCTCGAGCTCGGCGAGCGAGCCGTAGACGTCGGTGCGCGGGTACTCCGGGTCGTCGCTCTTCCAGACCGGGATCGGAGATCCCCAGTACCGGTTGCGCGAGATCGACCAGTCCCGGGCGTTACCGATCCACTTGCCGAACTGGCCGTGCTTGACGTTATCCGGCACCCAGTTGATCTGCTCGTTGAGCTCGCCCATGCGATCGCGGTAGTCGCTGACGCGCACGAACCAGCTCGACACCGCCTTGTAGATGAGCGGATTCCGGCAGCGCCAGCAGTGGGGATAGCTGTGCTCGTAGCTCGCGAGTCGCAGGAGGCGGCCGCCACTGCGCAGCAGCTGAACGAGCGTTTTGTTCGCCTCGAATACCTGCAGGCCCGCGACCTCGGCAACCTGCGGGAGGAACTTGCCGCCGTCGTCGACGGAGATGATGACCGGGATACCAGCGGCGGCGCAGACCAACTGGTCGTCCTCACCGTAGGCGGGCGCCTGGTGCACGATGCCGGTGCCCTCCCCGGTGGCCACGTAGTCGGCGACGAGGATCTGCCAGGCGTTGCCCGTGCCCCATTCCTCCGTGTCGGCGTAGTAGTCCCAAAGGCGGTCATAGGCGACTCCCTCGAGCTCGAGGCCGAGCACCGTCGATGTGACGGCGCCCTGTGCCTGCTCAAGCGAGGAGTAGCCGAGGTCCTTGAGGTACGCGCCAATCGTGTCGCTTGCGAGCAGGAACGACGCGACACCCTCGGCGGAGCCGTCACCGGCGCCGAGCGGTCCGCTCGGGATCACCGAGTATTCGATGTCCGGACCGACTGCGAGGGCCATATTGGTAGGAAGCGTCCACGGGGTCGTCGTCCACGCGAGGGCGCGCACCGCGGTGAGGCCGAGCGCCTCGGCCTTGACACCGTCCAGCGCGAAAGTGACCGTGACGGTCTGATCCTGGCGCATCTTGTAGACATCGTCATCCATGCGCAGCTCGTGGTTGGACAGCGGCGTCTGGTCGTGCCAGCAGTAGGGAAGAACGCGGAATCCCTCGTAGGCGAGGCCCTTGTCGTGCAGTTGCTTGAACGCCCAGATCACGGACTCCATGAAGGTGACATCGAGGGTCTTGTAGTCGTTCTCGAAGTCGACCCAGCGCGCCTGGCGCGTGACGTACTCCTCCCACTCCCCCGTGTATTCGAGCACCGACTCGCGGGCGACGGCGTTGAACGCGGCGATGCCCATCTCGTCGATCTCGTGCTTCTCTGTGATCCCGAGCTGGCGCATCGCCTCAAGCTCGGCCGGCAGCCCGTGAGTGTCCCAGCCGAACCGACGGTGCACCTGGAGGCCCCTCATGGTCTGGAACCTTGGGAACACGTCCTTGGCATACCCCGTGAGCAGATGCCCATAGTGGGGGAGCCCGTTGGCGAAGGGAGGGCCGTCATAGAAGGTCCACTCGGCGCAGCCGGCCCGATTGTCGATCGAGGCCTGGAAGGTGTCATCCTTCTTCCAGAATGCGAGAACGCCAGTCTCGATCGCGGGGAGGCTCGGAGACGGCGAGGCGGTGCGCGGCGTCCCGTCGGTCGGGTTGAATCCCTTGGGGTAGTTCATGTTTCTCCTCGGCAGGCATCGTGCACAGTAACCTGTGCTGCACGAGGACGAACGGGACCCTCACGGTCAAATTCGCGGTACCACCCCGCTTGCCCCACGAAACGCGGAACCACTCTTCACTGTGGCTGTGACGGGCCAGACCCGCTCGGTTCTAGGCGACCGATTCCCTGGGGTACCGGCCGTTCTTCCGAGGACTCCCCGGTGATGGCCGGATCGTTATCGATGCGTCGATTCTAGCCGGATGCCCGGTGGCCTCATAACAAACGCACAACGGTCGCCACCTCGCCCGATCACCGCCAGCGCCACGATAGGACCCCATCTGCCCCGGGGAATGGGGCGTTTGAGCTGCCGGATAAATGCCTTCGCATCGAACCGGCGGCTACACTAAACCACGAACGCTTCACCACCCCACACCTAGGCCGCGGCCCAAGGCACTTCCGGAACGGGAAGGTCCTGAGGCGTATGGTCGCGAAATCACGCAGCCCCTCGGCTGTTCCGCACAAGTCTTGCTCGCCTCTGGCACCATCTGTGTCGCCGCTTGAGTAGCCACTCGCACAGTTGATTCCGACCCGTCCACGACAGCAAAGCCACGTCGCCGGATTTCTCTGCCTGCGTGCGCCAAAGGAAAACGTGAGCAGCACCTCCTCAGTTTCAGTCAAGAATTTGTACAAGGTCTTCGGACGACGCCCGAAGGATGCGGTCAGGAAGCTCAGGGACGGCACCCTTCGCAGCGAGCTGGGGCAACACGAGACCGCGGCGGTCATCGACGCCTCGTTCGACGTGAAGAAGGGCGAGATCTTTGTTGTGATGGGCCTGTCCGGTTCGGGCAAGTCCACCCTCATCCGCACCCTCAACGGGCTGCTCGAGCCGACGAGTGGCACGGTCACCATCGACGGCACCGACATCTCGGGGATACCCGCGGCGAGACTCCGCGAGGTGCGCCAGAAGAAGGTCTCGATGGTCTTCCAACACTTCGCGCTCTTCCCACACCGCACGGTGCTCGACAACGCCGCGTACGGCCTCGAAGTGCAGGGGGTGCCCCGCCCGGAGCGGCTCAGGCGTGCTCGCCGGATCGTGAACATCGTCGGGCTCGACGGGTGGGCAGACAAATACCCGTCGGAGCTGTCGGGCGGGATGCAGCAGCGCGTCGGCCTCGCCCGCGCCCTCGCCACCGAGACAGACATCCTGCTGATGGACGAGTCATTCTCGGCGCTCGACCCGCTCATCCGCCGTGAGATGCAGGAGCAGCTACTGGAGCTGCAGGCCGAGCTGGGCAAGACCATCATCTTCATCACGCACGACTTGAACGAGGCGATGTTCCTGGGCGACCGCATCGCCGTGATGCGCGACGGGCGGATCGTGCAGATCGGCACGCCCGAGGAGATTCTTACGGACCCGGCGAACGACTACGTCGCCCAGTTTGTGCAGGACGTGGACCGCGCCCGCGTGCTCACCGCCGCAACGGTCATGGAGCCGGCGCGCGCCGTCGTTCCGCTGAGCGCCGGACCGCGCGGGGCGCTGCGGGTCATGCGCGACCTCCAGGCCGGTGCCGCGTTCGTGCTCGGGCGCGACCGCACCCTGCTCGGTGTAGTGAGCGACCGTCACGTTATGCGGCAGGTCAAGAGCAACGAGACCAACCTCTCCCTCGTCATCAACCAGGAGCACGCGTCGGTGCCCGCGGATGCCGCGCTCGTCGACCTGTTCGAGCTCGCCGTCGAGAGTCCGCTGCCGATCGCGGTAATCGATGACAAGCGCCGCCTGCTCGGTGTGATCCCCCGCGTGACCCTCCTGGCCGCGCTCGGGAATGTGCCGACGAACACGACTCCCACCACCGTCATGGAGCCCGTCTCGATCATCCCCGATGCCGAACTCGACGCCATGCTCGCCACCCCGGAGCACACCCTGACCGCAGCATCCAACGAGGGGACCCTCGCATGATCGACGAATTCCGCCTGCCGCTCGGCGACATCGTCTCCGACGGCATCGACGTGCTGACCGAGACCTTCCGACCGGTCTTCGACCTGATCAGGCTCGTGCTGGTCGCGCTCTACGAGGCCGTCGAGTTCGTGCTGATGAGCCCGCCGTTCTGGGTCATCATTGCCATCGCGGCCGCGCTCGCCTACTTCGTGAAGGGCTGGAAGTTCGCCGTCGGCACGATCGTGGGCCTTCTCGTCATCGTCGGGGTCAATCAATGGGACAACTCCATGGCGAGCCTCGCGCTGGTCCTGGTGGCGAGCGCCATCGCGATCGCCATCAGCGTGCCGCTCGGCATCCTCGCCGCGGCATCGACCCGCGCCTCGGCGACCATTCGGCCGATCCTCGACTTCCTGCAAACGATGCCCGCGTTCGTCTACCTGGTGCCGGCCCTCATCCTCTTCCGAGTCGGTGTCGTGCCCGGCATCGTCGCGACCATCGTCTTCGCGATGGCGCCTGGTGTGCGGTTCACCGAGCTCGGCATCCGCGGAGTGGATAAGGAGGTCGTCGAGGCCGGGCACGCCTTCGGGTCGTCGCCGTGGCGGATCCTGCGCCAGATCCAGCTCCCCCTCGCGATGCCGACGATCATGGCCGGCATCAACCAGGTCATCATGCTCTCGCTCTCAATGGTCGTCATCGCCGGGCTCGTCGGCGGCGGCGGACTCGGCAGCGATGTCGTGCAGGCCCTCAGCCGCATCGACGTCGCCCTCGGCTTCGAGGCAGGCCTGTCCGTGGTGATCATCGCGATCTACCTCGACCGGCTCACCGCGGCACTGAGCGGAAAGCGCCGATCTGTGTGGACGCCCTGGCGCCGGAAGGCGTCCCCCACCCAGGCGGCGCCCGCCACCGCGCCCGCGCCCGCCGCCGCAACCACGGACGCCCCCGTCGGCGCCTCCCTCTAGAACGTCCCCGTCAACACAGCAACAGCAACAGGAAAGGCAACAATGAAGAAGTCCCTCACGACCACTTTCGCTTTCGCGGGAGCCGCAGGACTCATCGCCCTCGCCGGCTGCTCCACCGACGCCGGTACCGACGCATCGGTTGTCGAGAACGGTGACGCGCAAGACGTCACGGTCGCCGTCTTCAACGGCTGGCCGGAGGGCGAGGCCGTCAGCTACCTCTGGGCCTCCGTGCTCGAGGACGAGGGCTACGACGTCGAGCTCGAGTACGTGGACGTCGCGGCCGGTTTCGTCGGCCTCTCCTCCGGCGACTACGACGTCAACATGGATGTGTGGCTGCCTGGCACCCACGCCGAGTACCTCGAGGAGTACGGCGACGACATCGTCGACCTGGGCGCCTGGAACACCGACGCGACTCTGAGTATCGCCGTCAACGAGGATGCCCCGATCGACTCGCTCTCCGAGCTCGCCGAAAACGGTGACCTGTTCGGCAACCGCATCGTCGGCATCGAGCCGGGTGCGGGCCTCACGAGCATCACCGAGGAAAGCGTCATCCCGACCTACGAGCTCGACGAGTTCGAGTTCCCGACCTCGTCGACCGCTGCGATGCTCACTGAGCTGAAGGCCGCAACGGACGCCGGCGAGAACATCGCCGTGACCCTGTGGCACCCGCACTGGGCCTACGACGCGTTCCCGATCAAGGACCTCACCGACCCCGAGGGCGCGCTCGGCGACGCCGAGGGCCTGCACACCTTCTCGCGTACCGGCTTCGGCGAGGACTACCCCGCGCTGAACGGCTGGCTCGAGAACTTCGAGATGGAGACCGCACCGCTCGACTCCCTGCAGAACGAGATGTTCGGCAGCGGAGCGGACGCCAGCGAGTACGAGGACATCGTCGACAACTGGGTCTCCGAGAACCAGGAGTGGGCCGACACCCTCACCAGCTGATCTGACCCAGCACGACAACGGCCGTCCGCCTCACCGCGGGCGGCCGTCGCTGTCTGCCGCCCGCCGACTGCGGCCTGCCGCCTGCCACCTGCCACCTGCCACCTGCCACCTGCCTTTCCCGCCTGCGCAGCCCCGTTCCGCGGCGCATGCCGCGGGGGGGGGCACTATGAGAGCACTCTCACCCGCCGGAGGCCGGCGCGGTTCCCCGCCGCACGAGCAGTCGATAACCGACCCCGGCGAGCAGCACCCCGATGCCCGCGACAATGCCAGCAGGCGGCAGCGTGACGACGAGGACAACGCACGCGGCTCCGGCGACCACTTGGAGCGCTCGCGGATACCGTCGCTCGGCCGCCGGTTGGTGGAAGGCGGCTACGTTCGCGACGAAGTAGTAGAGCAGCACCCCGAACGATGAGAACGCGATGGCCCCGCGCAGGTCGACCGTGAACACCAGAATGCTCACCACCACTGCAAGGGCGACCTCCGCGCGGTGCGGAACGTGGAAGCGCGGATGCACCGCGGAGAGAAAGCGGGGGAGGTCGCCTTCTCTGGCCATGGCGAGGCTCGTGCGCCCGATGCCGGCGATCAGGGCGAGGAGGGCGCCGAGCGAGGCCGCGGCGGCGCCAACCTGCACGAGGGGGGCGAGGATCTCCCCGCCGCCGGCGAGCACGGTGTCGGTGAGTGGGGTGGCGGTGGCGGCGACCCCGTCGGCGCCCAGCACGCCGAGGATGGCGACCGCGATGACGCCGTAGACGGCGACCGTGATGGAGAGGGCGATCACGATGGCCAGCGGGATGGTGCGCTCCGGCCGACGCACCTCCTCGCCCATCGTCGCAATGCGGGCGTATCCGGCGAAGGCGAAAAACAGCAGTCCGGCCGACTGGAGTATCCCGTACCAGCCTCCCGAGACGAGGACGCCGGATCCCGCGGACGCGGGCACCGTGCCGTCGATCATCGCATTGCCGGCGGTGGCCACCACGATCGCGAGTGCGAGCAGCACGACTACGACGATCAGCCGGGTGAGCGCGGCGGTGCGGGTCACCCCGCGGTAGTTCACCGCGGCGAGGCCGGCGACGGCCGCGACCGCGACCGGCTTCTCCCACCCGGCCGGCGCCGCAGAGGCCGCGAAGGTGAGCGCCATGGCCGCGCAGCTCGCCGTCTTGCCGATCACGAAGCTCCACCCGGCGAGGAATCCCCACCAGGGCGAGAGCACCCGTCGTCCGTAGACGTAGGTGCCGCCGGATTCCGGGTATACCGCGGCGAGCTGGGCTGAGGCCAGGGCGTTGCCGAGGGCGACCGCCGCGGCGACGGCGAGTCCGACGAGCAGACCCGATCCGGCGGCCTGCGCGGCCGGGGTGAACGCCGCGAACACTCCGGCGCCAATCATCGATCCGAGGCCGATGAACACGGCATCGGCGAGTCCGAGCCGCCGGTCGAGTGAGCGGGGACTGGTCATGATGGCAGAATACGGCCCGGCGGCATCGACCCGACGAGTTCGCGGGTGAACGGATGGGTCGGGTTGGCCAACACTTCGGTGGCGAGCCCGCGCTCGATGACCACTCCGTCGCGCATGACGAGCACGGTGTCGCTCATCTGCGCGACCACGGCCAGATCGTGCGAGATGAACACGAGCGAGAGCCCCTCGGTCTTCTGAAGGCCCTCGAGCAGGGCGAGCACCTGCGCCTGCACCGAGACGTCGAGGGCGGAGACGGGCTCGTCGCAGACCAGGATTCCGGGCCGCCTCGCGAGCGCCCGCGCGATCGCGACGCGCTGCCGCTGACCGCCGGAGAGCTCGTGGGCGCGCCGGTCGAGGTGCTCCCGGGAGAGCCCGACCGTCTCGAGGAGCTCGATTACGCGCCCCGCCCGGTCAGCACGCGGCGTGGCGGTGAGCGCGACGGCCTCGGCGAGAACCCGTCCCACCGTGAACCTCGGGTCGAAGGACGAGGCCGGGTCCTGCTCGATGAGTTGGATGCCCCCGCGAGAACGTCGGCGCTGTGCCTCGGTGAGCGCGGTCCAGGGGGCGCCGCCCACGAGCACCGACCCCGCATCCGGCCTCTCGACCGCCAGCAGCAGGCGCGCGAGGGTGCTCTTGCCCGACCCGGACTCGCCAACGATCCCGAGCGTCGTGCCGGCGCGCAGCTCGAACGACACGTCGTCGACCGCTGTCGCTGTGCGTCCCTCCGGCGTTCGGTAGCTCTTCGTGAGGCCGCGCGCGGCCAGCACGACGCCGCCCCCCTCCGGTGAGGCGCCGCGCAGGGTCGGCGATGCGGCAAGCAGCTGCCGCGTGTAGGCGTGCCGGGGGGCGGCAAGGAGCGTCGCGGTCTCCGCCGTCTCGACGATCCGACCCCGGTGCATGACGGCGATGCGGTCGGCGATCGACCCGACCAGGTTCAGGTCGTGGCTGACGAGCAGCAGGGCGAGCCCGGTCTCCTTCAGGCTGCCGAGCAGGGCGAGCACCCTGGCCTGCACTGTCGCGTCGAGCGCGGTCGTCGGCTCGTCGGCGACGAGGAGCGTCGGCCCGCCGGCCAGTGCCGACGCGATGAGGGCGCGCTGCCGCAGCCCACCAGAGAGCTCGTGCGGGTACTGGCGCGCCCTCGACTCCGGTTCGGGGATCGCGACGTCCCCCAGAAGCGCGTGCACCCGGCCGGCGAGGTCGGCCGGCCGCCGGCGCCGCTCGTGCACCTCGATCGGCTCGGCGACCTCCCGGCCGATCGTGCGGAGCGGATCCAGCGACACGAGGGCGTCCTGGCTGACCAGTCCGACCAGGCGACCGCGCACGCCGCGCCACTCCGTCTCCCCGAACCCGGTCGCGTCGACCCCGGCGACCACGAGCTCGTCGGCCGTCACCGTAGCGTCCTCGGGCGCAAGCCCGAGGAGGGCCCGCGCGGTGATGGTCTTGCCCGACCCCGACTCCCCGACGATCGCGAGGCATTCGCCCGGCGCAATGGTGAAGGTCACGCCCTCGACGACGGCGGTGGTGCCGAAGGCAACCCGCAGGTTCACGACCGAGACGAAGCTCATGCCGCCCTCCCCGCCCCGCGCGCGCGCAGGTGCTGTCCGAGAACGCTCGCGGAGATCACTGTCGCCGTCACGATGAGGCCGGGGAACACGGCGATCCACCACGCGGTGGCGAGGAAGTTGCGCCCCTCGGAGAGGATGAGCCCCCACTCAGGCGTCGGCGGCCTCGCCCCGAGCCCGAGGAAGCTCAGCCCCGCCGCCGACGCGATCGCGGTTCCGAAGCCGATCGTCGCCATCACGAGCAGCGGGCCGAGGGTATTCGGCACGACGTGGCGCAGCACGCTCCTGGTCGTCGAGACGCCGAGGATCTGCGCCGCGCGCACGTACCCGGAGCGACGCACAGTGAAGGTTTGTACCCGCGCGATTCGCGCGTAGACCGGCACGGCGGCCACGGAGATCGCGATCACGAGGCTCGTCGTTCCCGGCCCGAGGATCGCAATCACGAGGAGGGCGAGCAGAAACTCGGGAAACGACATGAGCACATCGATCACGCGGGAGATGGCGCCGTCGACGTGGCGGGGAGCGAGACCGGCGGTCGTGCCGACGACCAACCCGATGGCCATGGCGACCGTCGTCGCGATGACGCCGATTCCGAGGGAGTACCTCGCCCCGTGCACGACGCGGGCGAAGACGTCGCGGCCGGTCTGGTCGGTTCCGAACGGATGCGCAAGGCTCGGAGCCCGCAGCGCCTCAAGCACCCGGGTCTCGAGCGGGTCGATCGGGGTGAACAGTGCGGGGGTGACAGCGGCGACCGCGAGCAGCCCGAGGAACACGGCAGCGACGACCGCGCCGGCGACCCCCGGCCGTGGCGCCTGCCGTGGCGCTCTGCTCCGGGCCGGCCAGCGCGCGGGGCGCGGAGCGGCGGTCATGCGGTGCCCCCCGTCACGCGCATCCGCGGGTCGATCCACCGGTACAGCGCGTCGACGATGAGGTTGATGACACCGAAGGTCACCGCCGCGAGCACGATGATGCCGAGCACGACAGGAAGGTCGCGGTCGATGATCGCACGCAGCGTCACGCGCCCGAGACCGGGGCGCGCGAACACCGTCTCGACGAGCACGGCGCCGCCGAGAAGGGAGCCGACCAGGTACCCCACGAGCGTCACGCTGTCGGCGGCAGCGTGCCGCAGCGTGTGCCGCCCGAGCAGCCGGCTCGGGCTGACACCCCTGGCGCGGGCCGTCGTCGCGAACGGCCTCGTGGACGCCGCATCCAGCCCGTGCCGCAGCACTTGGCTGATGATCCCCGCGACCGGCAGCGCGAGCGCGAGTGCCGGCAGCACGAGCGCGCGCAGGCTGCCGGTCTCGGCGATCGGGAACCATCCCAGCTGGAAGACGAATAGCGTGATCAGTACCAGGCCGGTCCAGAACGTCGGCGACGACACCGCGCCGAGCTCGAGCAGCGACACGAGGCGCGTGGAGCGGCGGCCGCGAGCCGACAGCGCGGCGAGGACCGCGAGCAGCAGCGCCATGACCATCGCGAGCAGCGTCAGCTGCAGCGTCGCGGGCAGTTGCCCGCCGATCACCGTCGAGACGTCCTGCCGCAGCTGGTAGGACTGGCCGAGATCACCGGTGACGAGCCGGCCCAGGTACTGCCCGTAGCGCACCAGCGGGGGTTCGTCGAGACCCCAGTCGACGCGAATCTGCTGCCTCACCTGCTCGCTGACCTGCGCCTGCACCCCCAGCATCGCGTCGACGGGGTCGCCGGGGATGAGGGTGAGGGCGACGAACCCCGCCGTCGCCGCCCCCCAGACCACGAGCACCAGCCCGCCGAGGCGCGCAAGGAGAAATCGCACCGGCTCGGCCAGCCGACCCCGCGGCGGGCCCTCGCTCACGCGCCCTGGTCGATGGATGCACCGTAGAACAGCGGCCGACCGTACAGGTCGAAGGTGAGCCCGGAGACGGCATCGTCATAGGCGGTGATCGTCGAGGGAACGTAGAGCGGCACGATCGAGACGTCCTCGGCATTCCACTGCTGCACCTCGCGGTACTTCGCCGCTCGCGCCTCGGGGTCGCTCGTCTCGACGGCATCCTGCAACAGGGCGTCGATCGCCGGGTCGCTCAGCCCGGAGGCGTTCTGGAACCCGTTGGTCGCGAGGTGGCTGCGCAACAGGTCCGCATCCACGCCGGAGAAGCCCCAATCGGTCAGGTCGAAGGTCTTCGGGCCGTACTGCTCGTTGTATGCTGCCGGTTCGAGCGCCTCCCTGACGACCTCGAATCCGATGTCCTTGAGGTCGGACTGGATGACGTCGGCCAGGCTCGCGCGGTCGTCGGGGATCGGCGTGTAGGCGATCCACCTTGCGCTGAGCCGCTCGCCGTCCTTCACGCGGTACCCCTCGGTGTCGCGTTCCGTCCACCCGGCCTCATCGAGCAGCTCGTTCGCCCTGTCCTGGTCGACGGGCGGGCGCTCCTCGAGGGAGGCGTCGTACGAGTTGGGCGTCGTCGGGCCGAGAATGCTCCAGGCGCGGGGGTACTGGCCGAAGAATATGCTGTCGACGGCGTCCTGCGGGTCGAAGCCGAGCTGGAAGGCCTGGCGGACGTTGATGTCGGAGAAGACGCCGTTGTTGCGATTGAGGTAGAGCGAGTAGGGCAGGCCGGGGAGCTCGACGGAGTTGATCGTGTACCCGTCGCCGATTCCGCCGACGGTGCTCGGAGCGATGTCACCGGCGACCTGCACCTCGCCGCTCGTGAGTGCCCCCGTGCGCACCGACGGCTCCGGAAGGATGCGGATGACGAGCGTGTCAAGGTCGGTGGGCCCGGTGTGCCCCGCGTTCTCGGGGCCCCACTCGTAGTCCGCATTGGCGCTGTAGACGATCTCCTGCTCCGGGGTGTACTCGGTGAGCACGAAGGGGCCGGTTCCGACGGTGATGCCGGGGCCGCCGGTCTTGAGCTCACCGGGGTTGTCGGCGAGCACGGCTGGGGAGTAGAAGCCGAGCTGCGCGGTGCTCACCGCCTGCAGGAACGGCGCGTAGGGCGTCGAGAAATCGAAGCGCACCGTGAACTCGTCGACGGACTCCGCACCCAGGTAGGCGCCGCCGTCTTCGCTGAAGCCGATCATGCTCGCGGCCTGCGCCGACGCGGTCTCCGGCGCGACGACATGCTCGAAGTTCGCGACGACCGCGGCGGCGTTGAACGGCTCGCCGTCGTGGAAGGTCACGTCCTCGCGGAGCGTGAACTCGTAGCTGAGCTCGTCATCGGAGATCTCCCACGACGTCGCGAGCCACGGCACGAAGTCGCCGTCGACATCCTGCGCCACGAGAGAGTCGAGAACGCCACGCTGCACGAGCGCGCTCACGTCGAGCTGGCTCGAGTGCGGATCCATGTGTCCGGCGCTGAGGTTCGCCCCCGCGATCGCGTAGGTGAGCGAGACCGCCTCGTCTTCGGCGGAGGTCGCGCAGCCCGCGACCAGGGCGGTCGCGGCGAGCCCGGCGACGGCTCCCATCAGTCTCAGTGACCTTCGAGCGCGTGCGGGCATGCGAGAACCTCTATTTCTAACCGGGGGTGTGACGCCAGCCTACAATAAGTGGACTCGGTCGATCATTAGGGGGACGGACATGAGATCGCTCAATCCGCGCGGGCGTCCCCACGCGTCGTCGTGCGAGGTACTGCAGGAGGCGGCATTCGAGCTCTTCCTCGAGAATGGATACGCCGGAACCACCGTCGCCCAGATCACCCAGCGGGCCGGGGTGAGCAGGGCCACATTCTTCAACTACTTCGCCGCCAAGAGCGACGTGTTCTGGATCGACCTCGACGAGAGCCTGGCGCGGCTGCCGCGTGAGCTGCGCCAGGCAGGGCCCCACACTCCCGTGATGGGCGCCGTGCTGGCCGCGATCGTCGCCTCGAGCGAGAGCCTCGCCGCGAACGGGGTGCCCTGGGCGCTCACCCACCACCCGATGATCGGCAGCATCAGCGAGCTTCAGCGGTCGGCGATGGCGCGCCTCGGCAGCCAGGCCAGGATCGTGAGCGAATTCGTCGCGAAAAGGATCGGCCGCGACCAGGACTCGGCAATGCTGGCGCAGTCGGCCGGGTACGCCTCCGTCGGCGCCGTCGTCGCGGCGGCACAGGCCTGGGCCGCTGCCGGCACGACGCGGGGCGACCTCGGCCCCTACCTCGCCACGGCGCTGGCGCCCATCTGCGACGGCCTGCAGGGCGCGATCGACGACAGGCCCGCTGTGCCAAAATTGTGACTCTCACCGGCCCCCGCCTAGTCTTAACCTGGCGCGGACGACCGCGGTAGACCATACATGCGCAAGACACGCTCACTCACAGGTGCGGGCGTGCGAGGGGAACACTGTGAGCGACACGCCGACCGAGCGATTCGACTCGAACGGCGACGATACGCCAGAGGACACGCCCACCGAGCGCCTCGACTCGAGCGGCACCGACGCGACCGGTGATACGCCGACGCCGCCCGACGGTACTGCGGAGGCCGCGCCGACGACGCCCCTCCCAGCGACGGGCGATTTCACTGCGACCGAGGCGGTCGGCCAGCAGGGCCCGCCGCTCGGGACCGGCCAGTACAGTGCCACCCCTTTCGGCGCCAGCCAGCTCGGCGGCCCTCCCGCGTGGCAGCCCGCACCGCCCAGCCAGGGCGCGCAGCCCCCGTACGAGCCGACCGCCTACCAGCCGACCGCGTTCATGCCACCCGCCTACGAGGTCGCCCAGCCGAGCACGTCGCCGATCGGGCCGCAGCCGGACCCCGAGGAGCAGCGCCTCTCTCGCGCGCCGATCGTCGCCCTCGCCATCATCAGCGCCGTGATCGTCGCCGCACTGTCGCTCCTGATCTACACGCTCGCAACGCGTGGCGACGACCCAGCGTCGACGCCGCTGCCGCCGGTGTCGACGACCCCGAGCCCGTCCGCAACGCCGTCGGAGACCGAGCCGGCACCAGCTCCCGAGCCCGCTCCCCGGCCCGCTCCCGAGCCGGAACCCGAACCCGAACCCGAACCCGAACCCGAGCCGACACCCGAACCGACACCGGAACCCACACCCGAGCCAACGCCAACGCCGACACCCACGCCCACGCCCGAGCCCACTCCCGAGCCGACACCGGAGCCCACCGCGACGCCGACGCCCGAGCCAACACCCACCCCGCCCGTGGTCCCCCCGATCGTCGAGGGCGAGGTGCCCCCGGTGACCGAGCCGATCGGGCCGCCCATCGAGACGCAGTAGACGCTCAGGTACGATGGGGGGACACCCCCACACTCAGGCACCAACGAATCACTGACTCGGTGCCGCACATATCGAACCGGAGTCCACCGTGTCTGTATCCATCCCCGAAAAGCCCGCCCTTGAGGGACTCGAACACAAGTGGGGCACGAAGTGGGAGTCCGCCGGCACGTATCGCTTCGACCGCGAGGCGGCGCTCGAAGCCGGCACCGCGTGCGTCTACTCGATTGACACTCCCCCTCCGACGGCATCCGGAAGCCTCCACATCGGCCACGTGTTCAGCTACACCCACATGGACCTCGCTGCCCGCTACCAGCGCATGCGCGGCAAGCACATCTTCTACCCCATGGGATGGGACGACAACGGACTGCCGACCGAGCGTCGCGTGCAGAACTACTATGGCGTGCGCTGCGAACCGACGCTGCCCTACGAGGCCGGCTTCATTGCCCCGTTGGAAGGCGGGGAGGGGTCGTCATCGAAGGCCGCCGACCAGCTGCCGATCTCGAGGCGTAACTTCGTCGAACTGTGTGAGCGGCTGACCGTCGAAGACGAGAAGCAGTTCGAGGACGTCTGGCGGATGCTCGGCCTCTCGGTCGACTGGACCCAGACGTACCGCACGATCGGCGACGACGCGCAGCGCGTCGCGCAGCGCGCGTTCCTGCGCAACCTGGCCCGCGGCGAGGCCTACCAGGCGGAGGCGCCCACGCTGTGGGACATCACTTTCCGCACCGCCGTCGCCCAGGCCGAGCTCGAGGACAAGGAGCAGCCGGCCGCCTACCACCGGGTCGCGTTCCACAAGCCGGACGGCACCGACGTGCAGATCGAGACGACGCGCCCGGAGCTCCTCCCGGCGTGTGTCGCCCTCGTCGCCCACCCTGACGACGAGCGGTACGAGCACCTGTTCGGCACCATGGTGACGACACCGCTCTTCGGAGTCGAGGTGCCGATCCTCCCCCACCACCTCGCCCAGAAGGACAAGGGCACCGGGATCGCGATGATCTGCACATTCGGCGATGTGACCGACGTCGTCTGGTGGCGCGAACTCGACCTGCCCAACCGCACGATCATCGGCGCCGACGGCCGCATCATTGCCGAGGCCCCCGACGTCATCGCCTCGTCGGAGGCGCGGGCGGCCTACTCCGAGCTGGCCGGCAAGACCGTGTTCAGCGCGAAGAAGAGCGTCGTCGAGCTGCTCCGCGCGAGCGGCGAGCTCGAGGGAGACCCGAAGCCGATCGTGCACCAGGTGAAGTTCTTCGAGAAGGGCGACAAGCCACTCGAGATCATCTCGACACTGCAGTGGTACATCACGAATGGCGCGCGCGACGAGAAGCTGCGCTCGGCGCTCGCCGGGCGCGGCCAGGAGATCAACTTCACCCCCGCGCATATGCGCGTGAGGTACGAGAACTGGGTCGGAGGGCTCACCGGCGACTGGCTTATCTCGCGCCAGCGTTTCTTCGGGGTGCCGATCCCCGTCTGGTACGAGCTCGACGCCGACGGGAACACGGGCGCCGTCATCGTGCCGTCCGAGGGCTCCCTGCCGATCGACCCCTCCTCCGACACCGCCCCGGGCTTCGACGAGGCCCAGCGCGGCCAGCCGCACGGGTTCGTCGGCGAGCACGACATCATGGACACCTGGGCCACCTCGTCGCTGACCCCGCAGATCGCCGGCGGATGGGAGACGGACCCCGAGCTGTTCGCCCTCGTGTTCCCCTACTCCCTGCGCAGCCAGGGGCAGGACATCATCCGAACCTGGCTGTTCTCGACGGTGCTGCGCGCCGAACTCGAGCACGGCGTCGTGCCGTGGAAGAACGCCGGGATCTCCGGCTTCATCGTCGATCCCGACCGCAAGAAGATGTCGAAGTCCAGAGGTAACGTCGTGACCCCCGCGGCCATGCTCGAGACCCACGGCTCCGACGCCGTGCGGTACTGGGCGGCCTCGAGCCGGCTCGGAACGGACGCCGCATTCGATCCGCAAAATCCGAAGCAGATCAAGATCGGACGCCGCCTGGCCATCAAGGTGCTCAATGCGTCGAAGTTCGTCTACTCGTTCCCCACCCCCGCTGCCTCGCTGGCCCAGCCTGTCGAAACCGCGGTGATCAACCCCCTCGACCTCGACCTGCTCGCCGAGCTTGGCCGCGTCGTCGAGACCGCGACGATCGCGCTCGACGAGTACGACCACGCGAAGGCGCTCGAGGCGACCGAGCACTTCTTCTGGACCTTCTGCGACGACTACCTCGAGCTCGTCAAGGAGCGTGCGTACGGCGCGGCCACCCCGGCGGAGCAGGCCTCCGCCGTCACGACCCTGCGCACCGCCGTTGATGTGCTGCTCCGCCTCTTCGCCCCGTTCCTCCCCTTCGCCACTGAAGAGGTCTGGGCCTGGACCCACGAGGAGTCGGTGCACGCGGCCGCGTGGCCGACACCTCCCGTCGAGATCGCCCCGACCGGCCTGCTCGGTGTCGTCGGGGCCGCGCTGATCGGCATCCGGCGTGCGAAGACCGACGCCAAGGCGTCGCAGAAGACCGAGGTCACCTCGGCCGTCGTGCAGGCGCCGGCCGCGCGGCTCGCGCTGCTGCACCTCGCGGAGGGCGATCTGAGAGCCGTCGGGCGCATCGCACAGCTGCACTTCGTGGAGGGCGACGAGATCGCCGTGACGGATGTCGTGCTTGCCGAGTCGGTGCTCGCGGACGCGGCCGACTGATGGCCGGCAGGGGGTACGCCGCGAGCGGCCTTACCGCCGCCGCCCTCTGCTGCGCACTCGTGCTGGCCGGGTGCGCCGTGGGTGCCCCCGACCCGGGCGACGGGCCGAGCGGCACGCCGACGCCCAGTCCCGCGCCGACCGCGGAACCCGTGCTGCTCACACCGCTCTACCCGGTGACGGTCCGGGAGTTGCTCGAGTACTGCCCCGGCACTCCCGCGCAGCACTTTGACGGCCTCGTCGACTCGGTCACCGAGGTGTATGTGTGCTCGGCGAGCGACATCCTCTCGGTCGACGGCGCGGCACCGGGTGCCGAGGTGCCGGGGGTGCAGCGTGCGAGCCGGGTCACCGGGGGCGCCGATGAGCTGCTGTTGGCGTATGCCGAACAGAATGCCGCCGCGACGACCGGGGCGTGCATCGAACTCGCCGCCGACCCGCTCATCGTCTGGACCGCGACGGCCGATGGCATCACGGCCATCTACGCCCCCGTCGACGAGTGCGGATTCCCCACCAGGACGGCGACCGACGCGTTCAACGCCGTCGCCCTCGAGACGATCCTCGAGGTTTGGCTCGGCGACAAGGCTCCCGCCCCCACAGATCCGTCCAACTAGGAGAATGATGCAACTCGGTACCCGCTGGCTCATCGGCGCAAATGTGCCCGACCGTCTGCCCGACGCGGTCGTCACCGCCATTCGCGACGTCGAGCGGGAGGTCGCCGGAATCGACACCGCCTCGTGGCGGTGGACCCTCACGTGGCTCGAGGGCAGCCCGGTCGTCGAGCTCGACGACGGCACCGTGATCCGCTACGACAGCGCGGCCGACTCGGCGGTGACGTCGAACCTCGACGATCCCGAGCACTAACCCCCTCCGGCACCCCCAGCCACCTCCACCACCACCACCACCACCACCACCACCACCACCACCACCACCACCACCTCCGCGAGTTGCCCGCAAACGTCCCCTTCTAAGGCAAAAACGGGACACAAGTGGGCAGCTCGCGGGGGCGGCGGTGGCGGGCGGAGGAGGTAGTAGCGGGCGGGGCAGGTGGTAGCGGGCGGGGCAGGTGGTAGCGGGCGGTAGCGGGCGGAGGCCGGGGCGGTGTTAGGGGTGTCAGCTTCGCTGGGCGGGCTGACCCTAGGCTGGACGGATGTCGCACACGAATCCGTTCCTCGCACCGAGCACGCTCCCCCACGGCCTTCCCCCGTTCGCCGAGATCGAGCCGGAGCACTTCCTGCCCGCGTTCGAGCTTGGGTTCATCGAGCAGCGCGCCGAGGTCGCGGCGATCACCGCAAACCAGGAGTCCGCGACGGTCGAGAACACCCTCCTCCCGCTCGAACGCAGCGGCCAGTTGCTCGAACGCGTCGCGAACGTGTTCTACAACAAGAGCTCGGCCGACACCGACGACTTCATCGCCGCCCTGGAGGAGCTGATCGCCCCGCAGATGGCCGCGCACTCCGATGCCGTCCGCCTCGATCCCGCGCTCTACGCCCGCATCGCTGCGCTCCACGCCGACACCGCGGGCCTCGACGCCGAGACGGGCTATCTGGTCGAGCGGTACTACGCCGAGCTGACCCTCGCCGGTGCCGGCCTCGACGAGGCGCAGAAGGCGACGCTGCGCGAGTACAACCGCGAGCTGTCGACGCTCACGACGCGATTCGAGAAGCACCTGCTCGCCGACACGAACGACCTCGCCGTCGTCGTCGACGACATCACCGAGCTCGATGGGCTCACCCCCGACGATGTCTCCGCTGCATCCGCCGCGGCCGCCGACCGCGGCCTCGACGGCAAGTTCCTGATCAGCCTGGTGCTGCCGACCGGACATCCCTACCTCTCCCAGCTCACCGACCGCGGCCTGCGCCGGCGCATCATGGAGGCGTCGCGCGCCCGAGGCACGCGAGGCGGCGCCCACGACACGCGGGCGCTCGTGCTCGAGATCGCGCTGATCCGGGCGCTGCGGGCCGGGCTCCTCGGATTCGACTCACACGCGGCCTACGTGACAGCGGACGAGACGGCGAAGACGCCGGGCAACGTCGCCGATATGCTCGGCCTGCTCGCCGGACCCGCCGCGCGCAACGCCGGCCAGGAGCAGGCGGAGCTCCAGTCGATCGCCGGGCCCGACATCCGTATCGAGGCCTGGGACTGGGCGTTCTACAGTGAGAAGGTGCGAGCGGCGAAGTACGACGTCGACACCGCCTCCATGCGCCCCTATTTCGAGGCCGAGCGGGTGCTGCGCGATGGAGTCTTCTTCGCCGCCACCCAGCTCTACGGTGTCACCTTCACCGAGCGCGACGACCTCCAGGGCTACCACCCCGACGTGCGGGTGTTCGAGGTGCACGACGAGGACGGCACGCCGGTCGGCCTGTACCTCCTCGACCTGTACACGCGCGATTCCAAGCGCGGAGGGGCGTGGATGAACCCCCTCATCTCGCAATCGGATCTCCTCGGGCATCCGACGGTCGTGGTCAACAACCTGAACGTGCCGAAGCCCGCAGCCGGCTCGCCGACGCTGCTGACCTACGACCTCGTCACGACCTTCTTCCACGAGTTCGGGCATGCGCTGCACGGCCTCTTCGCGAAGGTGACCTATCCGAAGTTCTCTGGCACCAACGTCTTCCGCGACTTCGTCGAGTTCCCGAGCCAGGTCAACGAGATGTGGATGCTGTGGCCGGAGGTACTCTCGAACTTCGCGGTGCACCACGCCACTGGCGAGGGCATGCCCGGTGAGCTCGTCGAACGACTCACCGCATCCTCGGCCTTCAACGAGGGGTTCGCGACCTCGGAGTACCTCGCGGCGGCCTTGCTCGACCAGGCGTGGCACACGATCGGGCCAGGCGACAGCATCACCGACGTCGCGGCGTTCGAGGCGGACGCGCTCTCCGCGGTCGGCCTCGACAACCCCGCGGTGCCGACCCGGTACGCCAGCACCTACTTCGCGCACACCTTCTCCGGCGGGTACGCCGCGGCGTACTACTCCTACATCTGGAGCGAGGTGCTCGACGCGGACGCGGTCGACTGGTTCACCGAGAACGGCGGGCTGACGCGCGCCAACGGCGACCGTTTCCGCGACCGGCTGCTCGGCGTCGGCGGATCCAAGGACCCACTCGAGGCCTACCGCGACTTCCGCGGCCGGGATGCGGTCATCGAGCCGCTGCTGAAGCGGCGCGGCCTGGGCTGAAGGGGGTCGGCCTGAGCTGAGGCGGGTCGGGTGCGGCGCGGGGAACGCGGGGACCACGGGCGAATGGCGGAGCGCAGGGCTGCCACCCTGCACACCGCTCAGCCCTGCGGCACCTCGTCGAGGATCCCGATGAAACGGCTTCCGATGCCGTCGTACTCGTGGCGCACGTGGCCGGCGGCCGGCTGCGGCAGGTCGTGGATCGAATGCTCCTCGCAACTGACGTGGGTGAACTGCGGCCACCACTTCTTCGGGCGCACCGCCTCGGAGAAGCCGCACACGCTGCACTCAAGGCTCACCCACACGGGCTTCTTGCCCGTGCGGTTGGCCCGCGACTGCGTGAGCCAGGCCGGCGGTTCGCTCTCGATTGCGGCGAGCTCGGCCTCCGAGACCCACGTGCCGATGCCGTGGCGCTGGGCCATCTCGATGGGGATGTCCAGGCGCTGGGCCGCTTCTCGTCGCGAAATCATGTCGATCAACGATACCCGGATGCCCCTGCCGCACCGACACCGGCACAGCCGGCGCTCACGCGGGCCAGCGGGCGCTCACGCGGGCCAGCGGGCGCTAACGCGGGCCAGCGGGCGCTCACGCGGGTCAGACCGCGCTGGCCGGCCGGGCCGCCGCAAAGGAGCGGGCGTCGCCCGGAGCGGCGGCGAGATCCGTGAGGGTGCGGAGCCGCGAGTCGAGATCCGGTCCCTGCGGGGCCACGATGACCTCGTTCGCACCGGTCGCACCGACGAGTGCGGCGATGCGGTCGCGGGCGTGGTCCGTGGTTCCGATCGCCTGCTGCGCGTTGCGCTCGGCCGCGAACGCCAGCTCGCCCGCCGACCACGGATGCGCCTCCGCCTCGGCGAGCGTCGGCACCTGGCCGGGCCTTCCGCCCTGGCGCAGGCGAACC
>Ga0335397_10001078_pt1 | contig 36770 bp, 29 predicted proteins | sample MAT04_FD_205740 | JGI IMG/M metagenome (GOLD analysis project Ga0335397, IMG submission 205740) | Freshwater microbial communities from Lake Fryxell liftoff mats and glacier meltwater in Antarctica - MAT-04 (spades assembly) (version 2) ... | reverse complement strand
TTCAGCGCGGCGCGCGCCAGCGCAAGATGCGCGCGGGCCAAGGATCCGCGTTCTCGCCGCGGCAGTCCTTCGCGAGCGTCACGAGAAAGCGCTTCGCTTGCGCGCGCAGCCAGTCGGACGACTCACCGCGGACGTGGAGCATCACCGCGGGCTCCGCGCCGATCGCGGCGTCGAGCACGATCTGCGCGGTGCCGCGCATGACGCCCTGCGGCTCGGCGAGCGCGACGGTGTAGTGCGCATGGGTCACGTCGACGCGATCGAGCGCGAGCAATACACGCCCGCCGTGGCTTGGACGCAGCGAGGCGTCGTCATCGGACGCGCCGCCGTAGCTCATCGCTGCGCGCGCCGCGAGACGCCGCTCATCGCGCCGTGCCCCACGCGCCCGCGTCGATGCCCGGCGTCGGCAGCGGCACGCCGCCGTCCATCGAATACGCGCCCGCGTCAGGCGGCGCGAGCGTGGTCGGGACGAGCTGGTTGCCGCGCACCAAGACGGCGCCGCCATCGGGCAGCACGTATCCGCCGCGCACGGTGTCGAACTTCGGAATCGCGAAGGTGATCGGCGAGCTTACGCTGCCGCGGATGCGGCCCGCGAGCACTTGCACGTGGAGCGGACGCTCGAGCTCGAAGACGTAGCCGCCCTCGCGCACCTCGAGGTTGTAGGTCTCGCCCTCGTGCTCGATCTCGCGCTCGAAGTTCACGCGCTGCATGCCCACGCGGCGATGATGCCGATGCGCGAGCACGAAGCTCATCAGCCGCACCGCGATGTGATTGTGCAGGCGATGACAGCCGTGCGAGTGCCGCCGCATGATGCTCATGTAGTCGACTGAGCCGTGCGAGCGGATCCCCTCGTCGCCGTAGACGCGCACGCCGCCATCGTCGTTCTCGCGGAAGGTGTGGTGATACGCCGCCACCAGCCCGTAGGCCGACGCGTAGCTCGGCCCGGTCTCGTGCACGTTCACGACAAACGGCTTCTCGCCAGCGCGTCGCCGATGCGGATTGCGCTCGAGCAGGCCGCGCGGCGGCGAGCTCTCGGGCGGCAGCCACACCGGTGCTGCGACGATCTCCGTCCACACCACGGGACCAGCGGGAGAGCCCTTGTACTTCCACCACTCCTGGCCCTCGATGAACTCGCTGCGCCAGCCGCCGATGGTCGTGCCGAAGCGCGCGAGCGGGATGCGTTGCTCGCCGTATTTCGTGAAGATCGTCGTGTGCGGGCGGCGCTCCATGCTCTGCGCGCGCTCCTGCCCGAGATCGTCGTAGGGGAACTCGTACCAGACGTCGCCGCGATCGATCTCGACCGTCAGCTCCATGTCGCCGTCGTAATATTCGGGCAGCTCCGGCCGCGCGAACGCGACCAGCTTCTCGCCGTTCGCCGGCAGCTCGCCGAGCCCATCGAGGAACGCGAGCGTGTGCTCCGGCGTGTCGAGCCCGAAGGCTGCGACGAGCGAGTCGCGGATCGCCGCCTCGAGGTTGGGGATCGGATGTTCGGCGCCGTCACGACCGCGGAAGGTGCGCGGCGTTCCGTCCGCCTTGGTCGAGGTGCTGCCGTCCTCGATCACACCCGCGGCGTGGATCGCGCGCTCGGTGAGCACACGCACCAGGTCATCGCGATCGGTCTCCATCGGCGTGCGCTTCAGCACCGCGAGCGTCTGCGCGCCGATGAAGCCCCAGCCGTAGACGCGGTGCTTCTTCTCGAGCCGCGCGAGCGCCTCGTGGGTCACGCGATCGAGCGCGCCCGGCGCGTAGCGACCGAGGCCGCCATAGAAGCCCTCACACTCGAGCCGCGCCTGCAGTGAGCGCAGCGCGAGCGCCTTCGGCCGTCGCTGCTCGTATTGCTCGAGCGCGCCTTTTTCGCGATCGGAGAGCCGGGCGCGATCGAGCTGTGCGACCTCCTCGACGTGCTGCCGCGCGAGCACGCGCTCGACCTCGCGCTCGAGCGCGACGAAGCGCGTCGCGTCGCGGCGGCCGTCGTCGTTGCCGCGAAACGGGATCGTGCCGTCGAAGCTGCTGAGCCCGCTGAGGTCGAGCGTGCGCGCGCAGGCGAGCTCGTTGGTCGCCTTCATCCGCGTGCGCAGCAGCGAGAGCGACGGCGCGATGCCGAACAACTCTAGGTATTCGTCGCCACGGGCACGCTCACCGTGCAGGTCGTCCGGGAACTCACCGCGGGCGAGCGCGAGATACGTGCGTCGGTACGAGTTGGGTACGACGGGCTCCGACTCGTTGCCGCGCTCGCCGAACAGATACGGCGCCCAGCCATCGCCGAGATCGAGCACCACGAGGCCGTGCTCGCGCGCGTGCGCCGCATCGACCTGACGCACGACGCGCCCGCCCTCCCACAGCGGGACCGGCCGCGCCATCGGCGCTGGGCGGCTGTCGGTCTCGTGCGGGGTGGTGTGCGTCTCCGGCTCCGGCGCGTTGGTCGCGACCTGCTCCGGGTCGGTGAGGTCGCGCGTCGCGCCGCCGCTGCAGGCGCTCCATGCGACGAGCGGAAGCAGCGGCACGAGCAGGAGCGAAGCTGAGCGGGAGAGACGCACGACGGGCCGACCTTTCGCCGAAAGCGAGGGCAGCGCAAGTTCTGGCGCTGTCCGGGTTTGGCGGTGTCGCAGTGCGTGATTCGTGCCAGGGACAAAGTCCCGTAACAACGACGTTTTTTTGGTCGCTACGCCGTGCGGCCGTGGGTCTCTGGACGCGGCGCCGACTACGCTCGGCCACGCCGCGATCACTCGGTCGCGGCTGCCTCGTCGGCGGGCTGCTCGTCAGCAGGCTCCGGATGGAACGGACCGCGCCAGTCGCTGATGATCGAGACGACCGGCAGTGGGGCAAATTTCACCGAGAACGCGACCGGCTCGGGGAACACAGGCGCGCCCGAGCCGAGCCGCGCCGAGGCGATCGGGATCCGCACCGTGAACGAGAACGCGCCGACGCAGAGGTAGACACCCACGCGCGGCGTGAGCGTCGTCTCGAAGCCGTTGCCACCGAAGCGCAGCCCGAGGTCCGCCTCGACGCCGAGAAAGCCGCCGAAGTGCGCGCCCATCGCGAAGTGCGGCTGCAGCGCGACGCCAGGAGAGCCGAACACGTAGGCGAGCTCCGCGCTCGCGTGCCCACCGACGCCGAACGTGAGCAAGCGCTGGGCGAGATCGTTGAGCGACGAGCCGAACAGCGTGCGCGCGTTGTCGTCGGAGCCAGGCACCAGCGAGCCGAGGAACAACGTGTAGTTGAACTCGAGGCCGAAGCTGGTGCCCGCAGGCCGTCCGCTGCCAGCCTCCTCGCGCGCGACGAGGAGGCCGATGTTCGGCAGCGCGCGACCACGCCAGCCATCGTCGGCGCGCACGGGTGACGCGCACGCGATCGACAGCAGCGCGATCACGCCGAACATCACCACACACCACTCAGCGCGCCCGCTGCGCAGGACGAGGCTACGCGGCGCGAGGCGCATCATGCGAGGGAACACCGGCGCAGCGTAGCGCACGAGCCGCGCCGAGGTGTCTCAGAGCCCGCCGCCGCCGTCGACGTCGATGGTGCGCGCGTTGAAGTAGTCGCACTCGAGCACGAACTTCACCGCGATCCAGAGATCTTCTGGCAGGCCGATGCGACCGACCGGGATCGTCGCGACGATCGCGTCGCGCGCCTTCTGGTTCATGCCCTGCGTCATCGGCGTCTCGACCATGCCCGGCGCGACCGCTCCGACGCGAATGCCGAACGCGGCGAACTCCTTCGCCCACGTCACGGTGTTCGCGGCGAGCGCGGCCTTCGCCGCAACGTAGTTCGACTGGCCGCGATTTCCGTGGCGCGCGATCGACGACATGTTGACGACGACGCCGGGCTTGCTGCCGGTCTCAACCATCTTCGCGGCGACCTCGCGCACCATCATCACGGCGCCGGTGAGGTTGACGTCGATGACGGCCATGAACTGATCGCGCGACATCTTCTTGATCTCGCCGGTCTCGCGATCCTTCTTCACCAGCAGGCCATCGCGCAGGATGCCGGCGTTGTTGATGAGGCCGTTGAGGCCGCCCATCGACTCGTGGGCCCAGGCGACGAACGCGATGCAGTCGGCCTCGTTGGCGACGTCGAGCTTGCGCGCGTGGATCTTCCCCGGGCCGCTGACGCTCGCGGCGACCTCGGCGAGGAGCTCCTCTTTGACGTCGCCGATCGCGACCTGTGCGCCGGCTTCGGCGAGGCGCTTGGCAAAGTGCGCGCCCATGCCCTGGGCGCCGCCGGTGACGATGATCTTCAGGTCGTCGAGCTTCATGTCGTAGGCCTCCGCGCGCGTTGCCATCCACCGGGGAAGGCGAGCGCGGCGAGCGGATACCACGAACCGACGCGCGAGCCAACGCCGGCCGGTCGGCGCTCGCGGCCGTGCGTCGAGCGCGTTGCACGATCGGCGTGAATGCATCGCAGAACGCGACGTGCTCGACCGCGGCGCGATGACCGCAAGGTTGCCACGCGACCCTTACTGCGCTTTGCTGGCCGAGTCCGTCATGCAATCCCCCGAGCAGGGCCCGCCCAAGAGCACCGTGAAGATGTGGACTGCCGTCGCGGAGTCCATCGTCCAGGAAGCGGGCGTCTCCGGCCTCGAAGAGACCGTCGCGTCCGTGCTGCACGCGCGCGCGTTCCGCCACTTCGCCGAGGGATTGCGCCAGTATCTCGCGATTCGGCTCGGCAGCGCGGAGGGCGCGGACGTCGTGCTGCGACGCCTGCGGTTGGTCGCGAGCGAGTGGCCGGCGGCCGAGCTGATCGCGCCGCCGGGACCGCGCGCGCGGCTCTATCGCACGGCGCGTGAGCTCGCCGCGGCGCAGCGCGGTGCGAGCGGCGACCTCAGCGCGGCGACGCGCGGCGCGCTGCCGTGGAAGATGCCCGGCCGAGGCATTCCGCTCGTCTACGGGCGCGCGCTCGGCGAGGTGCGCGCGATGCCCGCGGAGGACGCGGAGCTGCTCGAGCTGCGCTATGCGCGTGAGCTCGCCGAAGACGAGATCGCCTTCGTCACCGGGCTCGACGCGGCGCGCGTCACCGCGGCGCTCAGCGATGCCGAGAAGCGCGCCGAGGTGATGCTCGGCAAAAATCCGCCGAGCGCGATCCCCGGCCTCGCGGGCGCGCTGATCGAGGCGTTCAGCATCGAGCCGCCAGCCGCCGTCAGCACGATGGTGAAGCTCGCCGAAGAGCCCGGCGGCATCGAGCAGGGCACGATCCTCGGCGGCCGCTACAAGCTCGACAAGCGCGTCGGCGCGGGCGCGTTCGGCGAGGTCTACAAGGCGTCCGACACCGAGGTGCCTGGACACGTCGTGGCGCTCAAGCTGCTGCATCAGCCGGCGCTCAGCGAGACCGCGAAGGCAAACGCGCTGCGCGAGCTCAACCTGATCGCGTCGGTGTTTCATCCGTCGATCGTGCAGTTCAAAGATCACGGCTGGTTCGCCGGCCGGCTCTGGTTCGTCATGCCTTGGTACGACGGCGAGCCGCTCGAGAAGCGGATCATGCGCGATGCGCTGACGCGCGCCGAAGCGCGGACGATCTTCGAGCCGATCGCGCGCGCGCTGGCGACTATGCACGCCTCGCGCATTCGCCATCAGGACATCAAGCCGGACAACATCTTCCTCGCGCGGCTGAAAACCTCGGCGCGCTCGACGAGCGAAGACGTGCTGCCAGTGTTGCTCGATCTCGGCGTCGCCGCGAAGGAAACCGAGATGATGCTCGCCGGCACACCGCTCTATTTCCCGCCAGAAATCGCCGCGCAGTTCTCCGACGTCGGCAAGAAGTATCCGGTCACGCTCGCCGCCGACGTCTTCTCGCTCGCGTTGACCATTCGCAATTCGCTCGAGCCCGAGACGCAAGAAGAGGTGCCCGGCTCCGCTATCGAGGCGTTCATCGCGTACCGCGCGGAGAACGTGCCGCCGCCGCCTACCGGTAAGGATTTGCGCTATCTGAAGCCGTCGTTCGAGCGCTGGCTCAACGCCGATCCGGCGCGGCGACCGACGGCCGACGAGCTGCTGCTCGAGCTCGCGCAGCTCACCGAGCCGGAAGAGCGCCGCGCGCGTCGCGCCAAGACGCTGCGCTGGCTGGTGCCGCTGCTGGTCGTGCTCGCGGTGATCGCCAGCGCGACCTTCTACGCGCTGCGCAAGGACGCGGAGGTCAACGCGCTGCATGCCGCGCAAGCGCGTGCGGAGGCTTCGAACGCACGCGCGGAGACCACCGAGGTGCGCGCCGATCTCGCGATCACGCAGGCGCGACAGCAGGCGCTCCAAGACGACAACGGCTCACTGCAGAACCTGATTCGCCGCAACAACTTCTCGCAGGAGCAGCTGGTGCGCGAGCTCGCGACGACCCAAGCGCAGGTGCGTCGCCTCGGTGAAGCGGTGGAGCGCGCCGACGCGCGCGAGCGGGCGACGCGCGAGCAGCTGGCCGTCGCCGAGCAGCGCAGTACGCAGCTCACGGCGGAGGTCGCGCAGCTGCGCGCCGCGCGTGAGTCTGCCGAGCAGCGCGTGGCGCAGCTGAGCGCGGATGTGGGTCGCATGCGCCAGGAGGCGGTGACGCGCGACGCGGAGCTCACGCAAGCGCGCAGCGACGCGGAGCGCACTGCGCGCGAGCTCGCCGATGCGCGCACCCAAGCGAGCGCGATCACGGCGCAGCTGGAAGCGGTACGGACGCAGCTCGAGGTGCTGCGGACGCAGCTCTCGAGCGCTGAGCAACGGGCCCGTGACGCCGAGGGCGCGACTGCCGAGCAGCGGCGCGAGAACGATCGCCTGCGCGCGCAATTGGCGAGTCGGCCAGCGCCTCCGCAGCCGACGCCGGGCGCGGATCCGGCCACGCCGACGCCGCCGTCGCCGCCGACCGACACCGTGCAGGTTCAGCCGGCGCCCGGCGTCGCGCCTACGGCGACGACTGGCGTCGTGCCGACAGAGCCATTTCGTGGTCGGCGGCGGCGGCCGTAAGCGAGCAACGGACGAAGCGGTTCGGCTCAGCCGGCGTCGTTCGGATGGAGCGCGCGCACGATCGCCTCTTCGACGGGCGAGCGCTGCGCGGCGTCGCGACGCAGCGGGTCGAGCGGTGCGCGCAGGGCGAAGTTGGGGTTCGACAGCCAGCGCAGGGTGCTGCGCATGTCCATCGAGCCGCAGTGCACCATCAATGGATGCGCGAGATAGACGTCGCCCGCGCGTCCCGTGCACTCGACCAGGCGCGTGCAGCGGCTGACGATCTCTGGCCCCACGGACGCGTCGACGAGATCGACGCCCTCGGGGTGCGAAGCGATGAGTCGCGCGACGTGTCCGACGGACTCGGGTGCGAGTCGTCGGTGTGCCAGCCGCGGCGGCGATGCTCGAGCGGCGGTGCGCACGATGACGTGATCGGACAGCTCGCGCGTGTGCACCGCGTCCTCACCGAGCAGATCACACACCGCGCCCCAGAGCCGCGGCGAGAGCTGCTCGACGCTGGTCGCGACCGCGCCGAGGACGATCACCGTGTCCGCCGGCAGCGTCGATGGATCGCCGAAATCGACATGCTCGGGTGGCACCGGCACACGGCTCGCATCGAACCGCAGCCAGCGCCTTGGATCGCTCTCGGCGCGCGCACGCACACGCGCGACCCACGCGTCGACGACGTCACGCGAGACGCAGCCCTCGAGCCGAACGAAGCCGTGCTCGATGAAGTGCGCGACCTCGTCGGGCGTGAGCGTAGGCGGGCGTTGCGTCACGACGCTCAACGACGCAGCGTTGCTCGGCAGCGCCGCGCTCAGCGACGCGCTCGATGGGGCGACGCTCGACCGTGCCGCGCTCGAAGGGCCCGCACTCGCGCTGCTCGGCGGTCGGTGGCCGGGACGACGAAGCGCCGCCGCTCCGCGGAGAAGCACGCTCAGCGCGAGCCGCAGATCGTCTGCGTCGTTGGCATGCAGCGGAGGGCTTCCCTGTGATGTGTTGCGCGCGAATCGGAGGGCGCCTTCGCGGGTGAAGTAGCTGATGCACGAGGACGAGCGGTTGCCGCGCAGCATCACCAGCGCGTGATCGAGCACGCGCCCGATGAGCTCGAGCTCGGCGGGCGCGCCGTCACGGAAGAGCTCGACCCCGACCTCGCGCGCCGCATCGGACACCAGCCCCGGCGCGCGCTCGAACACCTCCGCCATGAGCGAGCGTGCCTGCTCGAGCTCGCCGTTCGCGACGTGGAGCAGCGCGAGGTTGATCCAGCCGGACAGCCGCGCCGGATTCAGCTCGACGGCGCGGACGAGATCGACCTTCGCCTCCGCGAGCCGTCCGAGCCGGCGCAGCGCCTCACCGCCCGCTGGTGTGCGATGAGGTGCTCTGCGAACAGCCGCTCCACCGCACCCGGCTCCTCGAGCTTCACGCGCAGGCGCAGGATTTGCCGGGCGAAGAGCACACCGCCGCCAGCAGCGATCCCCCGCGAGATGGCGGCGTGTGCGTCGTCCGAGCGCTTCTCTGCGATCGCGATCTCGGCGAGCCACGCGTGCGCGTCGGCGTTGGTGGAGTCGAGCCGCACCGCGCGCTCGAGCTGCGTCACGGCCTCGTCGCGCTGGCCGTCGAGCCAGGCGATCGCGCCGAGCACCCGTGCCGCAGCTGCGCTTGGCCCCGGCGCGAGCGCCGCCGTAGCGAATCGCGCCGCGCGCGGATGGTCGCTCGCCCACAGCGCGAGCTCCGCCAGCGCGACGTTGGCGGGGTCTCCCGGCGCCGCTCGTCAATCAGGGTCCGCCATCACCTTGCGGACGATGTCTTCCTTCGAGACGAACACCGGATACAGCTCGCCGAGATCGTAGTGGTCACCGAGCTCGAACAGGCCGCCGCACACGTCGTTCAACGAGCAGCTTTGACAGACGTCGGCCTTCGGGTGCTTGAAGTCGGTCTGGCGAATCGTGCCTTTGTCGTCGAGGAAATGAACGATGCGCTCTTCGCCTTTGACGATCTTGCGCGTTTCCGTCGAGCAATGCGCGAATTCGGTCATGTAGCAGAGCGGCACGCGCTCGACGCGGAACGTCCGGTGGGTGCGGTGCAGATGCCGCATCGCGCGGGCGAGCGAGAGCTCGAAGTCGGCGAGCCGATGCGCCGTGTCGCGGTTCGTCTCCGCGCGGCCCATCGAGGGATCGAGGTTGTTCCAGACGAAGTGCGAGAGGAACGGGAAGCGCGCGGTCCACGCCTTCACGTTCTGGTCGAGGTGATCGGCGTTGAACTTGTTGATCACGGTGTTGATGTTCACCGTCGCCCCAGCGCGGCCGAGGTTGTCGAGAGCGTCCATCGCCAGCTGGTGGCTGCCCTTCACGCCGGTGAGGAAGTCCTCGAGCTCCGGCCGGCACGAGTGGATGCTCACGTGAAAGTGCCGCAAGCCCGCCTCCATGTACGACTCGGCGACGCCGTCCTGCGCGATGCGCGAGCCGTTGGTGATCATCCGAACGTGCAGCCCCGCGGCCGTGGCGTAGCGGCTGATCTCGGGGATGAGATCGGAGAGTGAAGGCTCGCCGCCCGTGAGGATGATGCCGAAGTAGCCGCGCGCGGCGAAGTCGTCGACCTGCAGCTTCGCGGTGTCGAGATCGAGCATGTAGCCGGACGACGGATTCGAGCAGAACCGGCAGTACTGATTGCAGTGACGTACGACCTGCATGTAGCCGATGTTCGCCATGAGACTCCTCTCGAGGGTACATCAGATTACGAGCGCAGGTTGCGCGGCGAACGGGGCATCTGCACATCGTCGGCCTGCGCCGATGCGCGCACGATCTCCGCATCGCCACCACACCAAGATTCCGGGCTTTCGACGAAGTTCCGCAGCAGCTCGGGACGCGCGCGTAGCACCGCGAGCCCCTCCGCATGGCCGAGCGCATGGGCGACCGTCGCGTGCGGCGATGCGACGCGCGTGTGCCACGCGGCGCGGCTCGTTCGCGCTGGCATACTAGAAATCACTCGCTGGGCATCGCTCAGCCCCGCGATCGGCGCGCGATCGAGTCGTCCTCGTCGTCGGGACTTTCTCGAGCGTCGCGACCGTCGTCCGCGGTGCGAGCGGGCGAGGCAGCGACGGTCCGCGCGCTCTCGTCGAACAAGCCAGGAAACAACACACGCAGTGCCTCGCCAGTGCGCTTCTCACCGCGTCCAACCTCCGCCGCCGCCGGCTGGCCGCGGCCAAGCAGCGGCAGTGTGCGTCGAGCCTTGGCTGGCGAAACGGCCGCGGACAGCCCGCGCAGCGGCGCGCGCTCACCAGTCCCGGTGAACAAGGCTGCGAAACGCAGCACGGGAGCGGACTGGACAGGCCGTGCGAGCGTCGCGCGCGGCGCCAGTTCATCGCCGTCGAAACGCTCGAGATATGCGGCATCCACTCCCGGGCATACGTCGCGCGCACGACAACCCTCACAGACCGGGGCGTAGGCGCGGCGCTCTTCACCGATCGCGTCTGCGCCAATGGGTCCCAGCAGGCAGAGCGGTGCGCCGGCGACGAATGATGGAACGCCGCGCGAACGCGCGAACGCGAGCGCCCGTAGTGCAAACGGAACCGCGAGGCCGAGCCGCGGAACGACGCGATCGAAGCTGGCCTCCGCGCCGCCGGTCACGACCGGAACCGAAATGCACCAGGCGGCCGCCCCGCGCTGGACCAGCAGCGCCGCAAGCGCGTCCAGCGTGCGGAAATTCGAGCGAGTGAGCACCGTGCTCACCACCACCTCGAGCGCCGCTGCTCGAGCCGCGGCGAAACACGCCAACACGCGCTCGAAGCTGTGCGCTCGGCCGGTGTGATAGTCGTGCACCTGCGCGTCCGCTCCCAACGCTGTGAGATGCACGTCCGCCAGGCCCATGCCTTTGAGGCGCTCGAGCCGCGCGGGGTCGACGAGCTCCTCACCGTTCGTCTGCACCCCAACGCGGAGGAAGCCTGCCGCCCGCGCTGCCGCCACGTGTTCTTCCAGTGCGCCAGACAAGCCTGGTTCACCGCCGACGAACGTGACCTGCTCGAACTTCGGCCTTAGCGCCTTCAGCTCAGCGGCGATCTGCGATCGCGAAGGCTCGGCCCGTGGCTGAAGCCCTCTCTGTGCACAGAACACGCAAGCGTTCGGGCACGCAAGCGTCAGCGTAACGATGGCGCGAGAAACGGCGCTAAGGGAAGCCACGCGAGCTTGGAGCGGCAGCCGCCCGCCTCAGACCGGAACGCGGAACGCGCCATCCGGATGCTGGCGCGCGCGATCGGCGTGAGTGAGCAGGGCGACGGGAGCCATCCCGTTGCGCTCCGCGTTCGAGACAGCACGCGCGAGAGCCATGGCAGCGAGGCCGTCCGACTCCGAAGTGGCCGAAGTTCCCGTGCCGCCGTTGACCGCGAACACGCTGTAGTGAGCCGAGCGTGCGATCGAGCCGTCCCGCTCGGATCGCCGAAGGAGATCGAGCTGAAACGCCGTGCCATCGGCGCGTCGCATCACCACCGCCACCGCGCCGAGCCGGACGGCCCGCACCTCTGCGACGGTCGAGGTGTGCATCACTGCCCCCGCTCGAACATGGTCGACGAGTGAATGCCGCGCCGTCTCCTTGCTCTGACGGGCGATTCGGCGGTGCTGAGGAGCGAGGGCGCCTACCGCCCCGCCGGTGAGGACGACACACGATGCCGCGCCAGCAATCAGAAGGAAGCTCCGACGCGACGTAGCCACCGATTCGGTCGCGCCGACGTTTGCGTCACGGTCTCTCTCGCTCGCCATGTGCACCTCCTCGCCCGCGGCCAGGGGGGCGCGCGTGCCGCCTCATCCTAACGGGGATGCAGACGGGCGGTCAAGCGAGGCGTCCGACCATACGTTCAACCGCCCCGTCGACCATAGGATCAACCGCCAGTCGACCGCCCGCTGCGACCAACCGCCAGTCGACCGCCCGCTGCGACCAATACGCCGCGCGGTCAGTCATCCGCGCGCGCAGTCGGCGGAGAGAAAAGCAAACGGCTCCACTCCACTGCAGCGCTCCTTGCTTTGCCTCACCGACCGTCTTAGCATCGCGGCACGAATGGGCTTTGCAAGCGGATTTCGACTTCCACTGCATGTCGTCCAACACGGGGCGGCGAAGGTCGCCTCGCGCCTGGGCATTCTCCCCCGGCCGATTCCATTCTTTGTTCTCAAGGTCACCGACGTCTGCAATGCGCGTTGCGAGACGTGCAACGTCGGAGTGCCTGGGGCGCATCGGTCGTCCGCGACACTGCCACTCTCCGTAGCGACGGCGATCGTCGAAGAGATGGCGCGTCGCAAGACGCTATTCGCCGGAATCGTCGGGGGCGAGCCGCTACTCTACAAACACGTCTACGAAGTGCTGGAGCTGTGCAGCCGGGCGGGTATTCGCACCAACCTGAATACCCATGGCGGGTTCATCACCCCCGATGTCGCGCGGCGCTTGGCAACCGTGGGCCTGTCCTACATCTCGATCTCGCTCGACTACCCCGATGCCATGCGCAACGAAGCCGTTCGCAAAGGAGTCCGCTACGACGCGGTGATGCATGGGATTCGAGCCATGAAGGCCGAGAGCCCAGCCACCGCGGTGTCTCTCGGGATGACCCTGACTCGCCACAACATCGGCGAGGTGCGGGCCATGTGCCAATTGGCAGCGCGTGAGGGCGTCCGATACCTCAAATTTCAGCCCTTTCACTCGCATTTGGATCAGCTCACGCACAGCCCCGATCTCCGCGGAGAAATGGCCCTTTCGAGCGGCGACTTGCCGCGACTTCAGGACGAGCTGCGCGGCGCGGAGCGCGACGCGCGGGAGCTCGGGCTGCTCACGAACGCGCGGCTGCTGCTCCAAGAGCTCCCGGCGGCGCTCGAGGGAAGGCGCACACTGCCGTGCGTCGCGGGTCAGCAGATCCTCTTCATCGAGCCGTCGGGACGCGTCGGTGGTTGTCCCGAGAAGCGATCGAGAGGGTCCCTCGCAGACGTCGACCTCGACACGTTGATGGAGTCCGAGCCGGAGGTCTTCGCGTTCGCCGCCACGTGTCCCGTGCTGCCGGGCTGTTTCGATACCACTTATGGCGAGCTGAGCCACGTCATTGGGCGCAACGATCTCCGTCGAACTCTCGACGTGATCGATCGCGTCTTGTTCTATCGATAGGCTGTCATACTCATGATTCCCCGGCGCCGAATCGCGATCGATGCAGGTCCGCTCGCGCTCGCGTGGATGGCAGCGAGGCGCGACCCGCGCCGCGCCGTGAGGCAGTTCGAGGAGGCCTTCGCCGCCTGGTCTGGCAGGCGCTATGCGATCACCTCGTGTTCAGGCCGAGCCACGCTCCTGGCCGCGCTCCGCGCCGTCGGTGCCGTCGAAGGCAGCGAGGTCATCCTACCCGCGTACACCCTCGCTGATCTGCCGAAGATGCTGCGCCGCGCTGGGATCACGCCGGTCTTCGTCGACATCGATCCGCACTCCTACCTGCTCGACCCAGCGCTCGTAGAATCCGCCATCACGCCTCGGACTCGCGCGATCGTCCCCACCGATCTCTTCGGATACGCCGCGCGTTGGGGCGACGTGCTCGGCGAGCTCTCTGCGGCACGCGGCATTCCCCTCGTCGAAGACGCTGCCCACGCGGCCGGCTCGAAGCTCGACGGTCGCCAGGTTGGCCGCGAGTGCCGCATCACGTTCTTCAGCCTCGAGACCATCAAGGTCCTGCACTCGTTCGGCGGTGGAGTCGTGGTCGTCGACGACGAGAACCTCGCGCGTTCGATCCGCGCGCAGCTGCCTGAAGCGCCGCTGACACGCACGTTCGTACCGAAGAAGTTCGCGCGCAACCTGGTCGAAAACCTCGCCTTCCGGACACCAGCATATCGTGCCGCGCTGATGGCGCGCGCGACTCCCCGGCTGGAAGCACTCCTATTGTCAGCCTATGACCGCATGAAATACGACGGTGTCTTGACCGAATACGCGTACAGCGGTTGGCAGGCCGCATTCGCCGAGCACCAGCTCGCGGAGCTCGACGGCCGTGTACGCCAGCGCCGTGCCCTCGCGGCGCGATTGATGGACGCGCTCGATGAAGCGCTGGTGTTTCCTCCCGAGCCGGACGGCGTCGAAGGGAATCGCTACTTCGTCGTCGGTCGCGCGGACGGCGATGCCCGAGTACTCCAGCGCGCGCTGGTGCGCTCAGGTGTCGACAGCGGTGCTCTGGGCGAGATCACGGACTTCTGCCCACCCGAGTCCGACCGCGAGCGTTTCCCGCATGCCTACGGCGCCCATCGCTCGCTCTTGCAGCTGCCGTTCTACGAAGGAATGACCTCGCGCGAGATCGATCGCGTCGCAGCCGCCGTCCGCCGTGCGGTCGGACGCGCATCGCCGTCGCGTCCGAGCCTCTGATGGGCCCGCGCGCGCCGACGCCACGCCGCGAGCGAATCGCGATCGCGGTCGTTGCAATCGCCTTCTTCGCGCTTGGCGGCATTCAGATCGGGGCCCTCGGAATTCCCTCCGAGGAGATCTTGCCTCATCTCTTCGCGCACCCGCGCGTTGCGGCCGACGCCACGCTCGATTCGGCACGACTCACTCTCGAGTCGCCGTACGACCTACCCCACGGGGACGAGCGAACCGGGCTCGTCGTCGCCAAGGTCTGGCCGGTGCTGAGCGTGGTCACGCCACGACATTCCTATCCCATTCTCGTGGAGATCTGGCAGTCCGCACATTTCTCCTATCTCGCCGCCGTGGCGGCACCGATCTTGGGAGGAGGCATTGAAGGCCTGCGGCGGAGCGCGCTCCTCGTCGGCGCGCTGGTGCTGGTATTGGTCGCTCTGCTCGCTCCACGCCTGTCCCGAGCGCCGGCCCAGGAACGCTGGCTAGGGACGATCGCCGCCGGCTGGCTGGCCACGTCGACCGGGTTTCTGTTCGTCCATCGCACGGCATACCTCATCGAGAGCGCACCACCGCTCCTCGCGACACTCGTGTTGTATCTGGCCCTCGACGGCCGCCGCTCTCGCTTCGTTCTCGGCGGGTTCGTCGCCGGACTCGCGCTGGCCACGAAGGCGACGACAGGCTGGCTGTTCGTCGGGCTCGTGGCGTATCTGGTGCTCGGCAAGCGATTTCCCCGACAACGGGCGCACGTGTGGGGGCTCGCGGCGGCAGCGGGGCTCTTCGCGCTCTTGCCCATCTTGGTGTTCTTCTGGCACGAGCATGCCCCCGAGGTCGTTGGTCGCACTGGCTCGCTGATGGCGGAGCCGCTGCGTGCGCTGGTCCGACTTCCACACATCGCGTGGATCACCGCCGCCTATCTCGGCGATCCGAACGTGATTCTCGAGCCGTTGCTCGCGGGCGAGCTCCGTCTGGTTCCGCAGCTCTGGGCAGCGGTGTTACCGCTGGGTATGAGCCTGTTCGCTGCATACCGCGTCGTGCGAACTCCGGGCGATCGACAGCCCGAGCTGCTGTGGCTCTGCGTCGCGCCGGCGGTTACCGGATTTGCGGCGCTGTTGTACGGAGCGGAGAATCCGTTCCAGATAGCCCTCTTCCTCGAGCCGTTCTACGCGATCGTCGTGGCGCGGGCGCTCTATGCGATCTACCGACGACTGATCGTGTACGGTCGCCCCATCATCGTAGCCACGGTTCTGCTGGTCGCCGCCGCGACGCTCCAGAGCTACGAACTGGCGGGCTTCGCGGGCGCTCATCGGTCGGTCGGCAATCCCATGCTCGCGATGCAGGCTCAGCGGCAGATCGTCGCGGCGTTGATCGCGCGCGGTGAGGAGGCGCCGCTCACAGCCACCTACAACTCCATGGGGTTCTACGAGTTTCTGTCGCACGGACGCATTCGCCCGATACATCTCCATCGCTTGCTGCAACCTTACCCCGACATGGATGCGCGAGAATACGAGGAGTCGTCGACGCGAGCGTGGATGATCGCGCTGCTCGAACACCCGGGGCCGGTCATCCTGCCGCTTGGATACAACGTGTTCGAGGGTGGAGGCCAGGACCGCGATCTCGTGCGCAGGGCCTTCTTTGGGGCCTGCCAGCAGCTGGGCGTCTCGGCGCACGAGAGCGCGCGTTTTCCGGCCGACGGGCCGCCTGCATTCGGACTCTATGAGCTCGTGGGCAGCCCGCGGCTCTCCGCGCCGATTCCCGTTCGCCAACGACACCCACGGCAAGACGTACGAAACCTTCCCACGCCAGCGAGCGCGCAGACCCGCGCGCTGCTCGGGGGTCTCGACCGCGGTGCGCGACTCGACGTGCTCGTGGTGGAAGACATTACCGACCCATTTGGCGGGGCCATCTTCGTGCGCACGCGCTCGCCGTCCGGCGGGCGTGCGACGTTCGAGGTGCGTCTCATGTCGGCAGCACCGCCGCCGCCGGCGCAATCGCGCGGATACGCCATATTCTATCGTCACCCCGATGGTGAGGTATCCTCGACGACGCTCACGGCCGGTGCGGCGGCGCTCGCACGGATCATGGACGGAGCGCCTGCAGGCCTCCGTCCGCCGCCAGGATTGAGTCGTCATCCCGGAGCGGGAGCACGTTGACCGTGCGAACGGATGTCTCTATCATCGACGGTGCTGCGGCGGCAGCGTCAGGTGGGACATGCGCATCGTTTTCATCGGATTCGGAGCGGAACAGATCTCGGTAGAGCTCCTCTCGGCGCTTCTCAAGCGGGATGGTCACGAAGTACACCTCGTGTACGGCGCTTCCCTCTTCGACGATCGCTTCCAGATGCACGTCCCCTGGCTCGCGCGGATCTTCGAGCGCGATGCAGCGATCATCTCGGAGGTGGCCGCTCTCAACCCAGACGTCGTCGCGATGTCCGTCCTGACGAACACCTACCGATGGTGCGTCGATATCGCAGGCAGAGTGCGCGAGCAAACGGGAGCGAAGGTCATCTTCGGCGGAGTGCACCCCTCCGCGGTGCCGGAGGTCGTGATTGAAGAGAGCTGCGTCGACGCGGTGTGCGTCGGTGAGGGAGATCGCGCCTTCCCGGAGTACCTTCGTGCGCTCGCGACCGACACGCTTGCGGATGCGATCCCGAATCTCTGGTGGAAGCGGGACGATGGCAGCGTCGTCAAGGGTGCTCAAGCGGGGTTCGAGCAGGACCTCGACTCCCTGCCATTCCTCGACAAGACGCTGTACGAGGACGAGATCAACATCCGCGATCTCTACATGACGATCACCGGCCGCGGCTGCCCATATCGGTGCACGTTCTGCTTCAACAACTTCTGGGCCAAGCTGCCGCAGCGGAGCGGCATCAAGGGCGGTCGGTACGTTCGCCAGCGCAGCGTGGACAACGTCATCGGCGAGCTCGCGGCGGCCAAGCGTCGGTATGGAATCCGCTTCATCGACTTCGAAGACGACGTGTTCACCGTCGACAAGAAGTGGATTCAGCAGTTCCTCGACCGCTACAAGCGGGAGATCAAGGTACCGTGGATGTGCCTCACCCATCCGAAGTACGTCGACGAGGATATCGTCCGATGGATGAAGGAAGCGGGCTGCACCTGGGTGCAGGTAGGCATTCAGTCCGTCGACGAGCACTACAAGCACAAGACGATGAAGCGTTATGAGAAGTCAGGCGACGTCGCGGACACGATCGACTGGTTCATGAAGGCTGGGATCGGCGTGAAGGGCGACCACATCTTCGGCAGCACCGGCGAGTCCGTGGCTGCGCAAGAGGCGGCGCGGAAGTTCTACGCGGCGCACACGCCAGCCCGTATCGGCACTTTCTGGATGACGTACTACCCGGGTGTCGAGATCACCACGGAGGCGCTCACGCGCGGTGACATCACGGCCGACGATGTGGCCCTGTTCGAGCGCGGTCATGTCCCCGCATATCACGAGTTCGGCGCCGTCAAAGACCCTGCGGAGCTGCGCTCGCTGGTCAACTACGAGGCGCTCTTCCGGATCATGCCGGCGATGCCGCAGTGGCTGCGTGAGCGATTCCGCCCCGAGTGGCTGAGTGCCATTCCCTTGACGGTGCTGAGTCCGCTCTCCATGGCGGCCGACGTCGCAGTCGGATTTGCTCAGCGGAATCCCGACCATCTGCTCTATGCGCAGTATTACGTGACGCAGATGATGCGTCACTCACGGCGCGCCATCGCCGGCGATCGCCCGGCGACCACCCTCGCGAAGCTGGCCCACCACGCCCCAGCGGCGCAGGCGGCGCCGCCGGCGGAGCGACTGATGGCGCTGGGCCGCAAGGGCACTCGTACGACCGCAAGCCAGGGCAGCTGACCACCAGAGACGAGTAATGGACGAGAGTGTCGGGCGGCACGCAAGGAGGCAGGAATGAGAGTCACGTTCGTCGCGATGAGCTGTGAGCAACTTCCGATCAGCCTGCTCGCAGCCATTGCGAGGCGCGAGGGGCACACGGTAGGCCTCGCGTTCAGCCCCGCGCTCTTCAACGACAAATACGTCTTCGACGTGCCGACGCTCGCACGCGTGTTCGACGATCGAAGTGCGGTTCTGGATGCGATTCGTACACAGCGCCCTGATGTACTGGCCTTCTCCGCGTTGACGAACACGTACCAGTGGATGCTCGGCATCGCGCGGGACGCCAAAGCGATGTTGCCCAACCTGCGCGTCGTCTTCGGCGGCGTGCACGCGTCGGCGGTGCCGGACACGGTGCTCGCTCGGGACGAGGTGGACTATGTGTGCATCGGCGAGGGAGACGTCGCGTTTCCCGCGCTTCTCCGTGGACTCGAGCGCGGCGGCCTTCACGGTCCGGTGTCGAACCTCGCGTACAAGTCGGCTGACGGCAGCGTGATTCGCGGACCGCAAGATGGCTTCATCCAGGACCTCGACTCGCTCCCTCCTTTCGACAAGAAACTCTGGGAAGAGCACATCCGGATTCGCGACGACTACATGACGATGGCCGGTCGTGGCTGCCCGTATCGGTGCACGTTCTGTTTCAACAGCTTCTATGCGCGGCTACACGGCGGAACGAAGGGAAAATACGTACGGGTACGCAGCGTCGGCCATTTGATGGCCGAGTTAATCGAGGCGAAACGCCGCTACAATCCGCGCTACATCGAGTTCCTCGACGATGTGTTCACGGTCGACAAGGAGTGGCTCTCTGCGTTCCTCGATCGCTACAAGCGGGAGATTCGTCGGCCGTTCGCGTGCCTCACTCATCCCCGCTATGTCGACGACGACGTGGCTCGGTGGCTGAAGGAGGCGGGGTGTGTGTCGACGCAGATGGGTATTCAGTCGCTCGACGATACGTTCAAGCGCACCCAACTCAAGCGCTACGAGACGGCAGACCACGTCTCCGATGCGATCGACGCCCTGAACCGACATGGCATTGCGATCAAGGCGGACCACATCTTCGGCCTCCCCGGCGAGGGTGAAGGTGCGCAGGAAGCCGCGCGGCTGCACTATGCCGAGCACACGCCCACGCGCATTGGAACGTTCTGGGCGACCTACTTCCCGGGAACGGACATGGTGCAACAAGGGTTGGCGCTCGGCCTGATCGACGAGCGTGACGTCGCCGCAATCAACGAGGGCTCGCTGCGCAGCTACAAAGACGGCGGCGGCGTCCCCGACGCAGCCGAAAAGCAGCTCCGCGCCTACGAGGTGCTCTTTCGCGCGATGCCGCTACTGCCGCGCAGCCTGCGTGGAGACGTGCGGGTACTGCGCTTGCTCGAGCGCCTGCCGAATCGAATGGCACATTTTACGGGGCTGTTTGTCGACGCGGTCGCTCAGTTCAAGGCGGGGAGCAATGACCATACCGCGTTCGGCGCGCACTACCTCTATTGGATGACCCGGGTGATGGCCGAGCGCGCAGGGATGACGATGCCGCCGGCCACGCGTGCGGTCCCAATAGACGAGCCTTCGGACTTCGCGACGAAGCAAGAGACGGCATCGCCCGTGGTGCGGCTCCCGGTCCTCTCTGCGTAGCAGACAGCGGCTCATCCGCGGGAGGCAGCCCTTACCGCGGAGGGCGCGACAGCGACAAGTTCGCCGTCTCCATAGAGTTCGACATAGCCGCGACGGACGCCGTAGCAGCGCGTCGCCAATTCGCAGCCTTCGCACACAGATGCTTTGACGAACTCGTCACGATCAAAGCCCGCCTGGATTTGAGGCAAGTCGAGGTAGCGACCGAGCGTGCGTGGGACGAGGCAGAGCGGAATCCCGCACATCGATTCGAATCCACCGATTTCGAGGCCGCGGGACTCGGCGAGCGCCACGGCTTGAGCGAGCACCGGCAGGACCTCTCCGTAGCGCGGGACGAGCGACGTCTCGCGTGGAACGACGTCGGTCGACGGAGCGACGAACGAGATGTTGGCGAACACCGTGGGCCAGCGGTCGGCGAGGAGTGCGACCCACGCGGCCAGTTCGTGAACGTTTGCCTGACAGATGACGAAGTTGAGCTGCACGCGAACGCCAGCCGCTACGAGGTGATCGATCCCGCGAACCGTCTTGTCGAACGTCCCAGGCGCGTGCGTGACGGCGTCCGACACGGCGGCCGTCGCCCCGTGCAGCGACACGAACACTTCGTCGAGACCCGCTTCCACGAGCTCGCGCGTCGTCGCCTCGCTGGCAAGACGAATGGCGTTGGTCTGGAGGAGAACGGGGAGCTTCGATAGGGACTTTGCGAGCCTGATGAACCCCGCGAGGCCCGGGTGGAGAGTCGGCTCACCCCCGGAGAGCGTCACCTTGTGACCGCGTTCCGCGGCGGCGCGGATCGCCGACTCCACGAGTTCGTCGGCTGCTGCTGGGAGATGGGTCGATACGAAGCAAAAGCGGCATGCTTGATTGCAGTGGAAGACGACCCGAATCAGGTCTTCCTCGATGTCCCCAAAGACAGTGTCGCGATAGCGATTGGGCTGCACCAGCTCACGGACGATCTGGTCCTCGACGGTCGAAATGAGCGAGAGCCGACGGCGAGAACGCTCGCTCGTCACTGGCGTCATCTGTGGCGCGCCGAAGCGGCGCAGCACCTCCGCGTCGATTCCGGGACAGCGGTCGCGCACGTTGCAATCCGCGCACGCCGCTACATGCAGATAGCCCTCGCGGACCGTCATCCCCGGAGTCATCGCGTAGAGGTGTGCGACGCGGAGGTCGCTGCCGTGGACGCACGGCGGCGGGCCGCTTCCTTGGGCCATCTTCAGCGGGAGCCCGACCTCGCGCGCCCGTGCCTCGACTGCGCGAACGAAGACTCCCGCAGCGTCGAAATCGAGAAGCTCGTCGATCGCGGGCGATCGCGCGGGTACGGTGAGAAAGAGCGTGCGCACGCCGCCGCCGAAACGCCGCCGCAGCATCGCCGGAAGGTCGGGCAAACGATCTGCCGTAGAGCGCACGACGGCTGCTTGGACGTCGACGTGCAATCCCGCTGCGGCGAGGGCATCTATGCCTTTTAGGGTCGCCTCATGACCGCCCTCATCGCGCGTGACGGCGTCGAGCCACGCGCCGTCTCCAGCGAGATTGACGAGCACGCGGTCGAGCCCGGCTCCGGCGAGTTCTGCGGCGCGAGCGTGATCGATCAGGGTGGCGTTCGTTTCGAGCACGACACGCTCTGCGCCGCTGCGTCGGGCGAATAGGATGACTGCGGCGAGGTCGCCCCGGAGGGTCGGCTCGCCGCCACTCAGCACGATCTCACGGGCACCTCCGGCGAGCGCCTGGGCGATTCGCCCCTCCACCGCGTCGGACTGAACCCACGCGAGCACATCGCTGCTTCTCCGCGCCGTGCAATACGTGCAGCTCTGATTGCAGCGAAGGTGCGTCTGGACCTGCGCGCTTCGCATGCTCATTCCGGTGATGGTAGCAGCACCGTGCCGTTCTGCGGCGTCCCCGCCTGCTACCCTATGCACTCGTGGCGCTCCTCGACGTCATCCTCGGCTACGACTGCAACCTCGCCTGCGACTACTGCACGATCACGGCGGGGATGCGCGAGCGCGCGCTGTCGACCGCGCAGGTCGTCACGGAGCTGCGCGCGGGACGCGCTGCGAATTACGACGCCGTCGCCTTCACCGGCGGCGAGCCGACGATCCGCCGCGATCTCCTCGGGCTGATCCGCGCGGCGCGTCAGCTCGGCTACACGTCGGTCAAGGTGCAGTCGAACGGCCTGCTGTTCGCGCCGGCGACGAACGTGAGCCGCTTGGTCGAGGCCGGCATCACGCGCTTTCACATCTCGATTCACACGCACGACGCGGCGCTCTACGACACGCTGGTACGCCGCGAGGAGAGCTATGCGGAGATGGTCGCGGGGCTGCGCAACGTGGTCGCGACCGGCCTCCCGCTGATCGCCGACATCATCCTCAAGGCGGACACCTATGCCGCTCTGCCCGACGCGCTGCGCTGGCTGCAGGAGCGCGGTGTGCGCGCCGCACACCTCTGGTTCGTCTCGCTCACCGACGGCAACCGCGACAACGTCGCGTCCATGCCGCGCATGGTCGACGTCGTTCCCTACGTGCACACCGCCCTCGCCTTCGCGCGCAATGCGCAGATGGACGTGCGCTCGCTGCACATCCCGCGCTGCTTGCTCGGCGACGATCACGTGCACGCGTGGGATCCGGGCAGCGAGCGCGTTCGTGTGGTGACGCCCGAGGCGACGTTCGAGCTCGCCGACAGCAAGCTCGCCGGCAGCGTGTATGTACCTGCGTGCGAGGGCTGCACCTTCCGTGCGATCTGCCCCGGCGTGCGCACTGACTACATCGCTCGGTACGGCGACGCGGAGATCGCGGCCGCGCGCGGTCAGCCGCCGCAGATGGCCGGCGTCGTGCGTCTGCCGCTCGCTTGAGCGCGGCGCGACCGCGCGAAGGGGTCGCTCCTGCGAGCGCACGCTGATCGCGCTCAGCGCGCGATCGGCAAGCGCACCGGCACCGGACGCACGCGATCCGCTTCATCGACGAGCCACGGCGGCTCCGGCACGTCCTCGAGCTCGTAGAAGCCGCCGCAGAAGATGCGGTGGGCGCACGGCCCGCACACCTCTTTGTGCACCCTCCGCTCAGCCAAATATTCGGCGAGATTCACGTCCTCGTTGTTCACGAAGATCATGTGTCGCGACAGCTTCGCGATGTCGCCGGCGAGGTATTTCTCGTAGCCCGGCATGAAGCAGAACGGCAGGTTGATGACCTGAAAGCGGATGCGATCGCTCCACTCGTCGATCACCCGCATGGTGATGTCCGCGGCCTCTCGCGTATCGGGATTGACCCAGCGCGTCGCGCGGCCAAACGGCGTGAGGAACTGGATGTTGAGCCAACGTAGTCCGAGGTCGAAGCACAGCTGCGTGAGGGCGCCAAGCTTCTTGTAGTTCCCCTTGGTGAGCGTGACGTTCATGCCGAGCTCGAGCGTCTCGGGCGCATGCCGCAGGCAATTCTTGATGCCGTCGATGGTCTGCTCGAACGCCTCGGCGACGCCGACCTGCTGCGCGTGCGTCTGCGCATCGGGCCCGTGCACGCTGAACAGCAGCGTCGTGAGGCCGCTCGTCGCCAGCTTCTTTGCGAAGTCGTCGTACGCGCACAGCCGACCATTGGTCGTGACGTTGACGCGATCGTAGCCGAGCGCGCGCGCATAGCGCACCAGCGGCACCAGCTCCGGGTTGAGCGTCGGCTCACCGCCGTCGAAGTCCACCATGCGCACGCCCGCGCGCCGATATTTCGCCAGGTGCTCGCGCTGTCGCGTGGGGTGTCCGTCGACCTGCGTGCGCGTGCCGACTGCGCAGAAAGTGCAGTGGTTGTTGCACACGTAGGTGACGTTCATGATCACCTTCTCCGGCCCGCGTGACGCGCGGAGGCGCTGGTCGAAGGTCCACTTGAAGCGGCGCAGCTCGTCGGGCGTGACCGACATGCCCGGCTGCGAAGGCACCTTCTGAAACGCCGGCCCCCAGTCCGTGACAACCGGCAGGGTGCGTCCGTGCGCGAGCTGCGTGCCGGGCAGCGGCGTCGCGAACTGCACAGCGGGAAACGCGCCGAAGCGCTCGAACAGATCGAGCGCCATCTCGAGCGTGCCGTTGATCTCGATCGCGCTCTCGCCGGGCAAGCCGATGATCCAGTGGATCATCAGCGGCACGCCGGCCGTGTGCGCGTTCTTCGCGGCGGCCTCGATGCAGGCGAGGTCGAGCTTCTTCCTCACCACCTCGGTGACGACGCGCTGCACGCCGCTCTCGGCGCTCACGCTCACCGTCTCGACCTTGCCGCGCATCAGGCCGAAGTGGCGCGGCTCGAGGTAGTCGGCGCGCATCCCGTTCGGCACATCGAAGCGCACGCCGAGCTGATCGACCAGCTCGAGCACGCGATCGAAGTGCCGCTCGTTGACGTTCACCAGCTCGTCGAGCAGCTCGAGGCGCGTCGCGCCGTGGGTGCGCACGAGCGTCTCGAGATACGCACGCAGCCGCGCCTCGGGATAGCGGCGCTGCGTCTTCGGTGCACCGGGCTCTCGCTCCGGATTCGACGAGCAGTGCACGCAGGTGAACGGACAGCCGCGCGAGGTGACGACCGGCAGCGTGCGTCCCTCGATCGGGAACGCCCAGCGCGCGCGGCCGAGGTTCTGCATCGTGCGCAGGTGAAACGCGTCGTACGCGTCGAGATCGACGAGATCCCACGCGGGGAAAGGCAGCGCCTCGAGCGACGGCGACACGCCGCGGTGCGCGCCACGCGGCCGCTCACCGCGCGTCAGTAGCGCGTCGAGGAGCGCGGGCACGGTGACCTCGGCCTCGTACTTCACCCAGCTGTCGATCTCCGGATAGGCGGCAAAGATCGCGGTCTCGGTGCTCTCGACGTAGTGCTGGCCAGACTGGTAGCAGTCGGCGAGGAGCAGCGGCACGTCAGGAAACGCGTCGCTGAGCGCGGCGAGCAGCGCGCCGAGCACATCGTCACGCGCTGGCGGGCGGTGAAACGGCGTGAGCGCGACGACGACGAGGTTGGGCGCCGCAGTGAGGCGCTGACAAGCGGCGAGCACGTCGGAGTTCGGCGCGCCGAGATGAAAGCGCCCGTCGTCGCGCAGAAGAAGCGACGACGACGGCAGCGCGTAGGCGTCGACGAGCGCGACCTCGTGCCCCGCCTCGCGCAGCACCGCCGCGAGCTGAATCGCGCCGAGGTCGGCGAAGTAGGGGTAGTCGATGAAATCGCGCGCCACCGTGGTGGGCGGGTGCACCACGAGCACGCGGGCGTGATGCGACATCGAGGCGAGTCTACCGGATCGCACTGGCAACGGGTATCATCGGGCGATGCTCACCGAAGAAGCGCACGCGGCGGGAGTAGCGGACAAGGTCCGCGGTCACGAGGACGCCGCGCACGAAAAGCGCAACTGGGTGCGGCTCACCTACGACTGCAATAACCGCTGCGTCTTCTGCCTCGACTCCGATACGCACGACGGTGAGATGCGTGCGCGCGAAGAGGTCAAAGAGCAGATCCTCGACGGCCGCAAGAAGGGCGCGGAGCGACTGATCCTCTCGGGCGGCGAACCGACCATGCACCCCGACTACGTCGCGTTCATCAAGCTCGGCGCGCTCGCGGGCTACAAGAAGGTCCAGACCGTCACCAACGGTCGGATGTTCATGTACATGCCATTCCTCAAGAAGTGCCTCGACGCAGGCCTCTCCGAGATCACGTTTAGCCTGCACGGTCCGAACGCGCGCATCCACGACGCGCTCGTCGGCGTGAAGGGCGCGTTCGACGAAGAGATGTTGGGCCTCGAGAACGTCTTCAAAGACGGCCGGCCGATCGTCAACGTCGACATCGTGATCAACCGCGGCAACGTGAAGCAGCTGCCCGAGATGCTGCGCACGTTTTACGACAAGGGCGTGCGCGAGTTCGATCTGCTGCAGGTCGTGCCGTTTGGCCGCGCCTTCACCGAGGGCCGCGACACGCTGTTCTACGATCTCGAGTCGATGCAGCCGTACATCCGCGAGGCGCTCGAGTTCTCGAAGCGCCCGGACGTGCACATCTGGATGAATCGCTTTCCGCCGAAGCACCTCGAGGGCTTCGAGCACCTGATCCAAGACCCGTACAAGCTCAACGACGAGGTCCGCGGTCGCAAAGAAGAGTTCGCGCGCTTGCTCGACGATGGCGTCGCGCTCGACTGCCGCGATCCGGCGCGGTGCAAATACTGCTATCTCGAGCAGCTCTGCGACACGCTCGAGGTCGTGCGCGACACGGTGGCGACGCAGCGCTTCGACGTCGTCCGCATCGACTCGGAGTGGGAGTCGCAGCAGAGCCCGGTGTTCGGCGGCGATCCTGCGAGCGCACGCCGCGCGCGGGCAGAAGCGCAAGACGCAGCGAACGCCGCGCCGGAGAGCCCTTCGGGCGACTCGGCGATCGCTGGCGACGCCGCGTCGACGCGCGTCCAGCTCGGCGCGCGGCGCCCCGATGGCCGCCTCGGTCTGCCGCTTGCGCCGGCAGCGGTGGTCGCGCCGCGCGTCGTGGCGAGCCCTGTCGAGCTCGCCGCCGCAGCGGGCGCCGACACGCTGCGCATCGTCGCGCCGAACGTCGCCCGCGCAGTGGCCGAGCTCGCGCGCTTTGCGTCCTCCACGTCCGCGTCGGTCGAGCTCGAACTCGAGGACTACGGAGGGCTCGGCGACGCGCTGCGCAGCGGCCCGCTCGTCGGTCGACGCCTCGCGCGTGCGCTGGTGCGCAGCAGCGCTGACGCGATCGCGCTGCTCGCGCTGCCGGGCGACTTCGAAGTGCAGATCGCGCTGTCGCGCGAGACGGCCGATTGGCTGCTCTCGCTCGACGCCGCGCCGACGCGCATCTCGCTGATGCAGCCGAGCTACGAGCGACTCACCGAGAGCCGCGACAACGACGTCGAGCTGCGCGGCTTCTTCGCGCAGTTCCCGTACGCCGTGCCGGTCGAAGGTGTGCCCGCGTGCGTCACCGGGCGCGCGCCGCGTGAAGAGCGCGCGATGCTCGACACCGCGATGATGGACGCGGCCGGCCACCTCGAGATCTTCCGTTACACCAAGCGCTACATCCTCGAGCACTACCGCACGAAGTCACTGCGCTGTAAGCCGTGCACGCACTTCGCGTCGTGCAGCGGCATGCACGTCAACTACGTACGCGCACACGGCTACGAGCTGATGCAGCCGGTCGAGCTCGCCGCCGCTGCTGCCGAATAGCACGCCGGTCCGACGCTCAAGAGCTGTCCAAAAATAGGCTCAGAGCGTGCGGTAGACGCCGTTCGACAGTTCGAGCGCGTAGCTCATGCAGGAGAGCGCGGGCCCGCCCGCGGTGCGGCGCACGCGCACGAAGTAGTCGGACGTCTGATCGGCGCAGATGTTCGATCCGTCGACCGGAGTCGACGCGCACGGGCACTCGCCGGTCATGGTCGCGCCGCTGCCCATGGTGAAGTCGGTCGAGAACGAGAAGTCCTGATAGCCGCTATCGGTGCAGCCATCGGGCAGCGTCGCGCAGGTGCCGCGGAAGACGGTGAACTCGAACGCAGAGTCCGGGTTGGTGATGAACTGCACGCGCACGTGCAGCGCGTCGCAGCTGGTGTCCGCCGCGTCGACGCCGCGAAAGCGATACCAGGTGTCGCGTCCCGCAGGGAGTCCGTTGCCGGACACCATCTGCATCTGGCCGCTGTCGACCAGATCGCCAAGGTCGATCGGCGTGTCGCATCCGATGCCGGAGCCGTCGCCGGGCACCCCCGCGCACTCGCAGCCGTTGTCGGGGAGCGAGTCGAGATCGAATTGTCCCGGCGGGCAACCGCATACGCCCGACAGGCACGCGCCAGTGCCAGGCGCGCAGAGGATCGCGGGCGCGGCGTCGTCGGCTGTGCCGCTGCAGTCGTCGTCGATCGTGTTGCAGACGTCGGGCAGTCCGGGCGCGATCATCGCGTTCGTCTCGTCGCAGTCGGTCGCGGCCGTCACGCCATCGCCGTCGATGTCGCGGTCGCCGGGCACGCAGTAACGATTGCGGCAGACGTCCGACGTCTCCGGGCAGCCGCCGGCTGGCGTGCACGGATCGAAGGGCACGCACGAGCCGCGATCGCAATATTCGAAGCCGACGCACAGTGTGCCCATGCACGGATCACCGACCCGCATGTCGATCGGCGGCGCGTCGCGCTGCATGTCGCGCACGACGCCCTGGTCGCGGCGACCGATGTCGGGCGACGGACCGCCAGCGTCCCGGTCATCGCTCGCGCCCGCCGCGCAGGCAGCGACCGACACGACGAGCACGACACACCAAGGAAGCGCTGCGCGCATGACGACTCCGGTTGCGAGGCGCAGGTGCGCCCGTGTGGAGCAGAACGATAGCGTGTCTGCGGGTCCGGCCGCAAACACCGCGCGCCGATATCCGTCAGCGCCGGGCGTGTCCGTACGGCATCTGCCCACAGTGTCGGCAACCGCCGCCACGCGGCCGCTCGCCGCTGTCCGCGCGTCGGTGGGTGCGCTCTAGCACGCGCACGAGGCGCTCCTCCACCAAGTCGACGATGAGATCGACGACACGCTTCTCGTCGAAGCCCTGGCCACCATCGCTGCGATCGCGCCCGCGTCGCACGTCGGCGTGACGGACGTGCCCGTCGTGCCCGTGACCTTCGTGCCCATGCTGCGCGTGGCCTTCGAGCCCTTCGTCCCCGTGGTGCCCGTGACCGTGCGCGTGGTCTTTCTCTTCGCCTTCGAGCGCCGCGAGGCGACGCTCGATCCCGCTCAGCTGTTCGAGAATGCGCTCGAGTATTTCGCGTTCCATCGTGCCTCCAGATCGAGTGGCGCGGCCGGCGCGGAGCGTAACACCGAATTTTCGTCGCCTCGCGCGCGCTCCGCCGCGCACCCACGCGCGCCGAGCGTATCCTCGTGCGGTGCAGGATCTCTCCGCGCGGCTGCTCGCGCTCCTCGGCGATGCAAGACTCGGCGGCGAAGTGCTGCCTGGTCAGCGACTGGTCGCGGCGTCGACTGAGCTCGGCATTCGGTGGACGTTCGAGCGCAACGGTCAGCGCATCCACGTCGAGCTCAGCCCCGCGCGGGAGGGAGCGCGCTACGCCGCGCGGACGTCGCGCCTGCTCATCACGTATCGGCTCCCGCCGAGCCAGCGTCACGACGCCGCGCAGGCGAGCGCCGGGCTCGCGTTATGTCAGCAGCTCGCGCCGATCATCGCGCGGCACGAGGACGCCGTGCTCGACGCCCTCGAAGCCGACGCCCGCGCTATGCGCGAAGAACGTGTCGGCGCGGCGCGGATCCGTCAGCTGCGCGGTGGTCCGCTGCTGGTGCTCTCTGGCAGCGCCGCGCAGCCGTTCTACACGCTCAGCCCGTACGTCGGCTGCCTGATCGGCTGTCGCTTCTGCTACGCGCAATCGCGTGTCGGCGTCGCCCGCGCGCTGAGCGGCTTGCCAGACACACCGTGGGGCGCGTTCGTCGACGCGCGAGTCGACGCGCCCGAGCAACTGGCGCTCGAGGTCGCGGCGCTCGACCGCGTCGACGGCGCGCGCCTGCCGATCAAGTTCTGCCCGATCGTCAGCGATCCGTATCAGGCGATCGAAGCCAAGCTGCGACTGAGCGAGCGCTGCCTCGAGGTGCTGGCCGCAGCCCCACCGCGCCGCGTGCTCGTGCTCACGCGCTCGGCGCTGATCGCGCGCGATGCGGCGCTGCTCGCGCGACTCCCCGACGCGCGCGCCGGGGTCTCGCTGCCGACCATCGACGACGCCGTGCGCCGACACTTCGAGCCACGCGCCGCGCGCATCGACGAGCGCCTCGGCACGCTGCGCACGCTCCGTGCGGCTGGCGTTCACACGTTCGCCGTGGTGCAGCCGATGTTGCCGGGCGACGTGCACGCGCTGGCGGACGCGATCGCCGCGGCGTGTGATGCCGCGAGCCTCGACGTGCTGCGTGGCGAAGAGGGCGCGACGGCCGACTTCGACGACCCGCGCTACGCGTTCTCACGCGACGAGCGCTGGCAGAGAGAGCGCCTCGACACACTGCGCGACGCGCTACTCGCGCGCGGCGTCGCGCTGTTCGACGACGAGCTACCGAGCGACTGAAGCGCTCTCGTGCACGCCGTCTGCGGCGACGAGACCAGCCTCTGCGTCTACGAACGACGCAGCGTCCGACGCGTCTGCGGCGACGGGCTCGGCGTCAGCAGCGACGGGCACGAACTCGTCCCAGCCGAAGCGCTTGGTGTAGTTGCCCCACACGCCTTCGCACACGCCGTCGTATTTGCAGCGCGCGCAATCAGGTCGCTTCTGCCGGGCGGCCTCGTCGAGATCGCTGCGACGGATCTGCACCAGCCCGCCATCGGGCCCCGCGCGGCGTGCCTCAGCGAGCTCGGCGTCGAGCAGCGCATGTCCTTCGCTCGGCGGCTCGTAGTGCACATACGACTCGACGTAGCCGCGATTGAAGTCCGGCAGGCGCGTCGTCGTGCAGAGCGGGATGTCGACGAGGAACGCCATCACGCGCGGCTCGCGCGTCGCCTGCTCCGCCAAGAACGCCTCGGTGACGGCGGCGATCTCGGAGTAGCGCGGGAAGATCTGCTCGAAGTGCGTATCTGCGCGGCCGTTCGCCTGCATCACGTTGAGCACGACTTGATCGACGCCATGACTGCGCAGGAAGCGATAGATCTCGCCGATGTGCGGGAGATTGCGCTTGGTGATCACCGTGCTCGTGTGCAGCTCGACGCCGTAGCGCTTCAGCGAAGTGATCACGTCGAGGCCAGCGACCGTCTGCGCAAAGCTCGTCGGTGTGCGCGTGAGGCCCTCGTGGAGCTTCTCCGTGTGCCCGTGGATCGAGACGTAGAAGCGGCTCATCCCGGCGGCGACGAGCCCCTTCGCGTAGCGCTCGATGCTGAGCGCACGACCGTTGGTCATCACGCTGACGCGGCGTGCGCCGGCGGCCTTCGCCATCTTCACCCAGGCAGGAAGCCGCGGGTTGGTCGTCGGCTCGCCGCTGGTGAAGCAGACCTCTTCGCAGTCACGGCTCTGGTCGAGGATCCACCGCACCGTCTCGTCGGTCGTGGCCGAGTTCGTGACGTAGCGGCCGTCGCGATCTTCCTCCATGCAGAAGACGCAATTGTTGTTGCACACCGCCCCCGTGAGGATGTGCACGCGCTCCTGCTTGCGCGCGATGCGGGCGCCTACGCCGACCTCCGGTCGGCCGCCTACGCCGACCTCCGGTCGGGCGCCTACGCCGACCTCCGGTCGGGCGCCTACGCCGACCTCCGGTCGGGCGTCTACGCCGACCTCCAGTCGGGCGCCTACGCCGACGTTCGGTCGGGCGCCTACGCCGACCTCCGGTCGGGCGCCTACGCCGACCTCCGGTCGGGCGCCTACGCCGACCTCCGGTCGGGCATCGACACGGACTCCCGATCGGGCGCCTACGCCGACCTCAGAGCGGTCGCCGCGATCGCTGAGCTGCGCGTCCGTAGTCACGGGGCGCTGCCGCAGCCTCTACCAGCTGCCGTGCGAGCCGTGTGAGCCGTGCGAGCCGTGCGAGCCGTGCGAGCCGTGCGAGCCGTGCGAGCCGTGCGAGCCGTGCGAGCCGTGCGAGCAATGCTGCCCGCTCCGCTGCACGTCGCCAGGATCACCCTTCGCGCCGTCGTCGGCCGCCGCCAGCGCGCGCGCGGACACGTCGCGCTGCTCGTCGGAGAGCGTGCCCGAGACGTCGGGCTTGAAGCTCGGCAGCGGCTCGTCGTCGCCCGCCGCCTCGTCGTCCCTGCCGATGCCGTCCGGTCCTGCCATCGTGGTGCTCCCCGAGAGTTGTTAGTGAGTCTATACCGAGAATCGACCGCGTGTCACGTCCGCTCGCAAAAGCCTTCTACGCGCTGATCGTACGGCGCCTCAGCGGTCGTCTCGTACGCAGCCCGCTCTAGGCCGACGTCATCCCCGACTGCAGGAAGTGGTCGCGGCTACGCACCGTGGTCCAGCGCTGCAGCACGCTCAGCGTCGCCGGGTCCGCCGCAGCGAGCTTGCCGAACAGATAGTCCTGGATGCCCTTGTGCACGGCGCAGAGCGAGCTGAGGCGCATCGAGCCCCAGATGCTGCCGAGCGCCTTGTGGCTGTGGACCGGCGCCACGCCGCAATACGGGTTGTAGGTGCAGTCGATGCAGTCGGGCTGGCTGTCGCGTTGCGAGGCGATGACCAGCGCGCGCACCGTCGGGTGACCGGTGATCTCGCGGTAGCTGCTCGTGCGCACGTCGCCGAGGAGGAAGGTGTCGTCACCGGTCTCGTGGAGCATGCGCCCCTCGTCGCAGGTGAAAATCTTGCCGTCGTAGTTGTACGCGAGCTGGCCGATGCCCGCGCCGCCGGGGCTGCGGATGTCGAGGAAGTTCGGATCTTCACCGGCGAGGATCTTGGTCAGGAAGATCGCGGCGTAGCGCTCGAGGATCTGCACGCCCTGCTGGTTCAGCGTGAGCATGTAGTCAGTCGCCTGCTGGTAGAACTCCATGTACTCGCTGCGCGGGTATTCGATGCGCGCGCCGGTCTTCTCGACGAAGCCGAACGGATCGATCGGACGCAGGAAGAGCGCCTTGCAGCCGAGGCCGACGTACGTGTCGACGACCTCTTTCCAGCGCGGCAGAGTCTCCTTCGTCGTCGTGAGCAGCGCCTCGACGTGATAGAGCGTCGGGTCGAGGCCCATCTCGGCGTAGGCCTCGTTGATGCGCGCGATCCACTTCGTCGCGGCCTTGTGCGACGAGAGACCGGGGAGCTTGCGCTGCTTGTCGTGCAGGTGCTCCGGGCCGTCGATGCTCGTGCAGATCTGCACCTTGTGCTGCAGCAGGAAGCCGAGCTTCTCCTCGTCCATCAGCGAGAGGTTCGACACCATGGTGAACTCGAGCTGCTTGCCGATGCTCTCGTTCTTCTGGATGGCGTACGTGATCGAGTGCTTCACCACTTCGAAGTTGACGAGCGGCTCGCCGCCCTGAAACTCGATGGTCACGCTCGGGCTGGTCGAGCGCAGGATGAAGTCGATCGACCGCTCGGCGGTCTCCTTCGACATGTCCGTGTGCACCGCCTCCATGTCGGCGCGCGACGCATGGCAATAGACGCAGGTCTCGTTGCAGCGAAGCGTGACGACGAGGATGTGCAGGTTCGGGCCGAGGTGCAGGAACGACTTGCGCGCGCGGACGCGGGTGATCGCCTTCTGCACGTCGTATTCGGCGCGGATGAAGTTCGCGTCGCGCAGCAGCGTGTGCAGCGGCGTGCCGGTGGCGACGTCGCCACGCGCGAAGCGACCGAAGTCATCGTCGGAGAGCAGCAGCCAATTGCCCTCGTAGTTGGTGATCAGGATCTTCTCGCCGATGCGGCGATGGCGGAAGAACGCGGGGAAGCTCGTGTCGAGCTTCGCGCCGATGCCGACGAGGCTGCGCAGATCGGCGGTCATTGCGCGGCTCCACGCTCGCGGATGGTCGTGCCGAGCGCGTAGTTGGCGAGCTCGCGCGCGATCTGCGTCTCACGCGCCGCGCTCTTGCCGCTGACGCGCACGATCCAGTGGCTCGCTTCTTCGACCAGCTCGAACGCGGCGAAGCGCGCGTACACCTTCACTGCCGCGTCGACCGCGGTGCCAGCATAGAGCTCACGGTGCAGGCGTAGCTCGGTCACGGTTTGCCTTCTGGATCGGGCGTTCCGTCGGCTTCGGGCTTGTCCTTCTTCTTGTACTTCTCTTCCCAGCTCATCGCGATGCCGAGCGGATCTTCGAACGACTCGTCGCCGAAGTCGAAGCTCGCGAGATCGTCGAGCGACGGCGGACCCATCGCGGCCGAGATCGCCTGCGAGGTGACCATCTCGATCACTGCGCGATTGTCCTGCGCGATCTGCCGGCGCCAGGCGGCGGACAGCAGCTCGTTCGAGAACTCGCCGACGAACGTGCGCAGGATCGTCTCGTCTGCGCCAGCCTTCTTCGGCGCGAGCGTCACGCGGATGTGCCGCTCGTCCGGGCGGTCGAGCAGGACGAAGCAGCGATCGAGGAAGACGTACGACGCTGCGTAGATCGCGCCGAGCGGATAGAGCTGCGAGTCGACGCGGAGGTACACCGAGCCGGCGCCGAGCTCCACCGTGGCGAGCTCCGCTGGGATGCCTTCGAGAGGGGAGGTCATGCGGTGGTTTTCATTCGGGGTGAGAGCCGAACGCGCCCGGCGGACTTCGCCGAGCGCGTCTTCCGGCTCAGCGGCTGACGGTCAGCTGGAACTGATCGCAGCTCGCGCCGGGCGTCGTGCGATAGACGCGAATGTAGATCGGATTGGGCCACGTGACGTTGCGCGACGTCCACTGACGCGGTCCGCCGATCGACTGGTCGTCGACGAAGGACCACTCCGTGAGGTCGACCGCGGTTCCACCCGAGCCGCAGGCGAGTGCCGCCGCAGGGCAGCCGCTCGACACCTCGAAGCGGAACGCCGAGCCGTCATTGCGCGTGAAGCGGACGCGCGGTGTGCCACCGCCGTTGCTGCCGGCCGGCGGGAACGTGACGTAGAAGAAGTCCGCGCCGCCAGCCGCTGCGATCGAGCTGGTGAGCGAGTCCGCCGTGCTGCCGATGCCGATCGCACCGAGCGCGGTCGCCGTCCCACACGCGTTGCCGTTGCCTTCGTTGACGCACTCGCAGCCGTTGGCGTACGCGCCGTCGACGTTTGCAGCGTTGCCGTTGCAGGCGCCGATCGAGCAGCCTGTGCCGCCGCCACAGACAGTGGTCGCGACGTTTGGCGTCGGCGGACACATCGTCGCCGCGGGTGCGTTGTCAGTCACGCCGTCGCAGTCGTCGTCAGCGCCATTGCATGCTTCTCCCGCGCCCATGCCGGCCATGCAAGCCACTGGCGCACCGGAGGAGCACATCGGTACGGTGACGACACAGGCGCCCATGCCGCAGCTCTGGCTCCCGGCGGGATTGTTCGTACATGCGCCCGGTGTCATGGCGTTGCAGGTACCCGGCATCACCGACTGACAGACGTCGTTGCAGTCGATCTGGACCTCGGTGCCGGCCGGCTGTCCGGGACACAGATCCGCGGGCGCTAGGCATGCGCGTGCACCGTTGCAAGCCGCGCGATCGTTGTCGACTGCCGCGCGGCGCCGGCATGCACCGAGTCCGTCGAAGCCGCCGTAGTAGTCGGAGCAAGAGAAGCCGGGGCACTCGCCGTCGGGATCGGAGCCACCGGCGACCGCCACGCAGGTACCAGCCGAGCCGGGCACGTTGCAGCGCTCGCATTGTCCCGAGCAGCCCGTGGTGCAGCAGACGCCATCGACGCACGAGTTGCCGTCTTGACAGTCTTGCGGCCGTGAGCACGAGCCACCGGGCGGCCGATCGGGCGCGCAGATCCCGACCTCGCAGTGCGCCGAAGCGATGCAGCCGGCGTCCGTCGCGCAGCTCGTCGGGCAGCTCGGCGCGGTCTGCGTGGCTGCACCAGTGCAGAAGACCGGCACGTACACGCCGCAGTCGAGCGCCTGCGTCGCCGTGTTGCACTCGCTGTCGTCGGGGATCCCCGACATGACAGTGCAGATGTTGGAGTCACAGGTCGCCGCGCCGCGCGAGCCCTGGCAGGTCATCGCGGTGTCGCAGACCGTGGCGGTGCCGCCACCGCAGTCCGTCACGGCCGCGCAGCAGCGACCCGACGCGCAGCAAAATCCGTTGTCGCAGTGGCCTGCGGTGCAGTCCGAATCTTCGTCGCAGGTGCCACCGTTCGGCTGATCGAGGAGGCACGTCATGCCGTCGCAGTGTGCGGCGTCGACGCAGAGCTCGTCGCCCGCATTGGGCATCGTCGACGGACACGTCACCGCGCAGCGGCTGCCGAGCCCCATGCCGAGCTCGCAGTTGAACTGACCGCACGAGGTGAGCGTGCCGCTCGTGCACATCGCGTCCGTACACATCCCGCTGCGAATGTCTTCGTAGGTGCCGGGCATGCCGACGTTCGGGCGGCAGACGCCGGTGACGCAGTCGGTCATCGTGCCGTCGATGGCGAGATCGCAGTCGTCGTCCGCACCGTTGCAGCGCTCGGGCTCGCCCGGATTCACGTCCGGGTTCGCGTCGTCACAGTCACGGCCCATGCAGCCGACGCCCTGTCCGTACGTGTCGCGATCTTCGTCGACGCAGCAGGTCGCTCCGAGCGGCGCGCAGACGTATTCGTCGACCTCGAGGGCGGAGCTCAGCGTGCAGTTCAATCCCGCGGGACACGACGGCAGATCGGGATCGCAGCTCGGCAGGCAGGCGCGACCGCCGGTCGTCAGCAGGCCGCAATACGAGCCAGGGAAGCAGTCGTTGTTGGTCTCGCACGACTCGCACGTGCCGACGCGCGTTCCGGGTCCGAGATCGCCGAAATCCGGGCCCGCGTCCGCGCTGATCGGCATATCGACCGCGCCGCCCTCGAGGTTGGCGTCGCGCGGCCCGGCATCACCCGGTCGCACGGGCGGCGTGCCTCCATCCGCACAACCGAAGCTGAGAACACCGACGCAGAACACCACGCCCAGCCCGACGATGGATCTCAGAGTGCGTGACATCCGGCCGACCTCCTGCGCGTTCGCCGCGCGCGAAGGAGAGGCTAACAGCATGGTGCACGTCTACACAAGCGCATGCGTGCGTCGCGTGTAGCGAAGGAGCCACTGATTCGACGTTCGGGGGCCTACGTCGCGCCGCGTCATTCGGGTGAGCGCGTGGGCGTCGAACAGCGCGCTCACGAGCCGGTCGGCAGCCGCAGAGTCGTCGTTGCGGTGGTGCTCGAAGCCGGCGGTTGAGTGCTCGGCCAGCCGCGCCTGTGGGCGGGTGCGCGCGAGCGCGAACGCGACGTTGTCGACGATCGTCAGCGTGCCGCCGGGCCGCAGCGCCGGCACCAAGCGCGCGAGCGCGGCGCGCGGATCGACCAGGTGGTTCCAGCTGCGCAGCACGAGCACGTGGTCGAACGACGCGGGCTCGAGCTGCGCGTCTTCTGCGCTGCCCTCGCGCACCTCGCCCCACGGGCGCTTCTCGCGCAGCCGCGCGCACGCAGCGGCATCGGGCTCGAGGCCGACCCAATCGACAGCGCCTGCGCGCGCGCGCGGCTCGAGCACGTCGTCGTA
>Ga0335397_10001076_pt1 | contig 36793 bp, 33 predicted proteins | sample MAT04_FD_205740 | JGI IMG/M metagenome (GOLD analysis project Ga0335397, IMG submission 205740) | Freshwater microbial communities from Lake Fryxell liftoff mats and glacier meltwater in Antarctica - MAT-04 (spades assembly) (version 2) ... | reverse complement strand
GCGACGGAAGAGGGACCGGCGTGGCAACCCGATGGCGACGGCTTCCTGTTGATGACAGACGATGCGGACGAATTCGCCTGGGTGAATTACGCCCATTGGGTTCGCCGGGGGGGGCAGTATCAGACGGCGGTTCCCTTGGCCGCCTGGCCGAGTGCGATTCAGCCGCAATCGGTGCCGCCGGCCGGACTGCGGTACGACAAGCAAACGCGACGACTCTCGGTTCTCGGGGCGTTGCCGGAACGGGTCCGCGATCGGCTTGTCGAATTGTGCAGCGATCACGAGTTCCGCACGGCTGTGGAAGAACTGTACGAGCAATCGCATATCGCCCCGATCACCGATTTCTACGGTTACAACGCGGGGGATCAACAGCAAACACCTACGACCGTCCGCGACATCATGTGGTCCGGCCGAGTGGAGGTTCAACGCGGCCGCGGCGAGTTTCGCATCGAACTGTCGACCGGTCCGAAAGATTTCACGGTGGCGTTCGACTTTGAACGCGGCGATGTCCGGCTACACATCAACTCACAGGATGAACCGGATCTCACCGGCAGCCTGCCAACGAGTCTGGCGCTGGGCAAGGGGCTGATTGAAGTTTCGCTGTTTGATCAGCAATTACTCGTGATCGTCGACGGCAAGCCGGTGCTGGAACCCTATCGGTTCACGACTCCGCCCGACAGCCGGGTCACGCGGCATCCGTTGCGGTTTGGCGCGAAGGGCATGACGATCTTTGTGGACGAGATCGTCGTGTATCGCGATGTGTATTACACGCCGCATTCGGGCGGGCATGGGAACAGTGAGCCGTATGAGCTGGACGCGGACGAATTCTTCGTGCTGGGCGACAACAGCCCCGTCTCCCACGACAGTCGGCGGTGGCTCCACGCGCCGGTCCCCCGCGCCCTCTTGGTCGGCAAGCCGTTCCTGGTCCACATGCCCAGCAAGCCCGGCCACCTGAACCTCGGTGGCCGCGAACTGCAACTGCGCCTGCCGGACGTGGAGCGGATAAGGTTGCTGAAGTGACGCGGCGGGTAACAGGGCCGCTAGAATGGATGGCTGCTTGGGTGGCGGGGCGTAAGGCTTTGCGTCGCCCCGTCAGACTCCCACGACGCCAATATTTGTAAAATTTTAAATGAACGCCGCGATGTTCAGAAGTTGGGTTCTTCAATGACCACTCCCGAAATCCCTAGGCATCGTAAAAATTTTAATGAGCCGGGACATGCCCATGAATTGACATTTTCATGTTACCGCGGCTACCCATTTCTTGGCGCGGAGCGGTGTTCCCAATGGCTGGCTGATGCAATCCATCAATCGCGCGAACAACAGCAATTTGAGGTGTGGGCGTATATCTTCATGCCGGAGCATGTGCATCTGATTGTGCGGCCGCTGCGCAAGACCTACGATATCGCCCAGATACGCAATGGCATTAAGCTGCCAGTCGCGCGGCGAGCCATCGCCTATTTGAGGCGAGAGAATTCCGAATGGCTGCGACGCCTCGAAGTTCGCAAGGGACCGGAAGTCCGGTATCAGTTTTGGCAGAAAGGCGGTGGTTATGACCGAAATATCATCGAACTTGCGACCTTGCAACGGATGATCGACTATATTCACATGAATCCAGTGCGTCGTGGTTTAGTTTCACAGGCGCGCGATTGGAAATGGTCTAGCGCGGCGGTGTTTGAAGACCGGGGAGTTTCGCCGTTGCGGCTTGATCCCATTCCGCCGGAGTGGATGGTCGCGGAATGATGAGGATTAATCTGCAATGACGGGGCGACGCAAAGCCTTACGCCCCGCCACCCGACGTGAATCTTCGTCGGCGTGATGCACTCTTCCCCAACTCCGCCCGGCGGGCTATGCTTCAGCCCCCGTGGAACCACGCTTCTGCGAAGCGTCGCTAAGTAGACCTTATGATGAAGATATAACACCGCCCTATGTCCACCGAAACGCCTGCCAGTTATACAGCTGACGACATTGAAATCATGGAGGGCCTCGAAGCCGTCCGCAGGCGGCCGTCGATGTACATCGGCGGCGTCGATGTACGGGGGCTGCATCACCTGTTGTGGGAAATCGTCGACAACAGCGTCGATGAATTTCTCGCCGGGCATGCCAATGAAATCCAAGTGATTCTCCACAAAGACGGCTGCTCGGCCACCGTCGAAGACAACGGCCGCGGCATTCCCGTCGATGTTCACAAGAAATCGAAACGCTCGGCTCTCGAAACCATTCTCACCACCCTCCACTCCGGCGGAAAGTTTTCCAATAAGGCCTATGCTCGCAGCGGCGGTCTCCACGGCGTTGGTTCGTCGGTCGTCAATGCGTTGTCCAGCGAGATGGAAGCCACGATTCACCGCGATGGTTTTGAATGGTCACAGCGCTACAAGCGCGGCAAGCCGACGACTGAAGTCAAAAAGGTGAAGCCGTTTCGCGGTCACGGCACGGCGATTTTCTTCCGGCCCGACGAGCAGATTTTCTCCAAGACCACCTTTCACGCCGACACCATCCGCCAGCATCTCGAAGACATCAGTTACATCCACGGCGGTCTCAAGATCGTCTTCCTCGACGAATCGAAAAAAGAAACGACAGAGTTTCATCATCCGGAAGGGATCGTCGCGTACCTCGACAAGCTGATCGCGGAAAGTCAGAAAAAAGCGACACACGAACAGGCTTTCAGCATCAGCCGCGATGATGCGCAGGCGAAGATTGAAGCCGTCTTCCGCTGGACGGAAGCGACCGACGAGCAGCTGCGCAGTTACGTCAACGGCATCCGCACCCATGCCGGCGGCACGCACGAATCGGGCCTGCGGTCGGCGATCGGCAAGGCGGTTCGCAATTATCTCGATGTGCATGACATCAAGTTCAAAGGGATCACGCTCGAAAACAGCGACATCCGCGAAGGGGTGACGGGCATCTTGTCGATTTTTCTGGCCGAACCGATGTTTCAGGGCCAGACTAAGGAGAAGCTCAATAACCCCGAAATGACGAGTGCCGTGGAAGGCCTGATCCGCCCGGCCTTGGAGACGTGGCTCAACAACAACTCGACGATGGCGGATGCGATCATCGGCCGGATTGTGCTCGCCGCGCGGGCGAGGCAAGCCAGTCGGGAAGCCGCGTCGGAAGTCCGTCGAAAGTCGCCGACATCGCGGCGGACGAATCTGCCCGGCAAATTGCTCGATTGCCGGTCGAGCGATCCCGACGAATCGGAACTGTTCATCGTCGAAGGACTGTCGGCCGGCGGCACCGCGGCGATGGGCCGCGACAGCCGCATTCAAGCCGTGCTGCCACTCCGCGGCAAGATTCTCAACACCGAATCACTGACCTACGGGAAAAGCCTGGAGAGCCAGGAGATTAAGGATCTGGTCGAGACGCTGGGGACCGGCATTGGTCCCAACTTCGACATCCGCCGGCTGCGTTATGGCCGCATCATTCTGATGATGGACGCCGACAGCGACGGCTACCACATCAGCACGCTACTGCTGACATTTTTCTTTCGGCACATGCTGGAGCTGATCAAAGGCCGCAAGTTGTTTCTCGCACAGCCGCCGTTGTACCGGTTGCAGATCGGCAGCGAAATTCGCTACGCCAAGGACGATATCGACAAGGAAGAAATTCTGGCTGCTCTGCCCGAGAACCGCAAAGTCGAAATTTTCCGCTTCAAAGGTCTGGGCGAAATGACGGCTCAGCAGTTGAAAGAAACCACGCTGGACACGAAATCGCGCACGCTGTTGTGCGTGGATGTCGAAAGCCTGGTGGAAGCCGATCAGACCTTTTCGCAGCTACTGGGCAAGGACGCGAGTGAACGCTACCGCATCATCATGAGCGAGGCGAACCTGGTGGATGATCTGGATGTGTGATGAATCGGCGATAGGGATTTGGCGTTAGGCGTGAGGAAATGCGAAATCATTCACGCTCGCTCCGTCTTCTAACGCCTAACGCCAAATACCGAACGCCTTCGAACATCGCCTTGAGCCACATTTGCTATGAGTGAATCCTCTCCCCCGCCTGCCCCCATCCCCTTGACGGACGATGCGTTTCTGCCGCGACCCGCGCGGCGTAAGCGGCCGCGGTGGTGGATGCGCGGGTTGATCGCCGGCGGCGCGCTGGCTGCACTGCTGTTCGGCGGTTGTGTCATCTTCAGTTTCTTCTGCCGGGCGGAGCGGTATGCAACGCCGGCGGAGGTGTTGGCGGCAGCACGCGAGATCACGCCGCTGGAACTGCCGGACGGTTACGAGGGAGAAACGGCCGAAGTGGTGGAGACGCCGATGTTCACGGTCCGCAAGGCGATCTTTCGCCATACATCGGGTAAGGGGGTCATCGCGGTGACGCAGATGGCCATTCACTGGTCGCTGATCGCCACGAATGCCGAGGGGCTGCGCCAAGGATTGGATCAACTTGCGGGCGACATGCGGCCGCTGATCGCCGCGGAGACAGCGACCCGCACCGTCACCATTCGGGGCGAACCGGTCGAATTCGAGCTTCGTGCCGGACAGGATGCGTTGTCATCGACCCAGTTACAAGAAGTCCGGGGCTACTTCGTCGCGAAGACCGGCTCGGCCGAACTCTGGTGGCAAGCCGAAGAATCCATCTGGGACAGTGCAGCAGTGGATCGCCTGCTGAATTCGCTGGCCGCGGAGTGACTCCAGGATTTCACCGCCGAGACGCGGATTCGCAGAGAAAAGCCGCAAAATCAGCCAGTTTTTTCCGATGAGCTGCCCATTTCAAAATCTGCAACTTCCTACTCCGCGTCTTCCTCTGCGTCTCCGCGCCTCTGCGTTGAAAATTTCTCTTGGAAAAGCCGCCCCAAACTTCGTCTTCCCGCATTTTTCAGAATCGCCTACAACTGGCCAATTACGGCGGATTGTGTTCGCTGACGATTTCGTCAACAAATCGTGCCGCGACGCAACCGCTTCCAGTGAGGATGGGAAGCGACGGGAAATTGCAGCATGTTGCGCATGGATGCCGTGATCTTTGGAGGGGGAGCCGCCGGACTCTGGCTGCTCGACCGCATCACCCGCGACGGGGGCCATGCCGTCTTGCTGGAATCGGCCGCGCTGGGCACCGGTCAGACCATCGCGGCCCAGGGGATCATTCACGGCGGCTTGAAGTACACCTTGCAGGGTTTGCTGACCAAATCGGCCCGTCATATTCGCGGTATGCCGAGCGTCTGGCGCGATGCGCTATTGGGCCGCGCGACGCCGAATCTGACGCAAACCCGCCTGCGCTCGGACAGTTGCTATCTGTGGCAGACCGAGGATCTCTCTTCACACGCCGGTATGCTCGGGGCGCGGCTCGGGCTGCAAATCAAACCGGAAATGCTCGACCCCGACGAACGGCCGGAGGTCCTGGCCCATGTGCCGGGGACGGTCGCGAAACTCGGGGAACAGGTCATCTGTCCGGAGAGTTTTCTCGAGGATTTATTCGCACAATATCACGACCGCATTCTACAAATCGATGCGGAGCAGGGACTGGAATTTGAAACCCGTTCGCCCGGCGAAGTCACGGCGATCCATCTCACCGCCAGTTCCGGACGGAGCCTCTCGTTCGCGCCGCGTCAGGTGATTTTCACAGCCGGTCGCGGGAACTCGGCGCTCCGGGCACGAGTCGGTCTTGATGCCGGCGTCGCGCAGTTGCGGCCGCTGCACATGGTGCTTGTGCGGGGCGATCTGCCGGAGTTAAACGGTCATTGCGTGGATGGTGCAACCACGCGGGTGACGATCACGTCCGATATCGATTCGCAAGGTCGCCGCGTCTGGCAGATCGGTGGACAGATCTCGGAAGATCATGTCGGTCAGGATGCGCAAACGTTGACGCAGTGGGCCCAGCGCGAGTTGATCGCTGTCTTGCCGAGCGTTTCCTTCCAGCACGTGGAATGGTCGACGTATCAGGTGGATCGCGCGGAAGGGATCACTTCGGATGGCAAGCGGCCGGAAACGGTGCAGGTGCTTTGTGCTGGCAATGTGACGACCGGCTGGCCGACGAAGTTGGCACTCGCCCCGGTGCTGGCGCTGGAGATCGCCTCGCGGGTGCAGCCCTCGGATCACCGCCGGACATTCGACGCCGCCGCGATCGCCGATTGGCCGCGCCCGCCGATCGCCACGCTGCCGTGGAACGACCTCAACCGCCACTGGTGGTCGCTGCCTCAACCCCACGGCCGCACGCCGGAACAACCGTCGATCCGCCGGGCGGCGTAGAATCATCGGCAGATCTTCGTTGACACGCACGAATTTCGTGTAGAATACAGGCGGAGGTCGACTCATGATTCAAAGTGTGGAAGCGGTTGTGGATGCGAATGGCCAAGTGCAGTTGCTCAGCGCAATCACGGTGACGGCACCGCGCCGCGCGATTGTGACGGTGCTGGATGAACCGGCCTTGTGCTGTGAGGAGACGGCATTACTCGCTGAGACCGCCTTGGCAGCCGACTGGTCTCGACCGGAGGAAGATGAGGCATGGTCTCACTTGCAGTCGGAGAAGTAGTTCTCGTACCTTTTCCGTTCTCTGACCTTTCGCAGTCAAAAGTTCGCCCCGCAATCTGCCTGGCGGACGCCGGTCGCGGAGATTGGGTGCTATGTCAGGTCACCAGCAATCCGTATGGTGACCCCGTGGCTGAACCCTTGGACGCCGCAGATTTCACAGTTGGCGGACTACTAATCAGAAGCTTTGCGCGGCCAGGGAAGTTGTTTACCGCTCATACCGGCTTGCCAATCCGTTCGGTTGGCAGACTCACACCACAATCCGCAACGCGCGTTGTGACGGCGGTTGTGTCGATCATCTGCCCGCCGGCAAAGCTACAATGCAACTTCTCCCGTTGAATCACGGATGACCGCATACTTCGGGATTAGAAGAGCAAATCGTTGTGATGCCAGACAATGCCGTCTCCAAAACGCAGCGCCTTGTCATCCCCCCTCTCGGTTTCGGTGCCTTCAAGATCGGCCGTAATCAGGGGGTGAAGTATCCCACCGCGTACGATTTGCCGAGTGAAGACGAAACGGCTCGGCTCCTCAATGGCGTGCTGGATTTGGGCTGCACGCTGATCGATACCGCCCCGGCGTATGGCCTGAGCGAAGAACGAATCGGCCGGCATCTGTCCGCACGGCGGAGTGAATTCCTCCTGTCGACCAAAGTCGGCGAGACGTTCATGGATGGCCAGTCGACCTTTGATTTCACCGCGAATGGGGTACGCGCCAGTCTGGAGCGGAGTCGCGAACGATTGCAAACTTCGGTCCTGGATTACGTCTTCATCCACTCGCCCGGTAACGACCGCGAAATTCTGACGGAAACCGATGTCGTCGGCGTGTTGCAGGACTACCGCCAACAGGGAGTGATCCGGTCGATCGGGTTATCAGGTAAGACCAGCGACGGGGCGCAACTGGCGATGGCGTGGGCCGATGCGCTGATGATCGAATTTCATCCGCAAGACACATCGCAACGCGCTGTGATCGCGGAAGCTGCGGAGCGCGGAATCAACGTGTTTGTGAAAAAAGGCCTCGGTTCAGGCCGGATTCCGCCCAGCGAAGCGATCCCATTTGTGCTGGGGGAACCGGGCGTGACGAGCCTAATCGTCGGCGGACTCAATCTCGCACACTTTCGCGAGAACTGGAAGATCGCACGGAGCGCGCGTCCCGGAGTTGCCAACGCCGGGCTTTGACGGCGTTACGAGTCGGCGGTCAGTGATTGAATCAAGGCCTGGACTTTGGATTCGATCAGGTCGCGCACGCCGTGAAATTCCTCGGGGGACATGTCACGCGGATCGGGAATCTTCCAATCGATGCGCTGGCGCGCGGCGACCAACGGGCATTCATCGCCGCAACCCATCGTCACGGCGACATCGAACGGCTGGCCAATGAAATTGTCCAGACCTTTCGAGGAGTGAGTCGTCAGATCGTATCCGCGCTCCCGCATGGCGGCGACGGCTTTCGGATTGATGCGGCCGGAGGGCCGTGAACCCGAACTGAACGCCTCGATCTTCTCACCGCCGTGCATGCGGGCGAAGGCCTCCGCCATCTGGCTGCGGTTGGAATTCTCGACGCAGACGAACAAGATACGCTTCATGGACTCGACTCCGGGACACACACGCCGCCGCAACATCCAGCGGGATGAATGCAGCGGCAAACCAGGACGCTGAGCAATGCGCCGACGATGGGGGCGCTCAGATAGATCCAAAGATGTTCGATATGGCCGGAGACGATGGCGGGGGCGAGCGAACGAGCCGGGTTCATCGAGGCTCCGGAAATCGGCCCGGCGAACAGGGCTTCCAGCGTGATCACCGCACCAATTGCGACACCCGCCAGCAGGCCTTTTTCTTTGGAACCGGCCGACACGCTCAGGATCACGAACATCAGCAGCAAGGTCAGAATCAGTTCCAGCACGAACGATTGCAGGGGAGGCCCGGCCGGTAGTGTCGCGCCGAGGGTTACCTGCGTGGGGAACATCAATCGCAACACACCGCTGGCGGCGAAGGCTCCCAGACATTGACTCAAAAGATAAGGCAGCACGCGGCGGCCATCGAAGCGACCGGCGGCGAAGAATCCCAGTGTGACGGCCGGGTTGAGATGACAGCCCGAGACATCGCCCAGGGCATAAATCATCGCCAGCACGATCAGGCCGAATGTCAACGCGATGCCGACATGCGACACCGTGCCCCCGGAGACATCATTGATCACAATCGCCCCGGTCCCGGCGAAGACCAGCGCGAACGTGCCGAAGGCTTCGGCGGCGAGTTGTTGTCTCATACGGAGTGCTTCAAAACGGAATTGGAAAATCGCCAAGATACAACGGGTTGGAATGTCAGCCAAGGAGTGGGCCTTGCGAATTCATCAAACCTTCATCTTCGCCTGAGGGAAAGAGCCGCCGTCGGATGAGGGAGTTGTCAGGGACGTGGATTTCGGTAGCCTGCGGCGCGCGAGGAATTTCATTCCGTATTCCACGTAGCACGACGCCCAAACCGATTGTTACGAAGATCACAATTTCAACGATCTTTCCGCGCGGTACACCAGTTGCCTAACATGCTGTAGCACACGTTTCCCAGGTGTGAGTCATGAGTCAGCGGGGCTTCAGACGCTGGATCATCATGAAAAACGCCCGTTTCCCGTGATTTCCGGCTGTTATCCGAGATTATCATCGTGCGGAAACCTATGGCTGACCTATGGTTGTCTGTCGTGATGACGACAATGCCCTGCAATGATGCAACATGTCGAGGAAGCCCGCATGCTAAGTTCTGGTTCGTCCACATCTGAACTGGTTTGGAGTTCACCTGTTTCTCAGACACCGCTGACGCCCGGACCAGGTGCCACGGAGGGCTGGCTGCTGCAATCGGTCTTTGAGGATCTGCAGAACGCCGCGTCAGCCGCGAGCAGCCACGCCACGACGAAAACTCAGGCTCGCGACTCGGGGCAGGCGTTTCATCCCGCCGCGCCGGATGCGTTGGGTGAGACGGGCTTGCCGGAGCGCTTGATCGCCGCATTGGTGCTCAAATATCTATTGCATGTCGGCAAAGCGCCGGGCCGCGATATCGCCAAACAGATCCGTCTGCCGTTCCGCGTGCTCGACAATCTGGTGAAGACGCTCAAGGTCGAGCAGGTGTTAGCGTATACGCGGTTATCCGGCGTCAGCGATTTTGAATACACGCTGACCGAACAAGGCCGTGTGCAGGCCCGACAACTCAAGGAGCAATCGACCTACTACGGTGCCACGCCGGTGACGTTTGCGGACTATTTCGATTCCGTCCGCCGGCAGGCGTTGTCGCGGGTGAAAATTCAGCCGGGCCAGGTCTCGGAATCTTTCCGTGATCTGACGTTATCCCCGCAGATGGTCCGCCGGGTGGGCCAGGCGCTGGCGGGCAGCGCGACCATGCTGCTGTTCGGCAATCCCGGCAACGGCAAAACGAGCATCGCCGAGCGGTTGATCAAACCCTTTTCCGATGGCATCTGGATTCCACGCGCGATCTGCGTCGACGGCGATGTGATTCGGTTGTTCGACCCGGCCATTCACCATGAACTTCCCGCGGGAGAGGCGGGCACATTCGATGACCGCTGGGTTCGCATTGAACGGCCGATTGTCATCGTCGGCGGAGAACTCACGTTGGAAGCCTTGGAACTGCAGTTCAATCCGGCGTCGCACATCTATGAAGCGCCCGTGCAGATGAAAAGCAACTGCGGGGTACTCTTGATTGACGACTTCGGTCGACAGAAAGTCGAGCCGGAAACAATTCTCAACCGTTGGATCGTTCCGCTGGAAAAACGAGTTGACTATCTCGATTTGAGCAACGGCAAACGCGTGTGCGTACCGTTCGAGCAGATGCTGGTTTTCTCGACGAACTTGCGACCGGCGGATGTGGTGGACGAGGCGTTTCTGCGCCGCATCACATATAAAGTCGAGATTCCCGATCCGACCGAGGCTCAGTTCCGCGCGGTCTTCCGGCAGGTCGCCGCGAAATTGGAGATCGCATTCACAGCGACTGATCTCGATGACCTCATCGCCCGGCATTACGTGGCCGCCCAGCGCCCGCTCAGGTTTTGCCATCCGCGCGACCTGCTGCAACAAATCGCCACGGCCTGCGAATTCAATAGTCAGCCGCGCACCTTGACGCGAGAACTTGTGGACGACGCGGTGATGAATTACTTCTGCGTGGGGTGAGTGAAGGCGAGAAGGCGGCACCTCGGACTCTTGGCTCAGTCGGTGGCTTGCGACGTGCGAATGGGAGTGATAGTTTCACCTATCTCATGGGGTGTCGCTGTTCTCTCAATCGCAAGGAGGTCTGCATGTCGCCGCTCGATGCTTTGGCAAGAAATTCTTTGCAGGCATTGCCGCCTCTGTCGCCATCGTCACTCAAGACGGCCCAAGAGTTGATCGAAGCCGGTCCCGTGAGTTTTCTGGCGTTTTTCGCGCATATCGTGGAGCAGGCCTCCGAGCGGGACGAATGGCAGAGTTTTTTGAATCATTCGCCCGCCGACATGTCGACCGTGGAGATGTTCGCGACGCTCGGCATGGATGACGATGATGACGACGCGGACGATTTGGACGACGGGTTGATTTATCGGGTGAAGATCACCTTGCGTGGCTTTCGGCCTGCCGTCTATCGGGAAGTCGAAGTCCCCAACTGCACGCTCGGCGATTTGCATGTTGTGATCCAAGCGGCAATGGGGTGGACCAACAGCCATTTGCACGCCTTTCGGGTGGGGCCAACGGAATATGGTCCCGTGGATGACGACTTCGGAATGGGGGGCGACTGGGACGACGAGGACAGCGTGTCGCTGCGGGAACTGGTCGACAAGGATCAGAGGAAATTTCTCTACGAGTACGACTTCGGCGACAGTTGGGAACACGACATCCTGATCAGCAAACCGAAGCCGCCGAAGAAGGGGCAAACGTATCCGCATTGCGTTAAAGGCGAACTCGCCTGCCCACCGGAAGATTGTGGCGGCATTTATGGCTATTTGGAGATTTGTGATTTGCTGAACATGCCCAAATCCGAATGGGATTCGGACCAGAAAGAGCGGATGAGTTGGCTGGGCAAGTTCGACCCTCAGGCGTTCTCGATTGAGAAACTGAATGCCGTCTTCCGCACAGACTTCGCCAGCATGGCTCTGCCTCCTGAGAAGCCACCAGCGAAGGGGAAGAAGAAATGAGGATCGGTGGAATGAAAGTACTGGCGAAAATCGAATTCATGAATGACCGCGCGACTAAGCCCTGCGAAATTGATCGAGGTTTTGGCTGTGGGAACAGCCGGTAAAGTGTCGAACACGTCAGTTCTCCAATTTGAAATGCCGCACAGCGAGCCTTCTCAGCCATTTTTTGTGTGACGCCACCCCTGAGCAAAACTCGCTTTTTATCAGCATCGCCAGCATGTGGCAGTTGGCTCAGGGTCAGTCTTGATGCAGAGTACTTGCGGTGCAAGTGCTCTGCATTAGCCATGACTTGAAATCACATCGCAGCTTGCAATCATTTTCTGAACCGGGTAGACGGGTGATAGACATCGTCATCACTTTGAAAGGAACACCATGTTGCGCTGCGCTTTGGGATTGTCGGCGGTTCTCGTTCTAACAACGTTCACGTCCGCAGAGGATTTGCCGAAAGAGAAACTCGATAACACCGGCTTCGAGACCATCTTCGATGGCAAATCGCTGAAAGGCTGGCATATCAGCGCCCAGACCGGCCACAGCCGGACAAGTATGAACAAGTCGGGCGGAAAATGGGTCGTCGAAGACGGTGCGATCCTTGGGTGCCAGGATGTCCCTGGTAACGGCGGCATCGTGCTGACCGACAAGAAATACGGCGACTTTGAAGTCATCGTCGAAATGCAGAACGATTACGGTCCCGACAGCGGCCTGTTCCTGCGCAGCACCGAGAAGGGGCAGGCGTATCAGTACATGGTCGACTATCACGACAATGGCAATCTCGCCGGGGTCTATGGCGAAGGACTTTCCGGCGGCATCCATCAGCGGAATTTCGATTTCGGTAAAGAACCCTCGCTGATCACCGTCAAACCGGAAGCCGCATTCCAATGTCCTGTCACAGCTGAGCAATGGAAATCGCTGTGGAAACACGGCGAATGGAATGAACTGCGGGCGAAAATCGTCGGCAACCCGCCGAAGATTACGACATGGATCAACGGCGTGAAGTTCACCGAATTTGAAGACACGGAAAAACGCCATCCCGATCTGGGTATGATCGCGTTACAAGTCCACGGCGGCGGCGACTTCACCACCCAATTCGTGCGCTACCGCGGCGTGAAGGTCAAAGAACTGAACCAGTAGCACTCCACTCGAAACCCAGGGATCGCAATCCCTGGGCTTTCATTGCGAACGAGGAAATTTCTGAAGGCATCCACTCATGTCGCAGTTACTTGAAGAAGCAATCCATCAGGTCCGGCAACTTCCCCAGGACGAGCAAGACACGATCGCTTCGCTCATTCTTGCTGAACTGGCGGACGAAGAACGGTGGAATGCAGCTTTCGCCAACTCACAAGACCAACTGGCAGGGATCGCCGAGAACGTCCGTGCGAGAATTCGTGCTGGTCGAGTGGGGTCGACGAACCTGGATCAATAATGAAGTTTCCGCTTGATGACGCAATATTCAACTATTGTCGTCGGCATGGTGTAGCGGTCTTCTGCGGGGCCGTGATTCTCCTTGGTATCGGCATGCATCTGACGGTGCGCGACGACGTGCCGTATCCCCTCTTTGCCCTGTTCTATGCCTTACCGCGACCATTGCTGCTGAGCATGTCAGTCACCGGCATGCTGGCGGGGCGGACGCGAGTCATGCGCTGGAGCTTCGCCGCAATCGCGCTGGCTCTGGGGGCGTGGGTTGCTCTGTGCGATGTGAGTTGGAACGGGCCGGCGAATCAGGCGTTAGCTGGCGAACAGGTTGTGTTCTGGAATGTCGGCCACAATCTGGTTGAAGATTCCGTCGCCGTCGATGAGATGCTGGCGACCTCGCCGCTGGTGGTCGGGTTGGTGGAGACCGGGACATTGACGCCGGAATGGCTGGCGGCATGGCAAGCCCGCCACACCGATTACACCTTCGTCGTGCCTCATCAAGGCATGCTACTGGCGGTGCGCGGCTCGGTGCTGGGTCAGGCGTATCATCGGCTGCCGCATAACAGCCATGTCGCCTGGGTGGAGACGCGAATCGAGGGCCGGCGGGTTCGTGTTGCGCTGGTGGATCTCGTGGCGAACCCGTTGATTTCGCGCGGCGATACCTTGCGGCGGCTGACCGAGCGGTTAGCCGCATGGGATGACCGCCCGCTGGTGGTGATGGGGGATTTCAATACGCCGGTAGAATCAGTCTGGATGATGCCGATCCGGCGTCAATTCCGCGAAGCGTTTCTCACAGCCGGCACTGGCTATATTCCCACCTGGCCGTGGCCCCTGCCGGTTTTGAAACTGGATCAGATTTGGATCAACCGGCTGGTCGACGTGCGGCACGCCGGGCAAACCGGCACGTGGCGCAGCGATCATCGCGTACAATGGGCACGGTTGGCGATTCTTGCACCACCCAGCGAGTAATTTCCGCGATCCATGTTCAATCCCGATTGGAAGATCGCGTTTGGACACGTCGGGCTGACGCCGCGACGCTCGCCAAGCCAGTCCAACCGCGCCGACGCTGAAAAAGGCTTCACCTAAAGTTAATTCCGGAAACCCTCTGCGGTTGTGTCGCAGGAGAATGACATGACCACCCAAATTGCGACGACCACACACGATTTTGAAGTTTTCTACGACGGCGGTTGCCCTCTCTGCCGGCGAGAGATCGCCCTGCTGCAGAAATGGGATCGTCGGCAGCGAATTCGCTTCACGGACATCGACGCCCCGGGCTTTGACCCTACGACAGTGGGCCGGACGCATCAGGAATTGATGGACCAGATTCACGGCCGTTTGCCCAGTGGGGAATTGGTCACCGGCGTCGAGGTGTTCCGCCAGTTATATGCCGCCGTGGGGTTCGGTCCGCTGGTGTCTTTGACACGTTTACCGGGGATTGCTCAGATGTTGAACCTGGGCTACCACATATTTTCGAAAAACCGCCTGCGCTTGACGGGCCGCTGCCAGGCAGGTGAGTGCCAACTTCCCACGTCATAAGATTCAGAGCCGGACGCGTCAGCGACGGACTTCACGGATCGACCGGTCGCTGACGCTCGCGGCTCTGTCTCATGGCGAGATGCGAAGCGATTGGCATCATGGTACCTTGTGAGCCTTCTCCAAGGATCCATGTATGCCGCCATCTGCTGAAGAGTTTCCCTCGGCTGACATTCCGTCGACGCCGCCCGCCACCAACACCCGATTTCTGGTGCTGGCCGTCTTGTGTCTGCTCTCCGCCGTGCTCTATCTGGATCGGATCTGCATCGGGCAGGCGATGCTGTCGATTCAGGCAGAATTAAAATTAACGAATACCCAAGTCAGTTATGTGCTGATGTCATTTACGCTGGCGTATGGCTTGTTTGAAATCCCCACCGGCCGCTGGGGAGATCGTATCGGTTCGCGGCGGGTGCTGACCCGCATTTCGCTCTGGTGGTCGGCGTTCACCGCATTGACGGGGGCCTGCACGGGTTTGTGGTCGTTGTTGGTGGTGCGGTTTCTGTTCGGGGCCGGGGAGGCGGGGGCGTTTCCGAATGTGGCGCGGGTGATGTCGCGGTGGTTTCCCGATGACGAGCGGGGGCGTGCGCAAGGTGTGCTGCTGGCCGCGTCGCAGATCGGCGGAGCCTTGGCACCGATGCTCGCCGCCTGGCTGATTTACCAACTGGGCTGGCGCTGGACGTTTGCCGCGTTCGGGGGATTGGGCGTGGTATGGGCGGCAGGGTTCTGGTGGTGGTTTCGAGATAATCCCGCCGAGCATTCGCAGGTGAACGCCGCGGAAGTCGCGCGGATTGGCCATCGCGCGTCTTCCGAACATGTGCATGCTCCTGTGCCGTGGCCTCTGGTGGTCCGCAACCCCAGCGTCTGGATGCTCAGCACGATCATGACGTTTGCATCGTTCAACAGCTACATCTACTTCTCGTGGTTGCCGAAGTATCTGCATGATGGTCGCGGCGTCGATACGAATACCACGGCTGTGATGACGGCCATCGTGCTGGGGAGTTCCGCGTGCGGCACGCTGTTTGGCGGGCAAGTTCTTGATCGAGTTGTTTTAGGGCGGGGGATTGTGCGGCGGCGCGTTTTCGGCGGCAGTGCGTTCTTTTTCGCCGCGGCGTTGATCGGTGCGGCGCTGCTCAGCCCGGCAGCCTGGCCGGCGGCGATACTCACCGCGATGTCGTGCTTTCTGACGCAGTCGACCCAGCCATTGTGGTGGTCGTCCGCCATCGGCATCAGTGGACGACATATTGGTGCGTTATTCGGACTGATGAACTCCGCCGGCGTGTTCGGTGCGATGAGTTCCCAGTACCTCGCCGGGAAAATCGCCGATTGGCTGGGCGGTCACGGCTATTCCGGCCGTGCGCAATGGGACCCGATTTTCCAAATCAACATCGGCGTGCTGATCTTGGCCGGAATCCTGTGGTCAACCATCCGCCTGGTGCCGGTGGAAAAAGAGATTGAAGCATAATTGACTGGAAATCGCACTATTGTCAGATCAAATTCCGCTGCCGATCATTTTTTGCCATGTTGGACTTGACGATTTAGGTTGTCTGGGTAAGATTGAGCGACTCAGGTCGTTGGAGTTTTCGGCAAGATGCGGTTGCAGTGATGCGACTCCCAGCCGAAACTCCTTCCACGCGTGCCTTTCAGTGTCGAACTCGCCACGGAAAGCAGCACGATCATGAATCGGACGCGAACCCTGCTTCAAGCTGCCGAGCGGCACTGCGCGGCTCAGGACTGGCAACGGGCCGATTTACTCTTCCAGCAGGCATTGTCTGAGAGTGACAACGACCCGGCGACCTGTCTCGCCGCAGGCTGCCATTTCGCCGAGCGGCAGCAATTCGGTTTGGCCATTCCCCCGCTAATGCTGGCGATGGATCGAGCACAAGCGGAGGGTGACCTGCGATTGCAAGCGGTCGTCCTCCGTAATTTGGCGGCGATTTATCGGGAACTGGGCGAACTGGAACTCGCCCGGCAATTTCAACGGCAGACGCTGTCGCTCCAGGAATCGGTCGGTGCGGACGAGTTGCTCGATTGGTCGGTTGGCGCGCTGCTTGCCGGGAAGACGTGGCTCGCGCAGCAGTTGGCCGAACAAGCCGGCGAACTGGCGGAAGATGCGGGTGATATCGCCGCACAGGCCGCTGCCTATGGCCAACAAGGGCTGGCGGCCGCGCGACGCGGTCAACTTCGGCCCGCAATGCGGTTTCTGCTCCGTGCGGCGCGCGGCCATCAGTATTTGAACGATGATCGCAGCCTCGGTGCCGATTATCAGAATCTCGCGGAAGTTTGCGGAATACTGGGGCGGCTGGAATGGCAACGCGGCTTTTTTGTCGCGGCGGAAAGATGTTTTCAAAACGCGGGTATGGTGATCTCCGTGACAGGTTGCGTGCGGCGTCAACGAGAGACGGCTCGGCTCAAAAACTATCAATTGATGAACGCCGCGTGGAATTGAAGCCGGGGAATCTGGCCTGACTTTCTCGCCGAGACTTGCCTTCCGCAGATGAGACGCAAAAATCAAGCGTGGCCTGCGCCGCGGTGATCGGGGTCGCAGTGTCCGTTCGAGAGAGCAACCGTCACGACGAAGGAGCGACCTCGTGATCCTGGCAGGCGACATCGGCGGGACCAACACCAGACTGGCCTGCTACTCCCGCACGCGCGGCGGGCTGAAACTGGTGGATGAGCAGATTTACCCCAGCCGCAACTATGCCAGCCTGGGAACAGCATTGCATGATTTCATCGCACAGATTCCCGGTCGAATTGAAGCCGCTTGCCTGGGTGTGGCGGGGCCGGTGATTGATGGTCGCTGCAAGACAACGAATCTGCCGTGGGTCGTTGATCGTGCGGACATCATCGAATTGACCCAAACGCCGCACGTCGGTTTGCTCAACGATCTGGAAGCGACGGCCCACGGAATCGATGACTTAGCCCCTGCGGATTTGAAGCCCTTGCAGATCGGTACGGGCACCGCGCAAGGCAACCGAGCGGTGATCGCGGCGGGCACGGGGCTGGGAGAAGCCGGCCTGTTCTGGAACGGTCGCGGCTATTTGCCGTTCGCGAGTGAAGGGGGGCATTGCGACTTCGCTCCGCGCGATGAACTGCAAATTGAGCTGCTGCAATTTTCGCAGGCGAGATTCGAGCACGTTTCGTGGGAGCGTGTGTTGTCCGGTCCGGGACTGGTTCATCTCTATCAGTTTTTTCTGACACGGGAGCCGGACAAAGCGACTCCGAGTGTGGCGGCCGAGATCGTGGGGAATGACGCCGCGGCGGCGGTGATCTCACAAGCCGCATTAGAGAAACGTTGCCCGCTCTGCGTGGCGGCGCTCGACTTATTCGTGTCGCTGTACGGGGCGGAAGCCGGCAATCTCGCGCTGAAGCTGATGGCCTGCGGCGGCCTGTATCTGGCCGGCGGTATTGCGCCGAAAATTCTGCCGGCCCTGTGTCAGCCGACGTTTCTGGCCGCGATGGCGACCGGCCGCTTTCAATCACTGCTGCAATCCATCCCCGTCTACGTCGTCCTCACCGACCGCGCGGCATTACTCGGCGCGGCGCACTATGCGAAGGATTTGTTGCGAACGAAACGGCAATAAAGGCACGTTTGGCTCGCATCCATCCCAATCACCCCGCATTGCGTTTGCCGAGCGCGATATCGAATTCGCTGACTGCCGGGACGAGCATGGCGATTGCCGTGAAGCCGTAGGCGGCGGTGATGAACAGGCACACGCCGAGTGTCTGGCCGAGCAGGAAGCTGGTGATCGCGTAAAACGTGCAGAAGGGGAGCACCCATGCCGAGAGCCATAATGCCGGGGCGGGGGTGCGGGCATTGAGAGATGCGCCGAGTGCCAGGCTGCCGCCGACGATGAACACCAGAAAACTGGGCAACTGCAATGCATACGAGGAACGAGCTTGCAGGATCAAAATCATGCACAGAATGATGCCGACGAAGAGGAAGAACATCGTCCCCAGACTGTTGGCAATCGCCGTGCGCGAGCTGCCGTAGTTCAGCCCGGAGTGCAGTCCCAGCAAGGCGGAAAACATTACCAGCGTGAAGAAGCCGATTGAAATGTAGACGAAGTTTTCCGCCGTGCAGGCCCCGATCGTCGTCAGATAGATCAGAAATGCCCACGGCGTGAGGATGAGTTCTTTGCTGTTGTAAAGCACGCCACCCAGTTTGCCGTAGATGAATTCCTTCGCCGTGATTTCCGTCACCAGCAGCAGTTCCAACGTGGCGGCGTCGCGTTCGCTGGTGATTGATGTCACGGCCTGCGTGTTGACCAGCATGAGTGATAACAGGCAAAGCCCGATGAACGCGGCTCCAGCGGCAGGCACGATGCCCAGGCTGTTCGAGGATCCGGTCAAGGGTGATTGCAGTGCCGACCAGATGAGAAAGCCGGCGAGCAGCACAAAAGCGAGCTTGATCAGCAGGACTTTGCGTCCATAGGCGCGCGTCCGCATTTCCCGCCAGATCACGGGGGATTCCCAGACCACGCGCGCGTGCCGCACACGACCGGCCGCTGTGTCATCTTTGGCGGCATGCTCCGTGACACTACGCGAGGGATTCCAGACGCGGAGTTGAATGATCGTCGCCACCGTGATGGCGGCAGCCAATGCTGCCAGTTCGAGAACCGATTGCATGGCCGGCCGGAACTCCGCTTGCCAGTTGAATGGATCGAGGATGCCGAGGATGGCGCGGAACGGATTCAAGAGCCGAATCGCCTCCGCCACATTGGGCACCGAAGTCAACAGCACGCCCAGTCCTTCGACGCTCGCCAGGAACACGACGACGCCGAGCAGCGAAATCGACAGGGTTTGAAAGGTTTTTTCCTTCCAAAATGCCACGCAGGTGCCCCACGTCCCCGCAAGTACCGCCGTCGCCGCCGTGATTGCCAGCACGGCTCCGATCTGGCCGAGCGAGACGCCGCCGAGCAGATAGATGAGGAGAAAGACCGGAATCGACACGGCCCACAACACGGCCGGCAACAGGAGCGATGCGCAGAGTTTGCCGAGGACCAGTTCGCGATCCCGCAAATCGGTCGTCAGCAACAGCAGCAGCGTACGGCGGTCTTTCTCGTTGGCGACATTCCCTGCGGCGAACAGCACCGAGAAAAAAGTCAGCAACAGGAGTTGGACCACCGCGACAATCTGGAATATCAGGCTGCCAAATCGTGCGACCTGGCTGATATTGCGGATCGACTGAAACCCGAACGTGGTCTGCGCGGCGGTGTAAATCAGGACCGCGAACGCCCCGATATACCCGGCCCGCGTGAGAAAATGCGACAACTGCCGCGGCGCGGTGAGGGCTTCACGGCGGAATAAAGGACCGATGAGATACATACGGTGTCCGGATTACGTTTTCAACCGATGATTGCCATCGAAACTGCGAATGGAGCAGTATACCTTGTGTGGAGAATCGCGTCACCTCATTAGCGACGCTTCGTAGAAGCGTGGTACAGTCTCGCCGTGAGAAAAGCATCGCGATCCATTCAGGAAGGTTGATCATGCGCTGGGAAGGTGAACGACAAAGCGGCAATTTGGAAGATCGAAGGCGTGTCGGCGGACGGACCGTAGCTGTCGGCGGAGCGGGCATGCTGCTCCTGCTTGTGATCGGCTCGCTCATGGGGGTCGATCCGCAAAAGCTGATGCAGATGGCCGCGAAGCAACAGCAGGGGGGGGCGGCCGGCCCTGGGAAGGAACGCGAACTCACGCCGGAAGAAGAACGCAGCGGTCAATTCGTCGCCACCGTGCTTGGCTTCACGGAAGTCGTCTGGGACGAACAATTCCGCCGTGCGGGAGAAACCTATGAGCCGCCGAAGATGGTGTTGTTCTCCGAGGGGGTCGAAACTGCTTGCGGCAACGCACCGTCAGCCGTCGGCCCGTTTTACTGTCCCGCCGATCGCACGGTTTATCTCGACCCGACGTTCTTCGAGGAGTTGCAGGATAAACTTGGCGGTTCCGCGGCTGAGTTCTCGCAAGCATATGTGATCGCGCATGAGATCGGCCATCATGTGCAGAAACTGCTCGGCTACAGCGATATCGTCGACCAGAAACGCCAATCGAGTTCCAAAGAGGAGTTCAACACCTGGTCGGTGCGTTTGGAACTGCAGGCCGATTATCTGGCCGGGGTCTGGGCACATTATGGACAGCAGAAGTTCAATTTCATCGAGAAAGGCGACATCGAAGCCGCGATGAAATCGGCTCAGGCCATCGGCGACGACCGCCTGCAGCGCAACTCCCGCGGCTTCATTTCACCGGAAAGCTACACTCACGGCACCTCGGCCCAACGCACGAAATGGTTCCGTCGCGGCCTGGAAACCGGTGACCTGAAGCAACTCAAGGTTCTGTTCGAGTTGCCATACGATGAGTTGTGAAAAAATTCTGCGTAGGGTTTGTCGACTCTCTGAAGTGAACCGCATTTTGTCTTAGCCCCCCGTCAATGACGGGGAGCTGCCTTCCGTTGGAGTTCAGCCTTTAGGCTGCCGCGATGCAGCCTAAAGGCTGAACTCCAACGCAGAGGGTTTGCATCCCAGAGCCTCGGCAATCCCTGCGGAAGCGAATACAGCGTCCATGATGGTGCGGCGTTGGTGGCTTTGCGGCGCGAGGACCGATATCTTTAAGGGGGATTGATCCGTTCGTGGATGCCGATCCCTTCATCTGGCCGAGATTTTGCCGTTATGGATGCACCTGCCGCAGAGTTGTCGTATGTCGTCCGCTATGCTCAAACGCGAATTCTGGGAGAATTCAGCGCGCGAGGCATGATGCCGCTGGCCCGGGGCGTGCCGGTGATTGTTCGCAGCGAACGGGGCCACGAATGGGGCACAATTCTGTGCCAGGCGACCGATCAGACGCGGCAGTATCTCGGAGAGAAACAACAGCACGGCCGCATTGTCCGAGAACCGACTCCCGACGACGAGCGGCAGTGGGACCGCGTGCGGGAATTGGAGCGGGGTGAATTCCTGAGCGGTCGCGAAATGATCGCCGAGCGAAAAATGCAGATGCAGCTCATTGATGTCGAACATCTGTTCGGCGGCGAGCGGCTCATTTATTACTACGTCTCGGAACAGCGGGTCGACTTTCGCGAACTCGTCAAGGCATTGGCCGGCCAGCATAAAATCCGCATCGAGATGCGGCAGATGGGGGTCCGCGACGAGGCGAAGCTGCTGGCCGATTACGGCGATTGCGGCCAGCCGGTGTGTTGTAACACGCATCTGCGCGAGATGCCGCCGGTCTCGATGAAGATGGCAAAGTTGCAAAAAGCGACGCTGGATCCGAACAAGATTTCGGGCCGGTGCGGCCGGTTGAAATGCTGTCTGCGCTACGAGCAAGACACGTATGAAGAACACCGCCGCGAACTGCCGCCGATCGGGGCGATGGTTGTGACCAAGCAAGGGACCGGCAAAGTCATTGGGCAGGAGATTCTATCGAAGCGGGTCATGATTGTGTACGACAACCAGCGTCATCTGCCGGCGGACTTGAAGGACATCATCACGGTCATCAGTTCCAAAGGGAATAAAGCCCCGGCCCCGAGTCGTCGCGACGGTCCCGGCGAGTTGTCCGATGATGAGCCATCACCGTCGTGATGGGTGTTGGATGAATTGAACAGCCGTGTCTTCCTACCTGAATTCCGTATGGTGTCAATCAACGAAGTGCGCTGCTTGGGTGGCGCGTCCCTGAGGCTTTGCGAAGGGCGTGATCTTCGGGCATGCGCCACGTCCTGCGCAAAGCCTCAGGGTCGTGCCACCCGACTTCAATACGCGACCCAGACATGAAAGTTCGGTGACTGTATGAGAATCCTGCTGATTTCCGCTGTCTGTTTGTCGCCGATGATTTCGTTGCTGGCTGAAGATGACACTCCGCTGGCCGACAATTTCGGGTTTCGGCCGCTGGAAGTGATCAAGGTCACCGAGCGGGCGGGCAATCTGCTCGCCGGGGACATGAATCACGATGGCCTGACCGATGTGGTCATCACCGACAATTCGCATCATCGGATTGAATTCTGGCTGCGAAAAAAACACGATGCGCAACCGGCTGAAGTTCGGCCGACCGGTAAATCCCGCGTCAACGATCTGGAAGATGCGGCACAGTATGAATTGCAGAAGCTGGCGGCTGATCAGGAAATCGCGGCGGTGACGCTGGGAGATTTCGACCGCGACGGCCGGACCGATGTGGCCTATTTTGGCCTGCCGGACAAGCTCATCATCCGCTATCAGCCGGAGCAGGGGGAATGGAAGAAAAAGACGCAGATTCGAATTCCGGATGTGGCGGCCGCCCCGTGGTGCCTGGCGGCGGGTGATCTGGATCAGAATGGATGGGACGATCTGGTGGTGCTCGGTGTGTCGGAGACCTTGATCTTATCTCAAAAGACGCAGGGGACGCTCGATCCGCCGGTGAAGTTGCTCAACACATCGAGTCAGTTGGGATTGGCCCAGGTGGCCGACCTGGATGGCGATGGGCGTCACGATTTGTGCTATCTCGCCGGCGACGGACTGAGCCGCGTATTGGCCTGCCGGCTGCAATCGGCGGAGGGTCGGCTGGGGCCGGAATATGTCTTCGATCTGGAGCGGCCGCGCGCCGTCACGCTGCGCGATCTGGATGGCAAGCCGGGGCATGAAGTGCTGACGATCGACTCGCGGACCGGGCGTTTGAAAGTGTTCCAAGTCCGCACCCGATCACTGGAGCCGGGCGAATTGCCGGAACGGTTGATTGCCTATGGCTTCGGCAAGATGGGGAGCGGCAAGGAACGCGATTGGGCTTTCGGCGATTTCGATGGTGATAAACGGACCGATCTGATTGTCAGCGATCCCGCCGCCTCACGACTGATTTTTTACCGCCAGCAGGTGGAAGGCCGGCTCGATTTGGGGACGCCGTTTCCGTCACTCGCCGGGATCGAAGCATTGCACGTCGCCGATTTCGACAACGACGGCAAAAGCGAACTCATTGTCCATAGCACCGCGGAAAAAGTTGTCGGCATCTGCCGGTATGCGGAGGGACGGCTGAGCCTGCCGGAGATTCTGCCGATCGATGGCGATGTGGCAAAACTGGCGATTATCGATTTTGACGGCGAGGGCAAGGAATCATTGGCAATGCTGGCCCGCCAGAAAAAGGGCCGCGACTCTGAATATCAGTTGCAGGCACTTGATCCTGGTCCGGACGGAACATGGACACCGCGCAAGCTGGGCGGCCAGGATGCGATTCCGCTGGCATTAAAGGGAACGCCCGAGCGGTTGCGGGGGATTGATCTGACCGAGGATGGCCGTGCGGACCTGGTCGTTTTCCAGGGATCGAAGCCGCCCCAGACATTTCTGCAAAATGAAGACGGGGCGTATACGGAAACGGCCAGTGGCGGCGGCCTGGGATTGCCGGCTGTCTCCGCGTCGGCGGTCTCTGTCTGGCAGCAGGATGAACAACGTGGTTTGCTCGTCAGTCAGGAAAACTTCACCCGCTGGATGACGCTCTCTCCCCAGAAACGCTGGCAAGTCAGCGATCAGTTCAACATTGTGGAATCCAACGCGGCGATTGTCGGGGCACTGCCGATCAATCTGGATGGAGACGCGGAACCGGAATTGGCCTTCATCGACGCGGGCGTGAAAAAGCTGCGGCTATGGCGGAAACAGGATGCCGTTTACGCGCCGTGGAAAGAGATTGATCTCGTCGATCTGACATTTAAAGGCATGCAGGCGAAAGACTTAAACGGGGACGGCCGCCCGGACCTCGCTTTGCTGAGCGCGGAAAAGGTTCTCGTCCTGTATTCCGGCGGCAGCAGTCCGGTCATTCAGGAAATCGCCACGTTTGAAAGTCAGTTGGACAAGGTTTATCCGACCGACGTGCTGGCGGGGGATCTCAATAGTGATGGGAAGGTCGATCTGGCGATGACCGATGTCCGCAATCATTACATCGAGTTATTGGATTTCGAGCCGCAACAAGGCCTGAAACATGCCCTGTATTTTCGGCTGTTCGAGCACAAGAGCTTCGCACGGGACGACACGCCTGACACGGAACCGCGTGAAGGATTGATCGCCGATGTGACGGGCGACGGCCGTGGTGATCTCGTGCTGCTGGTTCACGACCGCGTGTTGATTTATCCGCAGGATGACGGTAGTGCCCGGCGGAAATAAAAAAAGCCCGCCGACGGCGTCGGCGGGACTTCACGGAAATCACGAGGCTGGTCCCGGCGATGCCATCGCCGGGCTTTGTCGTGTTACCGAATGGCGGTGGCGATGCTGTCCATTACCCAATGATCGACATCGCGGAGCATTTTGTCGGACGGAGCCGAATGGCCCGCGTCGTACATCCGCGTACCGACTTGCATGCCTGCCGAGTACATCAGCCGGCCGGAGTTAATCAAATCATTCACGGCGGCGGCCGGAGAATCGAGTCCGGTCGAGAGGAGCAATCGCCGCTGCTGCAATTGACGGAAATTCGCCAGCGGATGCGGAAACTGCGGGAACTTGCCTGCCAGGCAAATCGCACCCGCCCAGCGGGCCGGTTGACGCAGGAGAACTTCCCAGGCGAGCGAGCCACCCGCGCCGGAACCGGCGAGGTACATGCGATCGGCATGGACGAGGTGACGCTCTTCCATCGCAGCAATGAGTTGATCGAGGTCGTCCGCCAGTTTCGACCAGCGTGCTTCACTGGTCGACCAGCCGTGACCGATTTCACGCGGCATATTTCCCCGCAGTGCCAAGCCGATGTAGTTCCGCTCGCTGATCCGCGGCAGGATGTCGGCAACTTCGTCCTCATCAGCGCTGTCGTCATGGAACCAGACGATGAGCGGATAGGAATAGCTCGACACATAACCATCCGGCAGGCAGATGCGGTGCGGCGTTTCGATGCCATCGAGCTGCGTGACGAAACGGCTCTCGACGATTTCATCACTGGCGACCGATTCGGTTCCGGCTTCGAAGCGCAAAATTCGATTGACGCGCCAGGATTCCGGCGACAAATCGTCCGAGGGGAAGCCAAATTGTCGGTGATCGTTCATGATCGCAAATCCTTCGTGGAGCTAGTTCCGGCTGAATGGAGCCGGGTACGTTGCTCGGGTAATTCCTGGGGAAAGGAAGTGTGCCAGGCTGTCACGGACTTCGCTTAGGGGAAACAGCTTGCCGGGACATTCGGTCGCCTTCACGTCGCCATGACCAATGATTCTTTCGCCGGTGACGCCATATTGGACGGCCAGCGTGGAGACCAGATGCTTCACGGCCGCCAACTGGGCCGCCGTGGGGGGATGCTTTTCAAAATTGCCGACCAGCACGACGCCGATGCCCTGCTGGTTATATTCTCCGACACCCGCGTGGGCGCCGTGCATTTGTTCTTTCCAGCGGAACGTGGGTTCGATTTCTCCATCGCCCATCCCGCTGCCGTTGCCGATCACGAAGTGGTACCCGATTCCCAACCAGTGATTGCCGCTCTTGTCTTTGTTCTTCAGATGCGATTCATGAATGCTTTGCACGTCGCCGGTGTCGGTCGCCGTGTGATGCAGGACGATGTACTTCCAGTCTCGGGCGGTGGTCTCCGGCTTCCAGGCTTCGATGACAGAGGGGGCTGACGGTTCTACCACCACCGATGGAACCATGAAGGGAACTGCCAATGCCGGCGGAGCCACCGGGCCGAGGGAAATCGGCGGCAGGGGCTGAGCAGGCACCATGGCATGCGGAATCGACGCCGTCGGGGGAACGACGGTGTGCTGATAGCATCCCGAGCAGCCGAAGCTGGACATGAACACCAGCGCCAAAATGCGGCACCAGGCGCGTGATCCACGCCACCTGAGACCTGTCCCATCGAAGGGGGGCATCCTTGCTCCCACAGTCTGAACGCCAAAGTTGAGCCAAGCGGTGACCATTTCGTTTTTTGGTCCCACGTCGAGGCGGAATGTACCTGTGATTACGCAAAAGTGTCAATGTAGGGTGCATGGCAGGGGTTGAAGTAGATCAAGTGGACAGCGAGGTTTGCGTAAATCTGCGAAACTTACGAAAACTCTGCTGGCAAGAATCATGCCAGTAAATCCTGCGCATCCTGCCTATCCTTCTTTGTCGATTAGTTCGACGCGAAATCAGGCAAAATCCGAGCTGTTCAAGAGAGTTGATCAATTTTCTGAACATGAACGCCGAGAACGGCCGCGCAGCGATCATGTCGGTCAAAGAGAGACCGGATCGGAATTCGAGGAGTCCTGCCGCGGTCAATGACCTGGCTTTCAAGACTCGACTCAGAATTGAACGGCCGCCTCGGCGGAGTCATGTGACTGCCAGCCGAGTGCCGTTTGCGTATGTTCCGTGGATCGCCAGCGATACTTATTATCCGAGATGGCGTTGAAGATCTCGAACCGCATGGCGGGCGGCGCGCTCAAGCACTTATCGATCATCTGCACGCAATCGGCCTGCGACAAATACCCGGGAAAGTGGCGGCGGACCTGAGGGCGGTCGTCCGCTAGAACGGCTCCGAAACGAATCACCAGCGTCGAGATGCCATGCTTGTCGGCATAGTATCGCCCCAGATTCTCGCCAAACAGTTTGCCGACGGCATAGGGCGAGTCAGGCCGGACCGGCCAATCGAGGTCCACCATCGGCCAGGTAGCCGGGATTTTGTCATCCGGGCCGTTGGCCAGAACGCCGTAAGGGAGTTCCGGGTCCCATTCCCAGGCGAGTTGGCAACAACCGCTACTGGCCAGCACAATCCGTTTGACACCGGCCATGCGGGCTGCTTCGTAGACATTTAACGTGCCTTGGACTGTGACGGCCATGGTGGGTGCCCACGCCTGCCATTCATCGGGGCCGTTCGCCGCCGCCAGATGCAGGACGGTGTCCATCCCGGTGAACGCCGGCCGCATCGCTTCCGGATCGGTGATGCTCGCTTTCACATGCGGAATGCCATTGACCGGTCGGCGGCTCAGGCCATGAAATTCGTATCGCTCGCCCAATTGGTGAATCGCCAACCCAGCGATCAATCCGCTGGCACCGGTGATCAAGACTTTCGGACGCGACATGGCGGATCACCTGGTCGGAAGATTTTGGATGTTTTCGTGTCGTTTGGGGCAATCAACCGGCGAGCAACTGCTGCTCGAGTTGGCCCAACACGTCATGCACGGTCCAGGTCGCGGCCGCGACATTCAAGGCGGCGTTCGCCTGAATCCATTCTTTCACTTTCCGCTCCGCCGACATCACGGTGCTGTGGTCGCGTCCTCCGAAGTGCGCGCCAATTTCGCTATACGGCGTCGAAGTGTGTTTTCGCGCCAGGAACATGGCCAGCATGCGCGGCTGGGCGACGGTGCGCGAACGGCTTTCGGATTTCAATTCCCGCCCCGTGACTCCGAAGAGACTACAGACCGCTCGTTCGATGTCGGCCAAGCGGATGATCTTGAGGCAGTCGCGTTCCAGATCGCAGAGGATTTCCCGCGCTTGCGTCACCGTCATGGGTTGACGCGTCATTTCTGTGTAGGTCTGCAAACAGTTCAAGGCCCCTTCGAGTTCACGCACATTGGCGCGAAACCGCTGCGCAACATAGTCGAGAACGGCTGACTGGAGTGGCTGCGCTGTCCGGTTCGATTTCATCTCGACGATCTGCCGGCGTGCAGAATCGTCCGGCACTTCCAGACGACAAACCATTCCCGAAACAATTCGCGTCGTCAACTCGGGCGATAACTTGGTGAGCAACCGCGGGTGGCGATCGCCCGTCAGCACCACCGAGCGGCCATGGTCCATCAAGTCGGCGACGGTGTGCAAGAATTCTTCCTGAATCACACGCTTGCCTTCAAAGAAATCGATATCCTCGACCAGCAGCACTTCAGCGGAGCGGAACTTCTGTCGAAAACCCGGCAGAGTGTGATCCCGCAGCGCGAGCGTGAAGTAATTCGCGAAGGCCTCGGCTGTCAGCAGGACGACATTCTGTTGAGAGCCGCTGCTTTTACGCAGTTCACGGCAGATCCCTTCGAGCAGATGTGTCTTGCCAATCCCGACGCCGCCATGCAAATACAACGGATTGAACGCTGGCGAGTCACCGTTGGCGATCTGCCATGCCCCCGCCAAGGCAAGCCGATTGGCGTCGCCCGGCACAAAGTCGTTGAGGTCAGCAAGACGCCGAGCGCGGGCGGATTTTGGTCCGCCGGATTGTGGTTGCCGAACGACCTGGATCGTTCCGAGCGAGTTCGATTTCGTCGCGGCAGAATTGATGGATAAGGACTGGGGACCGACGGAAACATCTGAGACAACTTCGCCGGTTGCATCAAGCGGATCGACTGGGGACTTTTCGGCAGAGGCTTTGTCGCGCATGGAAACACGCGCATCGACTTCAAATGTGATCTGAGCCGCTGGTCCCATAACAGCCTGTGCCGCTTCAGACATGACCTGGCGAAACTGCTTCTGCATCCAGTTGAGCAGGAAGGGGCTGCCGACGCCGATGACCAACCGCTCGCCGGTGACAGTCAGCTGAATTTTGCCTTCGCACCAAAGCTGGTATCGCTGCGTTCCCAGGCGGTCGATCAGTTCCGCCGTAATCCGCGCGAGCGGATCGGTCGGTGCTGGTCGTCCTCGTTCGGCAGGCGTCATGCCGGGCTGCATCATGCGACCCCTCTTTCCCATGATCCGTACTTGCCAGAGTTGCCGACGCCTTCATGAGCGATGGCAACGATCCAGTAACGCATGACGGCTTTCATGCGTGGCGAGCGAGAATCAGAATCGATTGTGTGGTGTGGGGATTTGATCGTAAAACTTGCAGTCACATGTTTCACGATCAAGAGCGACTTCCCGATAGCGAAAGTGATCCTACCGTGACGAGGCGCGGAGTCAAACCATTTCGGTTCACAATTTTTTCTTCAAAACTTCATCGCGCCGCGACACCGCTCGAAGTCCTGAAAAACACGTTCGATGAGGAAAAATAATTTCGCTGCTTGACATCTCACGCTGCGGACAAGGTGTGCGAAACGTGTGGATTACTCGCGTGCCAACTCGCGACGAATTCTCAACCACACGGCCCGTCGCGCGACTTCTTGAAAGCCTGCCTGCGCGTAAAGCTCGTTGGCGAATGTGTTTCCCGCATCGACCGCTAAAAAGATCACCGCGCGGTTCCAGGCACGCGACACCGAGATCGCATCTGACAAGAGTCGTGCTCCCAAACCCAGACCGCGAAATTCCGGTGCGACTCCGAAGTAAGTCAGCTCAACAGCGTCTTGATCCGGATGTTCGTTCAACAACAATACAGCCGCATCTTGGCCGTTCAGTTGATACAATCGCCAGCCTCGTGGTTGGAACGCTCCGGACAGACGATGCCCCGCGAGCGCATCGTCTCCTGTGCGCGTGCCATTCAATTCCGGACAATCGAGACTTCCCCGATAGGTGTGCTCGACAAGTTGGGCAAACCGCGCGTGATTGGCAGACTCATCATACGTTTCCACTGTTGGTTGATCAGGGATCTCGTCGGCAGAGAGTGGTTCTTCCAGTGTGCGGGCCAAAAAAAATAATTCCGCGGCGCAGTGAAAGCCAAAATCGGCCAGCCAGCCGGCATCCACCGCTTCTTCCGGGGTGAGCAGGCACTGACCGAACTTCACATCAGGCTGATCCAACGCGCGACACAACTGTGTCATCAATGCGCGGCGAATGACGATGGTGTCCAGCGGCGTCACGATCACCGGCGGCCAGACGAGACTGACACCATCCGCTTGTGCCATCACTAACGCAGCACCTACCGCCTGCCCGGCTTGCTCGGCGAGCCAGAGTTGATCCAAACTTAAGGAACCGCGTTCGACGGCGGATAATGTTTCTTGCAGCCGCGACTCCTGCTCGTCTGCGGGAAAATTGGCGAAGAGAATTCGGAGTGCGGGAAGCTGTCGGTCGCCGACGGCGCGAACGGTCTGCAATGCGTCGTCGGACATGGATCACTTTTTGCGATAGAGCAGCGAGAGAGTATGAGGTCGCGATGATACTCGTCCACGATCTGTGCGGACAGACAACGGCCCCGGTGAATAGATGGCTGTAGCCGTAGTGTGGGTCGAGTGCTCTGACGAGGCCCCCCGTCAACGTCATGGTTGTCACATTTGGTGGGCCTCGCAGAGCCTCGACCGCACCCTGCATCCATGAGGCGTTGTCATCGCAACTTCCAAGGTCCGACTTTCCAGACAGGGGCGTTGTCCCCTATGCTCTGCGAATCGTTTTGAACGGAAACTGATCGCGAATGCAAGTTTTCAGGAAATGGATGTCATGGCCGAACGGATTTTGAGCATCTCGGGACTGCGGGGCATTGTCGGTGACGGCCTCGATCCGGAATATGTCACGCATTTCGCCGCCGCGCTGGGGACCATGTTCGATGGCGGCACCGTGGTTGTGTCGCGTGATGGTCGGTCGACGGGTGAAATGCTCATGCATGCGGTTCTGAGCGGACTGCTGGCGACGGGCTGCCGGGTAATTGATTTGGGCATTGCCTCGACGCCGACGTGCGGCGTCCTGGTCACGCATCTTGGTGCGGCGGGTGGGCTGCAATTGACGGCCAGTCACAACCCGATCGAATGGAACGGGCTGAAACCGTTCTCACCGATGGGGGGCGTGTTCGATGCCGAGCTGGGACGCAAGTTGCTGCATCAATTGGAGCAGCCGGCCATCTATCGCTCGTGGCAGGGGTTGGGCGTTGTTGAATCCTGCGCGAGAGGCGCGGAAGTTCATCTGGAAAAGATTCTCCAACTAGTCGATGTCGCGGCGATTCGTCGGCGGAAATTTCGCGTCGTCTTGGATGTCAATCACGGAGCCGGGGCGATTCTCGGGCCGTTGCTGCTGGAAACGCTAGGCTGTCAAGTCACGGTCCTCGGTGGTGTACCCGATGGCCACTTCGAGCATCCCGCGGAACCGCTCAAGGAAAATCTGACAGGTTTAGCGGATGTCGTGCGAAACAATGGTGCCGAGGTCGGCTTCGCGGAAGACCCGGACGCGGATCGTCTGGCCATCGTCGATGAGACAGGCCGATATATCGGCGAGGAACTGACGCTGGCGCTGTGCGTCGATCATATCTTGTCCCAACAACGGGGGGCGGTGGTGGTCAACGGTTCTACCAGCCGGGTGACTGCCGACCTGGCCGCACGTTATGGCTGCGACTTTCATCGCTCGCATGTGGGTGAAGCCAACGTCGTCGCCAAGATGCGCGAAGTGACTGCGCTCATCGGCGGCGAAGGGAATGGCGGAATCATCGAACCAAAAGTCGGCTATGTCCGTGATAGCTTTGTCGGCATGGCGTATGTACTGGATGGTCTGGCGAAACGAACGGCACCCCTATCTACGTGGGTGGATTCGTTACCGAGTTATGTGATCGTCAAGGATAAACTCCATTGCCCGCGCGAATTGGTCGAACCGGCTTGCGCGGCATTGCGTTTGGCCTTTGCGGATGCAACTGCCACCGAAGGCGATGGCTTGCGGCTCGACTGGCCCGACCGCTGGGTGCAAGTTCGCGCCAGTAATACAGAGCCGATTATTCGGGTGATCGCCGAAGCCCCGGATGAGGAAACGGCTCGCTCCTTGTGCAACGAAGGGAAAGTGATCGTTGAAGAAGCGGTCCGCGAAGCGTGATCAATCACGACCGTGGGCCGGTCCTTGAGCCGAAGACTTGTCCCCGCGGGTCTGTTTCGCGAAACTTGTCCGCAGATCGCTTGAACGATATCCATAATAAGCCAATTCTCTTGATGAACAGCTTGTGATGAAGGAAGTTGGAACATGAACGCCCCCGTCCTCCGTGCCGGCATGATCGGCATGGGCATGATTTATGACGAGACCTATCGCCCCTTTTTCGAGAAGGCTCATCGAGAGGGAATTTACGACCGGCGATTCGGCGATGTCTCGGTACCGCTCACCGCGGTCGGTTCCAAAACCGGCAAGCGGGCCGATGCGTATCGGAAATTCGCGGGAGACAAAATCGCGACGTTCGAGAGTTTCATCGGCGATGATGCCACGGATCAGATGCTGAAAGCCGGCGTCGACTTCGCCTGTGTCGCCACGCCCGATGACCGTCATTTTTCCGCAGCGAAAAAAGTTCTCGAAGCCGGCTGTCATCTGCTGGTCGAAAAGCCGTCGGTCTTGTCACTGGCGGAATTGGACGAACTGGTTGCCCTGGCGCAGCAGAAGCAACTGCTCGCGAAAGTTGTCTATCACAAATTGCTTGATCCGGATCACAAGAAGCTGCGCACGCTGGTGCATGACAATGTGCTGCAACACGTCAACACGGGCTATTGCTCACTGCTGGAGCCAAAGTCGATTTCCGGCGGCCAGTTCGCCGAGTGGATTCAAGGCCGCAATCCCGGGACCTATGTCGCCTGCCATTACATCAAGCTGATCGATTTCACATTCGGCGGCAAATTGAAAACCATCACGGCCAGCGGACAGCGCGGGCTGGTCGGTCCGAAAGACGGCACCACTTGGGACAGCACGCAGATGAAGATGGTCTATGAATACGCCGATGGACGCGACGCGGCGTTCGATATCCATACGTCCTGGGTCACGCCCGACAACTTCCCCGGCTACGTCGAACAGGAAGTGCAGTTCCGATTTGACAACGGTGTGTGGAACGGACACAGCCGCAAGCGCGGCGTGGAATGCACCGTCGAAGGCCTGACGCCGATCAAAATGAAAACGACAATGAACAACCACTACAACGGCACGTTTGTCGAACCCTGGGGCGAACGATCACAGCGCGGCTACGGCATCGAAGTGCTGGAACGGTTTGTCCGCGAACTGGCGTACGTCGAATTCGCCAATCCGAGCCGCGAGCGTGAGCGACCGGTGGTTGGGACCGTCGCTGACGCGTCCGGCTCTGATCGAGCGAAGCGCTATCAGGAAATGCAATCGCTCGGCTACAACGACCTCGCATCCGATCGGCAAACCGTCGCCGCCGTCCAGGCCTTGGAAGCGATCCTGGCCCATCACGCCGCCGGCGAACCCGACTGCGTTGTCCGCGTCAACTATGGGAACGGCGGCTTGGTGCTGTATCGGCCGGGTCAACCAGAGCCCGAAGTGCTCTACACAGGTCAGGTATGACCGTCAGAGCCGGACGCGTCAGCGACGGGCGCGAGAAGTTCGGCTCATCGCCGTGAATCGAAGATTTGCCGAACTTATATTCGACTGCAAAAGTGCGGTGAAAATGACCGCACTTTTGCAGTCGAGCAGGGATTGATGATCGCCAATGTGGCAAAAACACTTCGGTATTCAACGCGACTTTCTTTACGGTGAACCTGAGTGGGTGGAGTGCGGTTCATAGACCTTCCAGGTGCCAGAAAACTTTCAGATTGCGCCCCGGCCATCTGCCGACAATTGTTTCTGTTTATTTTCTCGACATGTCTCAGGCTTCCGAGAGCAACTTCGCCAATGCGCGTTCGATGACTTCCGTACGGGTCATTGGACCGTGGTTTTGGATGTACTCGTCGATTTCTTTGGAGTGCCGTGAGACCACACCGGTCAGGCTCCTGACATATTGTCGCCACTCCTCACGCACAGCGGGCATCTCGGATTCGAGCATCGGACGCAGTTGTTTGTCCTCCGCCCGCAGGCGGGCGAGTTGTTCGGGCGAAACGTTGGGAGTGGCTTTCATCGTCAGTCCTCAGTGATGTACGCCGTGTGAACGTAAACAAATTCATTGCCGCCGGTATCCGTCTCAACATCATACACCACAAAAATCGTGTCGCCATTGCAGGTGCGACCAAAAATCGCGGGCCGCCCTGTCGAGCGACTGGTCGTCTCGATCACGGTGTCATCAAAAGCGGATTCGACTTCATCAGGCGCAAGGCCGTGTTCGGCAATGTGTTCGACATTACCGCCGGGGTCGTCAAGCCACAAGAACATTCTTCCCACCGAAGTCTCCCCACGGTCGCGCGATAGCAGATCGTGTGGGATTATGATGTGGTTGTGGTTGATCCGCAATCAGCCACAGGCAACGGGGACGAACGGTGATTACGGGTGGCCGATGCGAGTCACTTGCGGTTCATTGCGGTTTTGTGGTTCGAGTACGCCGAACGACCAAGCTCAGCAGCGGCGGGGGCCGAGTGGGCTACAACCCTGGGAAAGCCGCCGTGCCCCCCGCCGTCTGCTGCAGCGTCTGGTTCGGCTCTTTCCTCGTCTATGCGTTAGACGTGATGAACACACCAACTCTTGGAGCACGCTTCGCGAAGCACCAATGCTTGCAAACCCACCTCGTTCGGTGTGACACGGCGGGGGCCGGTCTTACGATGCGTCCGCCTTGACTTCAGGCTTACCACAGCACGGCACACGTGAGCACACAGGCGATTGCGATCATGCATCCAACCAGGAACAGGTCAAGGACGTGTGGCGCGCCAACAGAGAAGCAAATGTCATCAATCGTGCTGATCACCCGGAGCCACGCGGGCTTGTACTGAGGGATCACCTTGACGCTCGGCTCGATCACGCGGGCCGCACGCCGGCCGCTCTCGACGGCGCCCTCGATGCTCCACACGTCGGCTTCCGTCTTGGTGTGCGCTCCCGCCAAGACCAGGTTGGCGACAGGAGTGGCCTGCGTCGGCTGATTCGGCTGGGTCTTGGTCGTGTTCACCCACTTCGGCTGGGGAGCTTTGATCCCATCTGGAGAGAAAAGCCACTCGTGCCAGACTTCGACACGGACGATTGGAACCGTCCTCCAGCTTCTACCGCTGTTCGCCTCCTTGACCAATAAGTCGAGCCCCTCGCAGCTCCCCAACTGTGCCATCACTTCCTCGATGAATTGGTCCTTGGTGCAGTTGTTGAGCGGCAGACCGTAGATTCGTCCCGGGACCGTCGCCACGCATGCGGTTCCGGTCCACAGGGACTCTACACCGTCGCCGATCGCCACCTCGGATGTCCACGCCTGCTCTTGGGCGAAAAGCGTCAGATTGAACTCAGAGTCTGCGATGATGATCGCCGTGCGTTCGCGCGGCCAGGCAATCTGCTCCGAGAACGCGATTCGGAAGCCGACTTGCGTATGCGGGCCACGCTGTGTCAGAGGGCGGAAGAGCCGCAACTGCTCTTGAGTCGCGAGAGACGGGGTCCGGTCGAGGATTTCGGCCGCGGCAAACGGAGTTGTGGCCAGGACGTAGAGGTCGGCCTCGACGATGGCGCCCGACCCGAGTTGCGCGGCGGTAATGGCCGCACCGTCGTAACTGAGCGTGTGCAAGGGCTCCTCCCAGAAGAACCGCACGCCGTTTCTCTTCAGGTGCAAGACCCACTTGTCAAACCAGTACTCGCTGCTTGGCCCACGCAGCAGCAGCCAGCCGGCACGCGCTTCATGCGTCCAGGCGGGGCCTTCGTCGTCTGCTTTGTGCGGATGGGAGGGCTTTGTGAACAGCTGCTTGCGAAAGAATTGACCTGCCTGATGGAGTGATACGTTGGTCCAATCGGACCCGATCCACGGTCCGAAGGTTGCCCGCCATGTTCGCCATCCCAATTCACTCAGGAGTGGCTTCCATTGCTCGGCAGCATTCAGCGTGGCGTAGTAATCCCGGGATCGGCGGTCAGACATGAACGTCTTGAGAAGTAGCCAGGCCCACCGTACGCCCTCCCACTGTCCCAATCGAAACATCCTCGGCAGATGAATGAGCCCGGAGTAGAACGCCGCCCGGCCGATATCGGGGGCAACGCAGAAATCTATCGACCGCGAAAGGCCCTTGTCGTACACACTCTCCGTCTCGTCAAAGGGGATCTGTTGCAACAGGTCGAACGTGTTGTGATACCAGGGGCCCATACCATGCCAAGAGTACTCGGAGGGCATGTTCCTATCATCCGGTGCCCGGGCACTCCGGAAAAACCCTCCGGCTTCGCTGTTGGCCTCGTACACCGACACTTCGAACCCAAGCCGGGCGAACTCGTGTGCTGCGCTGAGCCCGGCAATGCCGGCTCCGAAAACAGCCACGGTCTTAGGCATCCCGTCATCCCCTAGTATGAATGCTTCGCTGGCCGTGCTGAACAGAGTTGTCCGTAGAGACCCTCACTCCGGCTCGGCATTCTGCCGAACGACCAAGCTCACCTGCCCGGCCCGCTCAGTGAGCTATGAACTTCCAGAAACCGCTCCCGCGGGCCGGGTCAGGTGTAGCGTTTGGTTAGCGGGTTTTCGTGACCAACATCCAATCCGGCGAGCATCTTCATCAGGGTTTGCGGGTCCACCGGCTTGACCATGTGGTGATCGAACCCGGCGTCGTGGCTCCGCTGGCGGTCGTCGTCCTGCCCCCAGCCGGTGACGGCGATCACGATGACCTTCCGGCCCCACGGCTGCTTTCGGATGAGGCGGCACGCCTCATACCCGTTGAG
>Ga0335397_10001075_pt1 | contig 36820 bp, 33 predicted proteins | sample MAT04_FD_205740 | JGI IMG/M metagenome (GOLD analysis project Ga0335397, IMG submission 205740) | Freshwater microbial communities from Lake Fryxell liftoff mats and glacier meltwater in Antarctica - MAT-04 (spades assembly) (version 2) ... | reverse complement strand
GGTGGCGCAAGATGTCTTGAAGCCGATTGGGGAGCGCAGCTTGCTCGGCCAGCCCGGTGATCTGCAGCAGGGCAAAGACCAGGATCGCCAGCAGCAGCGCGTCCCAACCGGGCATGGTGACCGTTGAGTGACGGGGGGGATCGGGCGGACGAACTTGGGGCATTATGGTGTTCCCCGGTAGGCAAAGACGTTTTGGCTAGTCGCTGGCACCAATACCCAGACGCCACTGACGGCAGGTCCGCCGGGCACTGTTGACGGCACACTGCTGGCAGCGTCCAAGATACCCCCATTGACGGCATCAAACAAGGCGATGCCGCCATTTTGCATGACGACGAGGACACGGTTTCGCGTCACCAACGGGCCCCCCATCACGGCGCCGCTGATGGGTTGCGCCCATTGCTGTAGCCCAGTCTGGCGTGACACCGCGCGCAGCGCGCCATTGCCGACGACAAATACGCTGACTTCATTGACGGCGAGCGCGGTTACGGCCGCCCCAGCGTTGTAAGTCCAAAAGCGAACGCCCGTATTGGCGTCCAGGGCGTGGACGATGCCGCTGCCGTCAGCCACATACAACTCAGCGAGTTTGACCACGCCTGGGTAGGCATAGACCGGCGCTGTGGCGATGTCGAATACGTCCGGGCTGGTCCAGACAATTTCTTGGCTGACCCAGAGGTTGACGTCCAGCGCCCATAACCGATCGGCGCCGACAAAGACCGTTTCCTGCCCAATCGCCGGCTGTTGCACGCGTTGGTTGGGATCGGGGAACTCGCGGCGTTCGTCCGGATTTGATCGCCGGATTGCCAGCATCTGGGCCTCACTGCCCTCGCCAACCCCAATCAGGAGCGTATCGAGCCAGATATTGAGCGGTGAAGTGGCGTTGGCAGGTAATTTACTCTGCCAAAGCAGGCCGGCAAGATTGTTTTGGTCTTGTAGCGCAAAGAGATTGCCGGCGCCGGATACGATATAAATCAAGCCATCCTGGATCGAGGGTGCCCACGGGCCAGACGATTGCAGATCTTTGCGCCAGCGTTGGTTGCCGGCGTAGAGGTCCAGGCTATAGAGATGGTTGTCCTGGCTTGAAGCCAACACGCTGGGGCCGCTGACGGCGGCCGGCGAGACAAACCCTTGGGCCGCCTGGTTGAATACATTCCACCCGATTTGCAGCGGTGGCCCCGGCAACGTCGTCACATGGCCCGTATTCTGGCTGTCATAGCGTGCAAGCGGAAAATCGCCCAGCGGAATCGATGTCGGCGTTGCCCGCACCACCAAGGTCAGGTCTGGCGGCGCCACGCCCAGCCAGCGCGCGTCGTTTGGTTCTGACCCTTCGGGGGCGCCGGTAGGCAGGACATTATTGGAAATGTTGACATAAGCCCGGCGCACCCAGAAGGACTGGGTTGAGCTGGGCAGACAACAGGCGTAGACCCAGTCGCCGGCAGCCGTGCGGCCACGCAAGCGGATGGCGCTATTGGCGGGCATGGAGTTGGTTGCTGTGTAGGCATTGGAGGGGCCGACATGCCCGACGGTATCGGCGTTGCTGCGCATCGTGGCCGCCAACTCATAACTAAGCGGAAAGAAGGGCGTCGGGGTAGGCGGAATCAGTGGCAGCGGTGTCGATGAAGGTGGAATAGATGTTGGGAAGACCGGCGTTGGGGAAATCGGTGTCGTGACCAGCGTCGCCGGCGCGATGGGCGTGGGCGCCACCTGTGTGGGTATGACCGGTGCTGGGCTCAACAGCGGCACAGGGAGAAGTATCGGTGTGGGTGTCGATAGATCGGCGTTCTCCACGCTAGGCATGAAAACGGACGAAGTTCCCGCGGCCAAGGGCGCGGCGCCGGCGGGTGTTTGTGGGGTGTCCGGCCCCACCACGATCGGGAGCTGGACGTTCGACGTGCTTTGTGCGGTCGGTTGTACGGGCGATGTTGGGGTCGCAGGGGAGGAGACAGCCGGCGGTTCTCCGCCGGCCAACGTGGTAGCCACGGCCACTTGGGTTTGCATATCCTCGGCGACATGCGTTGCACGCGCGTTTGGCGTCGGGGTGCCGATGGGGCTGGATGTCGCTGTCGGCGTCGGTGTCGACGCAAAGGCAAACCCGTTCGCCATGGCGAACCCCAAGAGCGCAATGCCCAGCAAAACCAAGATTGCCACCACCACGCTGATGGTGATGATGGTCGCCGTACGATTTTCGCGGGGTGCAGACTGCGGTGTGCGTAAGCGTGACATGTCGGTCCGACGCCAAAGAAGGTAAGATGTTTGATGATCATTGTAACAATAGGGCACGAGATTCGACAATCCCACTTGCGTTTTGGCGTGGGTGAGACCATAATGGAAGCACACCATACCTATAAACAACCATCGGCAGTGTGTCGCTGCCGTCAGCCAATGAAACTCTGAGCAGACTGGAGTCGGGCAGTGAAAGCAGACGAAAAAGCCAATCCTTCGCCGCAGCCAGCCGAAAAGATGCGCTATCTTTCCGAATTGGCCGTGTTCCAAGACTTATCGCCGCGTGAAATGGAGGAGTTGAACCGGATCACGACGATGAGCACGGTGCCCAAAGGGCGCGTGTTCTACCGGCCTGAGGAAGCCGGCGAGGTGTTGTTTATCCTCAAGGATGGCCGTGTCCAGTTATACCGGATCAGCCCGGAAGGCAAAAAACTGGTGATCACGACGCTGGGCCCGCACACGCTGTTTGGCGAAATGGCGTTGCTGGGCACCAAGATGCACAACACCTTTGCCGAGGCCGTCGAAGACTGCCTGATTTGTGTGATGAGCCGCAATGACTTGGAACGTCTGATCCTCAATAAGCCACAAGTCGCGCTGCGCATTCTGGAGATCACAGGCCGGCGTCTGCGCGAAGCCGAAGATCGGCTGGGAAGCATGGCCTTCAAGGGCATTCCGGCGCGCCTGGCGAGCTTGCTGTTACGGCTGGCCCAAGAACAGGGAACCAACGATATTACCGGCTTGACCCATCAGGATCTGGCCGAGAGCGTTGGCACCTACCGTGAGACGGCAACGCAGGTTCTCAACGATCTGAAGGCAGACGGCTACATCGAAATCGGTCGTAAGCGCATTTTGATTCTGGATGCCGAAGGACTGAGTGCGGTGGCAGACGCGTGACGCCGGTGACTAGACGATTCACCGGCTTTGCCCTGATTGTGAACGTGACCGAAAACCGTGGCTAGGCCAGTTGACATTTGCCGGAAAGCTCGTTACAATCGCGATAGTCTTCTGATTGTGCGCTGCAGAACATACTACCGACAAGCTGGTTGCAGCGCCGAATCAATCGTATCAAATCAGGCAACAATCCATCGAACTTACGTTCGATCCGAACTTACATACCGGAGACTCAGGAGGTCGCCCAAATGACGCATGTGATTTTTGACCTGTGCATCCGTGACGGCGCATGTACAGAAGTTTGTCCTGTAGAATGCATTGTCCCTGGACAGCCCGAAGACGAATGGCCCTGGTACTATATCGATCCGGACACCTGTATTGATTGCGGCGCTTGCGTGCCGGAATGCCCGGTTGATGCCATCCTGCCTGAAGAGGATCTGCCCGAGGAATATCAGTACACCACTGAGTTGAACGCGTTGTTCTTCTCCGAGGGACCAGGCTACTCTGCAGCCGGCAAGTAGGCCCGCTGTACGTCACGCGCCCTCTGCGTGAGCCCGAAGCGAGTCCAAGAAACCCCTGTGTCCACAGGGGTTTTTCCTTTTGTGGTGACTCGGTTGCGATTTGATCTCAACCAGAAATGAAGGACTGATGAGCAACGATTCTGTGATAACTACACCCGACTGGTCCGATATCAAGCGTGCGCTGGTGATTGTGGCGCATCCCGATGATGCTGATTTCATCTGTTCGGGCACATGTATCCAAATGGCGCGCCAGGGGATTGAGGTCACCTACATGGTCTTGACCAATGGCGACAAGGGCAACCACAACCCGGAGATCACGCGCAACCAGTTGGTGGCCATGCGCATGATCGAGCAGCGCCACGCCGCCCAGGTGTGCGGCATCAACGAAGTGCTGTTTATGGGGGAGGAAGACGGCTTCCTGCGCCCCAAGCGTTCGATTCGCAAGCGGGTGACGCGCGAGATCCGCCGGATCCGACCTGAATTGATTATCTGCACCCATCCGGACCGCTACTTTGTCGGCGAAGGGTATATCAATCACCCCGACCATCGCAACGCCGGCCTGGTGGCGATCGAAGCGATCTTCCCGGCCGCCGACAATCCCATGTTCTATCCTGATATGGCGAATGAGGGCTACCACCCGCACAAGATCAAATACCTCTATGTGCACGGCCACGAACAGCCGAACGTGCGCGTGGACATCACCGGCGAGCTTGAGACCAAGATTGAGGCCATTCTGTGCCACAAATCACAGTTTGAGGATCCAAACGCGGCGCAGAAACGCTGGCGTGAGACATGGGCGGAGAAGCAGGAGGATGGCACGTCGCACTATTTTGAGGCGTATAAGCTGATGAAGTTCGGGTGAGAGAGTGAACAGGTGAAAGAAAAGGGCTAGACGCTTCTGCAGCGTCCAGCCCTTTTCTTTGTGGAGCTAGCCGGCGCGCCGGTGGGTGGGCCGGCACGTGTCAACCCTTTACTGCATTTCCGCCAACATCGTCTTTTCCTGCTCGTTGGCAAAGGTAGTCAGATCGTCAAGCGTCGTCTGGATGTCGGCGCCCTGCATGATCTCGTTGAACGCCTTTTGCGCAGCGTCGCGCACGGCGGTGTAGGAGATCATCTGCGGCTCGTAGGCCGAGTAGGGCAGGAGTGCCACGCCCTGATTGAAGGGCCCGGCGGCCTTCAGTGTGTCAGAGAATTCGGCACTCGTGGCCTGGCGTGTCGGGAAGTATCCGCTGATCTCGTCCCACTTCGCCTGAACGGTGGGCGTCGTGAACCACTTGATGAACTCCCATGCCGCCAATTCTTGCTCCGGTGTTGTCTTGGTGATCATGATGTCGCCACCATAGACATTCTGCACGGGGTCGGCCGTGGTGTGCGGCACGGCCGCCACGCCCCAGACGTCCGGCGTTTTGCCAGCTTCATCGGCTGCCGTCTGCACGTCGCCGGCGTAGAAGGGGATGCCTGAGCTCGATCCTTGTGCAAAAATGCCCTTGCGCGCGGCAAACTGCGGGTTCGGGAAGCCTTCGGTGAAGAAGTAGGCGCATCCCTCATCGGTCATGCCCTTGAGGAAAGTCATGGCTTCGACGGTGGCGGGGCTGTTGTAGATGTAGGTCGCGCGATCTTCGCTTTGGATGTCGCCGCCAAAGGCATAGGTCCAGGAGGCGAGGGCCGACGCGTCGTCACGCAGAATATAGCCGCCGGTGCCGTCGCCATTGGCTTTGGCCGCCGCGCACGCCATTTCCTTGAACTCATCCGGTGTCGTCGGCGGACCCGAGAAGCCGAGCTCTTCCAGCCAGGTCTGGTTGTAGAAAAGGACTTCCATCGATCGATTGGGGGGGAAGCCCAGGCGTTGGTTGTCGAAGAGCGGGTTGACGCTCTGGTCGAGGAATGCCTGATAGAAATCGGCCTTGTCGGCGGCGGTCAAGCCCCATGTAGCGTCGTCGATCAAGGTGTTGAGGTCGACCAACGTGTCGTTGAGCTGGTAGAAGGCCTGGTCGTTCTGATAGCCGACAACCATCGCGGCCGGTTGTTCCCCCGCGGCAATGCTCGCATTGACCTTGTCGCGGATGTCGTTGTACTGACCCTGGTTTTGCGCATCGATGGTGATGCCGCAAGGGTTGCTCTGGTTGAACTCATCGAGCAGCGGCTTGAGATTCTCCTCGCGCGAGCCGCTGTGATTGTGCCACCAGACCACGGTCTGCCCGCTTGGGTCGACGCCGGCGTAGGCGCCGTCTGCTGCCGGTGCGCAATCGCCAGAAGCCGGCGCGGCGGCTACCTCGGTTTGTACCGCCGCCGCTTCACCGGCCGGCGCTGGCGCTGCCGGCGCTACGGTGGTGCATGCCGAGAGCACCAACACGCCGATCAGCAAGACGATCGGCAACCAACTATACTTTCGTAGCATACGTATCTCCTTATTCTTAGCTAGGATGGGCCGACAAACGAACTATGATGAATTGTAATTTGCGCGTTGTGAACCCGGTTCGTGCTGCACGGGCAGCAACGCGTGCCTCACAATTTGTCACCCTTTTAACCCGGTCGTGGCAATGCCTTCGATAAAGGTTCTCTGCGTGAAGAAATAGATCACGATGACCGGCAACATGGTGATGACCGCGCCGGCCATTTGTAGATTGAACTGTGAGCCGGCTTCGTCGATAAAGGCGAACATCCCGTAGGAAATCGGTCGCCATGCCGGCGTCGTCGTAACCAGGATCGGCCATGCCAGCGCGTTCCACGAACCGATAAACCCAAAGAGAATCAAGGTCATGACGGCCGCCTGTGACAAGGGTAGCATCACTTGGATCAGATAGCGAATATGGCCAGCGCCGTCGATCTGCGCTGAATCCCAGAGTTCCTTGGGTACTTGCATAAAAAATTGGCGCAGCAGAAAGATACTGAACGCACTGGCCATAAAGGGCACGGTCAGCGCCGGCCAGTTGTTGATCCACGGCAGCGGGGTGACGCGCCCCAACCACGAGACGGTGATGAAGTTGGGCACCCAGGTCACGGCTTCCGGCAGCATGAGGGTTGCCAACAGCAGGCTGAAGAGCAGATTTTTGCCCCAAAACTCCATACGGGCAAAGGCGTAGGCGGCCAACGTGCAAAAGACCAATTCACCGGCAATTGTTATTGCGGAAATGCGCACGCTATTCCAGGAGTATTGAGAGAAATTGGCCTGATTCCACGCGTCGACATAATTTTGCCATTGCGGCGCGCTGGGCAGCCAGGCGCCGCCCTGCGCTTCGGTCAGGTTCATAAGCGACACGCTGATCGTGTAGAGGAAGGGCACAAGCGCGACGATTGCGCCGATGATGAGTATGAAATAGGTGCCCACAAAGCGGATGCCGGTGGGTCGTTTGCCGCGTGGGGCAGGCAATTGGGACTGGGTCAGCACATCAGCCATAAAACACCCGCTTGCTCGCAATCCGGTTGTTGACGACCGTCAGCATGATGATGATCAAGAGCAGTAAGATCGCCAGCGCCGACGCGTAGCCATAGCGCGTATCGCGTTTGAACGTTTGAAAGATGACGACGCTGGCCGTATCAGTGGTTCCCAGCGCGGCGCCGGTGCGCAGTACATAGATGTGATTGAAAGCCTTGAAGGTTCCAATCACCGAGTAAAGAGTCAGGAAATAGAGAGTCGGCGACAGTAAAGGCAGCGTGATGTAGCGGAACTGCGCCCACCGTCCGCCGCCGTCGATGGACGCCGCTTCATACATCTCGCGCGGAATGTTGCCGAGACCGGCCAGGAAGATCACCGTGTTGAAGCCAAAGAAAGTCCACACGCCATAGATCATGATCACGACCAGTGCCAGGCTGGGACCGGCCGCCAGCGCGGGAAGATCGAGACCGGGCGCCACCACGTTGAGAATCCCCTGGGGATCGCCTAGCCAGCGCAGCGGGCCCAACCCGAAGAAACCAAGCATCTCGTTGATGGGTGCGGAGGGCCGGCCCGAGAAGATCAACTTGAACACGGCGGCGGTGCCCACGAAGGGGGCAATGAAGGGCAAAAAGTACACCATGCGGAAGAAGGTGCGCCCGCCGATGTTCTGGAACAACAGCACGGCCAGGAGCAGTGCAATCAGCAGTTGGGGCGGGATGGTGCCCAGTGCGTAATAGAAGGTGGCCAGCAGCCCGTTCCACCAGATCTTGTCGCCGGCGCCGATGACGCGCGGTAGCTCAGCAATCAGCATCCAAGCGCCGACCAAGAGCCCCGCGGCGCCGGCAAGGCGCAAAAAGGCGCCGGCATTGGAACTGCGCTGGCTGGCGCTTTGCCAGAGCAGCCATGAAAGCAGCATTAAGATGAAGCCGGCGCTGATCAGGACGATCTGCGACCAAATGTCCAGCCCGCCTGTTTCATCGGCAGCGGCAATATCCGCCTGCAATTGACCCCAGGTCAGCCACAACAACACGCCCGCCAGCGCGCCCATGATCGTTGCCAAAGCAAAGGCCCCAGAATCGTTGTTGAGATGCCCTCTGCGCTGTTGCGTGCGATGGACGATCACCGCAGCCACAATTCCAATCACAAGAGCAGCGATCGCGGCCGCAAAGATCTGGAGGACAGCAGGCGTGGACAGCGCTTCCCACACCAGGCGCCGGAAGTTTTCGGGCGTATTGCGGGCGCCGCGCATCTTTTCCGGAATCGACAGCATCAGCGGCAGCAAGCGAATGATCCAGACGAGAGCCAACGACGCGGCGGCGCCAAAAGCCAGACCGGGCACGACCCAAGGCCATGAGGAGGCATGGCGCTCGGCGGCTTGCTGGTGCGCGGTTCTGATGGTGCGGATGGTAAGAAAAATGAGGAGCACGGCTCCCCAGAAGCCGAGCACGTAGGTCAAGCTGCTGATGGCCTTGACATAGTTGCCGAGACCGTCGAACGTGCCAACCACTTTGTTGATGCCGCGCAGGGTGCTTTCGTAGGCGGCAAAGACAAGGGGGAAGAGCCCAAAGGTGCCGACGATGAGGAAGGCTGGCAGCAAAAAGAGGTAGGCGAGCAGCGCTTCGCGCAACTTACGGCGTTGCGACCCGGCAACACGCCGGCGCCCGCTTTGTGAGGTCGCGCGGACAGTAGACGAGTCTGTGGCGGTGAGGGGTTTCTCTGTGACGAGCGTGTTACTCATGCGGAGAAGCCTTTGGGCGTGGGCTGCAAACTGGAAGATAGGAAACGCCGTTGACGTAAGTATAATTGAGCCTGCCTGCACCGTCAACCGGATGCTAGCACATAGCCATTAACAGCATGCCGGGGTCTTGTTAACGAATTGTGCGATTCACCCCACTGGAACGTAAGCGTACGCTGGGCTTACCCGTGCACGATGCGGGTGCCGGTCTCGCCACGTAAGGCACGCCCCAGATTGGCCGGGTTGGTGATCAGTGCGCAAGCGTCGCGTTTGGCGCTGTTTTCGACAAAGCGGATACAAGCCTCGATCTTTGGTTTCATGCTGCCGGGGGCAAAGTGGCCTTCTGCCATGTAGCGCCGGGCCGTGGTGACCGTGATCTGGTCCAAATCGACCTGGTCTGGTTTTCCGAAGTTGATGGCCACTTTTTCGACGCCGGTGCTGATGAGGAAGAGGTCGACGTCGATGCGGCTGGCCAAGATGCTGCTGGCGCGATCCTTGTCGATCACGGCGAAGACCGAGCGCAGTTCCCCCTTGGCGTTGCGCACAACTGGGATGCCGCCACCGCCTACCGACACGACAATCCACCCCATGCGCACCGCGTCGGCGATCGCTTTTTCCTCGATGATTTCCACCGGTTCTGGTGAAGCAACCACGCGGCGCCAGCCACGGCCGGCGTCTTCCACTACCTGCCAACCATCGCGCTCAAATTCGCGGGCGTTGGCCTCGCTCATAAAGCCGCCGATCGGCTTGGACGGATTTTGAAAGGCCGGGTCATCGGCGGCGACGAGCACTTGCGTTATGAGGGTAATGCACTGGCGGTCGATTTTACGCTGGAAGAATTCGTTGTTGAGCGCCTGCTGGAGCATGAAACCGATACTGCCCTGGGTGTCGGCCACGATCAAGTCGAGGGGTGTCGGGTGCACCTCAGGCGCGGCCAGTTCGTTGCGGCGCAAGATGAAGCCGACCTGCGGGCCATTGCCGTGGGTGACGACCACGGTCCACCCCTCCTGAACCATGTCGGCAACATTGCGCGCGGTTTCGCGCACGGCGTCCCACTGGCGTGGCACACCCGGATCTTTATTGTCGGTAATGAGCGAGTTGCCACCGATGGCGACGACGGCGACCGGCGAGTTGGATGCAGACGTCAAAGTTCACCTCACTGCAATGTGAGCCTAGGAATCGTTGATGAAAGTCCCACCAATAGGGCAGATTCTAGGTCATTGCCCCTTATCCGCCAAATGCACGCGACTCAGTGATAGACTTGCCATTCATGTGTCTATCTTGCTAACATCGCTGATTTGGTGTACTACAAACATAAGGATGATACACGAATTGGGCGCGTCGCAACAAAAGACCCCGGTCTACCTATTCGCTGTTGCTCTGTGTCGCGTGCATGGGGCGTACGCGAAGGATTGGCGCCTGCGATGCGATTTAGATCACAGGAGGCCGCCTTGGATGCGGTAACGAACCAGCGATCTGAGCGCGACTTCCTGAACCAGTTGCAGCGCGGCGACAATGATGCGTGGGCTGAGTTGACCCAAACGTATAGCCCGCGCCTCTTTGCGTACTTGCGGCACAATCTGCCCAGCATGGCCGATGCCGAAGATGCCTTGAGTGAGACGCTCCTGGCGGCGGTGCGTGCGTTACCGGCTTTTGACGGCAACGTCACGCTTTCCACCTTTCTATATGCGTTGGCGTATCGCAAGATGGCCGATTTCTGGCGCCGGCGGCCGCTTACCGCCGAATTGAAAGAAACGGTCGCTGCCCGTAATGGCGGCGGCGGTGCGCGAGCCGAATTTGAGGAATTGCTCAACGAACTCCCGGAACTCTCACGGCAGGTACTGTTGTTGCGCTATCAGGTTGGGCTGAGTGTGACCGAGATTGCCGAAGTGATCGACCGATCCTATAAAGGCACCGAATCGTTGCTCAGCCGGGCGCGCGCCCAGTTGCGCGTCGTATTGGACGAAGCGAGAATTGACGATGAGTGACCAATCCCCTTCTGAGTATCCAGGTGATGACGATCCGTTGCGCAGTCTGTTCGTCCGTCATCTCCAGCTGGAGGCGTTGCCTGTGGAGGCGTCGGAGCGGCTGGTGCAGCGCGTGTTGGCGGAAGTGCAGAATGTCTACGTCACGCCCACGTCTGTGCCAAAGCAGGCGCCCGGCCACCTGGATCGTTTTCGCAACTGGTTGGGCGGGCTGCGCCCGGTACAATCGCTGGCATTGGCCGGCGCCGGCGCTGTGCTCATCATGCTTCTTATCGTCGGCGTTTCGCGCATTACCCCGCGCCCGTTGGCGGCAGTGACCACCGTTGCGGGCGGCGACGCTACTGTGTTGCGTGCGCATAACGGCTCCTTCCGTACCTACCACGACGGCGATGTGCTCAAGGTGCAGCAAGGTGACCATATTCTGACCGCGAGCGCGGTAGTAACGGTCAGCCAATTTGCCGATCAGGTCGCGGTGATCGGACCAAGCGCCCATGTCGAGATTGCCCAACTCGATGACGCCAACGGTGGCACACAGGTGGATATGGTCGTACACGCCGGCCAAGTGCGCGCCGACATCGGCGCGCATCTGGATGCCAATGATCGCTATGTGATTCATGCGCCTGGCATTACCGTGACGGCGCATGGCACGGTCTTCAGCGTGGAAGCCATTGCCGACGATGAGACGATTGTTACCGCCTTTGAGGGCGAAGTCGAAGTGCAGATGGGTGACCAGTTCGTGTCCGTTGGGCCTGGTGAGGAAGTCGACGCCATAATCGGAGGTGCGCTGCTGGTTGGACGCGCCGACGGTCAACATGACGGTGGGCCGACGCCCATCCTCGTTGCCGTCGATGCCGCGGACGAGTTGCACCTCTTGGCGGCTCCCCAAGCCAGCGCTCCTTGGTTGGGGAAGTTGCTTGCGGGGCGTACTTTTCAGATTGAGGAACAGGACCCCACGGGCGAGTGGTATCGCGTCTGCTGTGTCGGTAACCAGAGTGGGTGGGTGCGCGTGCCAGCGGCAAAGCCGGCTGAGTAGCCTGGTCCGCTGCCACGCAGGTAGACAATTGTCCGGTGACCACATGCGCTGGACGCTGGTGCTGAGCGATCGTGTTGGAAACTTCGCTCTGCTGCCTGCGTCCAGCGTTTTTTTGTTTGGAAGTGTGCGCAACGTTCCTGGCGGAGCAACGCCAATCGGGGGGCAGTGTTGTAAAATAGCAGCGTTGATCCGGCAAGCCTGTGCGGCCGGACCGTGTTCGTGGCTGTGCAAAACAGGGGAGATCGAATGACCAAATATATCTTCGTCACCGGCGGTGTGCTTTCCGGTCTTGGCAAAGGCGTCACCGTCGCGTCGCTGGGTACGATTTTGAAGGCGCGCGGGATTCTGGTTGCCACGATGAAACTGGATCCCTATCTCAATGTCGATCCAGGGACGATGTCGCCTTATCAGCACGGCGAAGTGTTTGTCACGGACGATGGGGCAGAGACCGACCTCGACTTGGGCCACTATGAGCGATTCGTCGATGTCAATCTCAGTAAGCTCAGCAACATTACCAGCGGCCAGATCTATACCTCCGTGTTGAACCAGGAGCGTCGCGGTGACTTCCTCGGCGGCACGATCCAGGTGATCCCCCACGTGACGAACGAGATCAAACGGCGCATCGGCCTGGCGGCGCGTGCCGCGCAGGCGGATGTGTTGATTGTAGAGATCGGCGGCACGGTGGGCGACATTGAGAGCCTTCCCTTTCTCGAAGCGATTCGCCAGATGCGCAAGGACATTGGTCGCAAAAACACGCTTTATGTGCATGTGACCTGGCTGCCCTATCTGGGGGCCACGAAGGAACTCAAGACAAAGCCGACCCAACACAGTGTGCGCGAACTGCGCGGGATCGGCATCAGCCCCGATGTGATTGTTCTGCGCAGTGACCACCCAGTCGACGAAGATGTATTGGCCAAGACCGCCTTGTTTTGTGACGTCGAGATGGAGGCTGTCGTCTCCCTGGTGACCGCCGACACGATTTACGCCGTGCCATTGAGCCTCGAAGATTCCGGTTTGGGCGCGTGGATTGTCAATCAGTTGAGCCTGGCGGAGTTGCGCACAGCGCAGGAAGGGCTGGCTGACTGGCGCCAGTTCGTAAATGAATTGCGCTGCGAAAAGCCGGTGCTGCGGATTGGGTTGGTGGGCAAATACGTGCAGTTGGAGGATGCCTATCTCAGCGTGAAAGAATCGCTGATTCACGCTGGGCTGGCCATCGGCTGGGATATCGACATCTGTTGGATCAGTTCAGAGGAGTTGGAAAAGGGTCGCGATCTTGAGCGGTTGGGTGAGGTGGATGGGGTCATCGTGCCGGGCGGCTTCGGGTATCGCGGGATTGAGGGCAAGATCAACGCAGCGCGCTTTGCGCGTGAGAACAACGTCCCGTATCTGGGCCTCTGCCTGGGCATGCAAATCATGTGTATCGATTTCGCGCGCCACGTGTATCAGAGCGACAATCCCAACAGCACAGAGTTCGACATCAGCACGGCCTATCCCGTGATCGATCTGATGCCGGACCAGCGGGATATTGCGGACATGGGCGGCACGATGCGTTTAGGGTCCTATGATTGCCAGCTTGTGCCCGGCACGCGCTCCGCGCAGGCCTATGCCGATCGGGGGTATGGTGAGTTGATCCACGAGCGCCATCGCCATCGGTTTGAGTTTAACAATGCCTTCCGCGGTGAGATGCAGCGCGGCGGCATGGTGTTTGCCGGGCTGTCACCCGATGGCCGTCTTGTGGAAATTGCTGAACTGGGTACCCATCCATTTATGGTGGGCACGCAATTTCATCCGGAATTCAAGAGCCGGCCCAACAAACCGCATCCATTGTTCCTGGCGTTTGTTCGGGCAGCGATTACCTATCACGAACAACGGGTGCATCAGCACACCGGTAGCGAGCGTCTGCAACCGGCGTTGTGAAGGGAGTGTCGCGGCGCGGTGCAGGCAAGCCCGGCCGGATCGCCGTGCAGCTACATAGTTTGCCTGATAATGTTGCTACCAATGACCGATGTAGGTGACGACCTGTGCATGGTACGGTATAGGTGCGTACCCTGCCGGTTGGCAATCTGGCTGAATTGGGACATAATTCATAGCCAAAACGGGTGTAGTGCCAGCAATCGAGCCATCGGAGTCGTACCTGACAAGGCCAACGGCGCCGGATCCGCAGTGTAAAGGGGTACGCAAACAATGTCCGGACATTCAAAGTGGTCGACGATCAAGCGGAAGAAAGGGGCCGCAGACGCGGCCCGGGGGAAGATTTTTACCCGGTTGGCGCGTGAGATTCAGGTGGCCGCGCGCAGCGGCGCTGACCCGAACTCCAACTTCCAGTTACGGCTGGCGGTGGATCGGGCCAGAGCGGACAACATGCCCAAGGACAACATCGAACGGGCGATTCGGCGTGGGGCCAGCCTTGAAAAAGACGGGGTCGAGATCGAGACAATTGTCTATGAGGGCTACGGCCCGCATGGGATTGCGTTGTTGGTGGAATGCCTGACCGACAATCGTAATCGGACGATTTCCGATTTGCGTCACAGCTTTTCACGGGCTGGTGGCGGCCTGGGTGAGCCTGGATCGGTGGCTTGGCAATTTACAGAGCGCGGTTACTTTGCCCTCAATCGGGTGGATGAAGACGGCGAACCGCTCGGTGTGGATCCTGACGCTGTTTTTATGGCGGCATTGGAGGCGGGCGCCGAGGATGTGGAGATCAGCGACGATGTCGTGGAGGTCTATACTGAACGGACAAATTTTGCCCAGGTAAGCCAGGAATTGGAGTCCGCTGGCCTTAAACCCGACCAGGCAGAGCTCATGATGAAGCCCAATGCCACCATTGAATTGAGTCCCGCCGAGGCAAACGCCGTGTTGGGTCTGATCGATTCGTTGGAGGAATTGGACGATGTGAGCAAGGTCTATCACAATTTGGAGCTGACCGAGGAACTGGTCGCCCAGTTTGCCTAGAACTCTTTTGCCGATACTGCCAGGGCGGGTGGCCGGGTTCAGGCCGACCTGCCCTTTCTTTTGCTGACATGGATACAAATCGATCTGCTAGGGCAACGAAGAATAGGGCATACACCCGCGTCGTGCTTGGCGTTGATCCAGGCACAGCGCTCACCGGGTATGGTGTGGTCGCTGAAAATGCAGAGGGGGAATTCGTGCTGCTGGCTTGCGGTGTGATTCGCACCGAGGCGCACCAGTTGATGCACTTGCGGCTACTCGAGTTGTTTCAGGACTTGCAAGGCATCATTCGCGAGTTTTTGCCGGATCAGGTGGCCGTGGAAAAGCTGTTTTTTGGTCGCAATGTGACGACGGCAATCTCAGTCGGGCAGGCGCGTGGCGCTATTCTGCTGGCGGCGGCGCTCAACGGTCTCGACGTTGTCGAGTACACACCGGCTGAAGTGAAGCAGGCGATCAGCGGGTATGGCAACGCTGAAAAAGGGCAGGTGCAGGAGATGGTGCGCCAATTGCTCAACCTTGTTTCAGCGCCCCAACCCGACGATGCGGCAGATGGTGTTGCGATTGCTGTGTGTCATCTGCAACTGGCGCACTTCCTCAGTTTGGGTGATAGCTAGTTGTGCCTTGAATCATTTGTGAAACCGCGCCGCAAGGGATAGAATCCTATGTATCGAACGCTCATATATCACCGGAGCAATGGGGTAGCACGATCAGGCATGCAACGGCTAAATGGTGCGCATACTATGGTCCCACCTGGGGATGTCACGATTCTCGTCGTCGACGACGAGGAAGCACTCTGCAACCTCTTACAGATTTCACTGCATCGTCAGGGATATCAGGTTATGATTGCCCACAATGGCCGTGAAGCGCTTGAAGTGGCGGCCACGAATAAAGTCGACTTGGTTTTGCTCGATGTCATGATGCCCGAAATGGATGGGTTCACGACCTGTACTGAGTTGCGCAAGCGCACCGATGTGCCGATCGTGCTGTTGACGGCCTTGAATCGGCCTGACGATATTGTGCATGGGTTTAATGTGGGCGCCGACGATTATATCACCAAGCCCTTCACGTTTCGCGAGGTCGAAGTGCGGCTGCAAGCGATCTTGCGACGGGTAAACTGGAACTACGAGCGCACGTTGAAGCCAGTGATCGAGGTGCACGATATTGTGGTCAACGATTCTGTGCATGAAGTGACCGTGCGCGGCAACGTGGTTCATCTCACCCCAATCGAATACCAGCTTTTGCGGACATTGATGAATTCCGCCGATCGACCTGTGAGCAAGGAAGACCTGTTCCAGGATGTCTGGGGGTACAACATGGCCGGTGGCACGAATTTGGTGGAAGTCGCCATGCGCCGCCTGCGTGAGAAGGTGGAAGCGGATCCGTCGAACCCGATGTATTTGCTTACTATGCGTGGCGTCGGGTATAAGTTCAGCACGCAGGGTACATCTGATCGAGTCGTCCTCAGTTGAGGTGCGAGTTACGCACCGCTGTACACGCAGATTTGCCCTTAGCAGCCTATGATTCGATTGATACGCGGGACCGTGGCGGCGCGCAGCAAGGATGCCCTGATCGTTGATATTGGCAGCGCGTCGGGTGGTTTGGGATTCAAGGTTTTTGTGCCGGAACCGACGGCAGCGCGTTTTCAAGAAGGCGCTGCCGTTTTGTTGCACGCGCATTTACAGGTGCGCGAGGACGCCCTGACGCTCTTTGGCTTTGAAAGCGAAGAGGAACTGGGGATCTTTGAACTCTTGCTCACGGTAAGCGGTGTGGGGCCGAAAGTCGCGCTTTCGACCTTGAGCACCTTTAGCCCGGACGCCTTACGGCTGGCACTGGCGAATCAGGAACCCGCGCTCTTTGCTCGTGTGCCTGGAATCGGCAAGCGCACAGCGGAAAAGATCGTGTTGGAACTCAAGGATAAGGTAAAACCGCCGTCAGGGAACCTGGCTAGCCTGGTGCATATGACGACAGTGGACACCGAAGTGATCGATGCGTTGGTGGCGCTTGGCTATAGTATTGTGGAAGCCCAGCGCGCCATTCAGGGGGTGCCGCGCGACGTGATCACGGTTGAAGATCGCCTGCGCATGGCGCTAAGCCAATTTGGCGGTTAACCGGGCCGCATCACCGGCCTTTGCCGCCGGCGTGATGCGACTTGCCTCTATTGTTTAAGGAAACGTGACATGGCCGAAGTACAGACGCTCCGTAAGGGCGATATCTATGATGAGGAAAGTCAGCTTTGGCGTGTACTCGAGTATCAGCACATCAAGGTGGCGCGCGGGGGTGCGACGATCCGGCTCAAGGTGCGCAATGTGCGCAGCGGGTCGACCGTTGAGCGCACCTACAACAACGGCACGCGGGTCAACGACGTCGAGTTGGATAAGGACGACGTCCAATACCTGTACAATGATGGGGATCTCTACCATTTCATGAACACGGAGACCTTCGAGCAGATCGCATTATCCCCAGAAGTGCTGGAAGGCGTCAAAGACTATCTGGTTGACAATATGGTGGTGGCGCTGGAGAGCTATGACGGGGAGCCAATCAGCATAAAGATCCCGACGGCGGTTGAACTGCGTGTCGTGTGGGCGGAACCGGCCATTCAGGGCGACACCGCCAACGCACCGACCAAACAGATCGAGTTGGAGACGGGTTTGCGGATTCAGGCGCCGATGTTTGTTCAGGAAGGGGATCTGGTGCGCGTCAATACGCGTGACAATGCCTATGTGACGCGTGTAAAATAGGCCCCGTTGCCTGGTGCGGGCTGGTCAAGCGAGCATGAGAATGCTCTATCGGGCGTCCTGATTTGCCCGCAGATGGGGATCCAGGTATACTGCTTTGACCTAGGCCAACCGCCGTTGTAGCTCAGTCGGTAGAGCGGCGCACTCGTAATGCGCAGGTCAAGAGTTCGAGTCTCTTCAACGGCTCACGCGACGCCCTCCCTACAAGGAGGGCGTTTTTATTTGGAACAAGTACGGCGGCGTGAGCGTTACAAATAGACGCACACGCTGGTTGCGCTGTTCCCATCAAGGGAAATGGAATTGACAAAGGTAGTGGGGCAGGCTAGACTTCGATCTTGTTTGCATCGGGCGGCGTAGTGAGGATTCTGGCGCTGGCAGATGGCTGGCCAGCTACTACGCCGCCGGTTGATGGGTCGCCCTGCCCGAACTGAAGGCAGTTGACGGCATAGAAAGAAAGGCAGAAGCGATCGTACTGATGGCTGATACGCTTACGATGAATTCCCGGAAACCGGTCAACGGTGACGCACCGGCGAAACCGGAACGCAGTCGTGGCAACCGTGGTGTGGCTCCCGTGCCCGTGCAGAGTCTTGGCCCTATCTTGCGCGAACGGCGCGAGGCGATGGGGGTGACCCTGGCGGAGGCGGAGGTAGCCACGCGCATACGCCAGAAATATTTGGCTGCGCTCGAATCCGATGAATGGGACCTGTTGCCCGGCGAAGTCGTGGGGCGCGGGTTCTTACGCAACTATGCGACCTACTTGGGGCTGGAAGCCACCGAGATGATCGAACGCCGGCGCGCCGTGGCGGACGAATCTCTGGCCGCCGTCCTGATGAATACCAGCGCGGGCAGCGCCTTGCCGCCGGAGCGCAAGGTCGACTATCGTCCCAAAGACGTCGCGCTTAAAGATGAAGGTAACGATCTTGAATCGCCGCGGCGGCTGAATCTGGCGCCATTCTATGCGTTGGTGACGCTTGCCGCACTCGTATTACTGGCTTGGTGGGGCGTGACACAATTGGGGCCGCAGATGGGTGGTTGGGTGACCGCGGCCCAGCGGCAGATCGCAGCCTGGCAGCAACCGGCAACCCCAGCGACGGCTTCCGCACCGGCGCCCGTCTCCGGCAATCTGTTGGCGCCCACTGCCGTGACTCGCCAAGAGGCCGTGGTCATTACCCCAGACGCCGGCGACGTTCAAGCTGTCCCGCCGCCGGTCACCGATGCTGGCGTTGTCCCCGCCGCCCCAGCGGGCGACAATACGCTGGCGGTTGATGCAGTGGCCACGGAAGCCCTTGCGCCCACAGTTACGCCGACAGCCCTCAGTCTGTTGGCCATCCTGGCGACACCAACGCCGCAACCGATACCGACGCCGGCGCCTGCCCCTGTGGTGCTGGCTGCCACGACGACGACAGCTGCCAATTTGCGGAGTGGTCCTAGCACTGACTACCCAATCATTGCCGGTCTGCCCGAAGGACAGGCACTGACTATCAGCGGTCGCAACGCTGACAGCACGTGGTACCAGTTGGCAGACAGTTCTTGGATTTTTGCTTTGTTGGTGGCCAATCCTCCGGCGGAAATACCAATCGTGGAAGCGCCGCCACTGCCGCCACCGGCAGCAGTCGAGCCGGCCGCCGAACAGCCCCCGGTTCAATAGCGCTGGTGACAACACAGGCTGCCGCGACCGGTACGGTCGCGGCAGCCTTTTTGCAGACATAGGTCAACGTAGGACGATTGGCTGCCGGTCACGCCGCCAGTATTGGATGAGTGGCTCGGCGAATGACTGGCGCCTGATCGAGCGGCACGGCTTCGACCTCACCCTCCTTGTTTGTGACCAGTTTGTAGACCTGGATCGCTTTGTCCGTCATGAGCACGCCATGCAGATGGTCGATCTCATGCAAGAAAATGCGCGCCAGCCAATCGTAGGCTTTGATGCGAATCTCTTTGCCGTTGCGATCAAGCGCTTTTACGATCACATAGGTGGGGCGTTCCACATCCGCTGCCAATCCGGGAATGCTAAGACAGCCTTCCTGCCCAACATCAATCCCTTTCAGCTTGACGATCTCCGGGTTGACGAGTTCGTAGATGCGTTTGGTGTTGTCGGGATCATCTTCATCTTCAGGATATTCGATCACCGTTGCGCGCAGGGCAACACCGACTTGGGGGGCCGCTAATCCCACGCCGGGAGCATCGCGCATGGTGTCGATCATGTCATCCAGGAGTTTATGTAACACCGGACCAAAGTCGCGCACGCGCCCGGCCGGTTTGAACAAGACGTCATCATTCGGATCACCCACGGTGACGATGTCTAGAAGTGCCATAGTACGTGTCTTCTCTCCCTTGGGCCGAACCAACGCCAATCACGTGAGCAGCGTGACGCCCACTGTTTGCGCATCGTAGTGATTTTGACACCGTTTGTCAAACCTCAGCCTGGCAGACCAAACAACGGAAAGCCCAGGGCTGCGGTTGCGCGTTACTTTCCACCCATCTTCGGCGTCATGTTTCACGAAGACACCAGTCACCGCCATGGCTTGTACAGGCGCCGTACGGTCATCGGTGAACCCACTTTCGGCTGATATCACGAGGAGCGATTCCATGAGAACAATTATTCGCAGCTTTGTTTTGCTGCCAGCGCTTGTGCTGGCGCTAATCACAATTCCATCGGTCGTCATGTCGGCGGCTGGCGGCCATGCGCCGGCGTCCGCAATGGCCGCAGGATCCGGAGATGCAAACCGTGCCGTTCAACCGGATTTTGGCCAGGGCACTGTGCCAGATCCGACGCCACGACCGATCCCGCCGTTGCCTGTCCCGCCGACGCCGCCGCCGCCGCCTCCTCCGACCCGGCGACCGACGCCGACACCGATGCCGACAGCTACCCCATTGCCGGATCCGTCTGACGTGAAGATTAATACCTTTACGATCACCGAAGTGATCGGGGATCGGCTGAGCCCTACGATCTATGCGTATGCCAGCAATGGTTGGCTGTATCGTTCGGATCAAGACGGCGTCGGATGGTATCTGGTATCGACCAGCCCCCTGGTGAACAGCTTCATCATGAACGCTGCGGACCCCAATGTGCTGTATAGTGGCGACGGCGTCAACTGCACTGACACGCTGGCCACGATTGCACCCATGTACAAATCGACCAATGGAGGGCAGAGCTGGGAAGAATTGCCCGGCGGCATCAACATGAAGCCCGTGTTGACCAACCAGGGCAACCCAGACGGGGTCTTTGCCATCGATTGCAAAACGATCTATTTGTCGACCGACGGTGGTCAGACCTGGCTGCCGAAGCCGGCCGACCCAATCGGTAACGTGTGGCGAACTTTTGTTCCCGTGGATATCGCAGCGAGTTCGCTGGCCGGCGATCCCCGTCCGGACGTGCCCCAATGGGACCAGCTTTATGCGATTGGGAATAATCGGAACAACGACCCCCTGATTGCCTTTAGCGGTGACCTGGGTGATACCTGGGTAAACATCACCGACCCCGAGAAGTCGCCGCCACAAGCCAAGGTTGTGACCGCGGATCTGGTTGATGGCGGTACGCTTTGGGTTGTGTATGGCAAGGGCGTGCGGGCGACCAGGGACTACGGGGTTACCTGGACCTTTACCAACAAGGGCCTGACGAACCTGACCAAGGTGGCCGCTGCACCGCTGAACGACCTAACCAATGCCGACAATGGCAAGCTCTATCTTGCAACGGACACTGGTCTATTTGAGAAGAGCGATCAGGGTGATACGTGGGTCAGAGTCGACAAAGATCTCGATGGCGTCAAATACGAATTTGACGGCGCCAAACTAGTTGGCCTGCTGCTCACAGAAAGCGATCCAAGCCAGTTGTGGATCAATGCCTTGGTCAAGAACACGGACGGGGTCTATGAGGAGGCTGTGTTCACCTACACGATTCAGTAAAGCAGTCTGGCCGCCGGTGAACTGAACAACCGGGCGGATCCACCTGGATCCGCCCGGTTTGATTGGTTTGTGGGTTTCCGACAAGGCCTTCACGCATGCTTATTTGCCCGGTCGCATCGCTAGCAAGCGCAGGCCGTTGGCCACGACAATCAGCGTGCTGCCTTCATGGCCAACAACGCCCAATGGCAGTGGCAACAGGAAGCCAGGAATCAGCACCGGCAGCAGGATGGTGAGCAGGACAAGGGTCACGATCACACTGATCGAGAAGATCACATTCTGGCGGATGATCACGGCGGCCTTGCGGCTTAGCTTGATGGCGAAGGGCAGTTTGGAGAGATCGCTGGACATGAGCACGACGTCGGCGGTCTCCAATGCGACATCGGTACCGCCGGCGCCCATGGCGATTCCGACCAGGGCGGTGGCGAGCGCGGGTGCATCATTGACCCCATCGCCGACCATCGCCACCTTACCTTGCGTGCCTAGCTTCTTGATCAATTCCAGCTTCTGCTCTGGTAGCAGGTCGGCATAGACCTCGTGGATGCCGGCTTGTTGGGCGATGTAGTGGGCGGCGTTGCTGTTGTCGCCGGTCATCATGGCAATATGCTGGATGCCTTCTGCACGCAAGCTGCGGATGGCGTCGGCTGTTTCCGCACGCAGCGCATCGGCGACGGCAATGTAGCCCATCACTTCCCAATCGCGCTCTGCGCCCAGCGTGTCTTCGACGCGGCTGCGCCGTACGACGAGCATCACGGATTTGCCTTGGCGCTGCAGTGCCGCGCCGACCATGCGGATGGCAGGCGACAAGTCCATCGCCTGGTTGACAAAGAGGCGATCGTTGCCGATATAGATCGTCTCAACATGGTCGCCAAAATCGAAGCGGGCCACGATGCCTTCACCGGAAAGGGCCTGAAAGTCAACCGGTTTTTGTAGTTCCAACCCACGCTCGCGTGCTTTTTCGACGATGGCTTTGGCGATGTGGTGCTCGCTGAGCGTCTCGGCGCTGGCGGCAACTTGTAAGAGCGCGTTCTCCGAGTGACTCGTGAACGGGTGAATGTTGGTGACTACCGGCCGGCCGGGGGTGAGCGTGCCGGTCTTGTCGAAAGCCATGACGGTGACCTGGCCCAACAGTTCCAGATAGGCGCCACCTTTGAAGAGCACGCCCTGACGCGCCGCCGCAGCAATGGCGCTCAACGCACTGGCCGGGGTGCTGATGACCAGCGCACACGGGCTGGCTACCACGAGCAACGTCATGGCCCGATAGAGTGTCGTGCCAAAAGGCTCGTTCAGAAAAAAGATCGGCAGGATAATCGCCAGCGCCGTGGCGCCGATGACGGCGAAGGTATAGGGCTGGCTAAAGCGGTCGATCAGTCGTTGGGTGGGCGTGGCATCCTGTTGCGCATCGGCTACGAGGGTGATGATTTTGCTAAGTGTGCTCTCGTTGGCTGACTTGGTGACCTTGACTTCAAGTGCGCCGCCGCCGTTGATCGTGCCGGCAAACACTGGGTCGCCCACCCATTTGCCGACCGGCATGCTCTCGCCAGTGATCGCGCTTTGGTCGATGCTGCTTGAGCCGGCCACGACGGCGCCATCGACGGGCAGGCGTTCGCCGGGCCTGACGATCACCAGATCGCCGATTTCAACTTCTGCCACGGGCAACTGGAATTCCAGATCGCCGCGACGCACGGTGGCCACATCGGGCCGCAACTTGCCCAGCGCCTCGATCGCCTTGCGTGTGCGGCCCATGGCGAAGGTTTCGAGCGCACCACTCAGGGTGAAGAGGAACAGTAGCAGCGCGCCTTCCACCCACGCGTCAACCAGGGCTGCGCCGAGTGCAGCCGCGATCATCAAAAAGTCGATGTCGAAGTGCCCCTGTTTCGCCTGTTCCCATGCGCCGACGACACCGGAATAGCCACCGGCAATAAAGGCTGTCACCGCACAAACCGTGACCGCCCATCCGGGCAAGGTGTTGGTGACCTCACCACCGATCCAGCCAGTGAGCAGGGCGAGCAGGGTGATGGCGGCCAGCACGAACTCATAATTTTCTTTCCAAAAGACAGGCGTGCTCCACACTGGACGCGCCTCCACTTGCGCGCCATAAGGCACTGGGGTCGTTGTGGTTTGCGTAGTCATGACGACATGCTTCCTTTGTCAGTTGATTTTTCGTCGGTTTTGTACTGGGCGCGAATTTCGGCCAGCCGCTGCTCACGGCAATCGGTGCAAAAGCCGACCAGATCAACTTTAGCGGCGGCGGTCTGAAAGCCGGTTTCGGCCAGGACGCGCTGGCTCAACGCGGTGATGGGTAATTCGCCGCTGTAGTCGGTAATCCTGTGACAGCGCAGACAGATCAGGTTGATGTGTGGCTCGGGGTTGGTGTCGTAGTGCGTGTGGCCGGCGCCGAAACTCAATTCGACAATCGCACCTAACTGCTGCAGCGTGTTGAGCGTGTTATAGACCGTGGCACGGCTGATCTCCGGATGTGCATCGGCGATGTCTTTGTATACCTCATAAGGTGTCGGGTGGCGGTCGGTCGTGGCCAGATAGGCGCAGATGGCCTGCCGTTGCGGTGTCAGCCGCATGCCGGCCAGATGAAGCGCACGGGTATAGATTTCACGACGGTTCTTACTTTGCATGGCTGTTCTTAGACTCATTCTAAATTTGAGCCTAGTATACCATGCCGCGTGTACAAGCACAAATCTATTTAGAATGAATCTAAATTCTTGCTTGGTTGCGAGCGTGTTGTGTGCACCGGCAGCCGGCAATTGCAGCAGTGCGCGGCAGTGTTTGCACCCTAAATGGCCTACCCGAACTGGTAGGCATAACATGTCCCCAGACTGGATTTGCTTTGACACCGCCCCTGAACTCTGCTACAATCCGCGCCTCTTTTCCGCTGGTTAAGGTTCGAACAGGCATGGCGATGATGCGTTACATTTGGTCTTTTGTGATTCTGGCTTGTGTGATTGCGTGGCTTGTCTTGAGTTACGTACCAACTTCAACCATCGCGCTGCCGGTCATTGCCTTTGACGGCGTTTGGGCTGCGGCGTGGTTTCCGGTGTCGGCGGCTGTTGTGCTGACAATGTTTATTGCGATTCAGGTTTGGCTGGTTTTTGCGACGGCGCGCATGCTGCGCAAGCCGGCGGATGCCAGTCTTGCCGCCACAATCCTGCAGTTCAGGCTGAGCGTGAGCAAGGAAGTGTTTTGGACCGGACTGCCCCTGGTGATGACGGTTGGTTTGGTGCTGGTCAGTTTTACGCGTAACCGTTAGGACACAGAATATTGACATCGGCGCATTCGATGCCGAAAATGGTCTGTATGTCGCGTTTGTGTAATGTTTCACGAGAGCTGTATAATGTTTGTGCCGGTTTGTGGATGTTAGTCGCCGTCAATAGATGATGAAGAGGAACAGTGAACCCTATGCCCGAGTCTGAATCTAATAAGCGCCACTTCATAATCGTGGGTGTGTTGGTAGTCATCACCACGATTGCCATGGGCATTATCTTGAACGGCGTGTTGCCGCTGCCGGTTGCGGCGGCAACACAGGCTGCAACGGTGGATTGGCTCTTCGTCGTCCACATGTGGCTAATTGCGTTTCTATTTGCTCTGGTCATGGTCTTTATGGTTTATTCCATGGTCGTTTTCCGGCGTGGCAAGCGTCAGGATGAAGGCGACCACGTTGAGGGAAACACGATGATCGAGATCGTGTGGACCGTCATTCCACTGATCGTCGTTGTGATCTTCTCTTATATTGGTATCCAGACACTGGCGACCGTGACCAACGCACCGAAAGATGAAATGGTAATCAAGGTGCAGGGTTTTCAATGGGCTTGGTCATTCCAATATCCGAATGGGACAACCAATGCAGAGTTGGTGGTGCCGGTCGACCAAAACCTTGACATGGAGATGAATGCCACGGATGTCATCCATTCGTTCTGGGTGCCACAGTGGCGTGTCAAACAGGATCTGGTGCCGGGCATCACGACCCATGTGCGTTTTACGCCTGACAAGATTGGCGAGTATACGCTGGAGTGCAACCAAGTCTGCGGTCTGTCGCACACGATCATGCTCGCCAAAGTGCGCGTGGTGTCCAAAGAAGAATTTGTAGCCTGGACGGACCAGCAACTGGTCGAACAAGGCCAGCAGACGGCAAGCAAGTAGATGGCAAGCAAGTAGATGGCGACGTGGTGTGAAAACCGCTTAAGGCAGCACAGGTCAAAGGAGAACGCATAGGTATGTCTGTCCCATTGACATCGTTAGGTCTAGTTCGCGGCATTATAGGCTATTTTGCCGGCATGGTAGCCGGCATGGCGCTGGTGATGGCGGCTCGTGTGGCATTGGGCATGGAGGCGTGGAACCCAGAGGCCGTCTATGTCGGCGGCATTATTGTGGGCATTATTGCGTTCCTGCTTGCCATCGGCGCCATGACCGACTGGCTGAAATGGACGCGTGGTATTGAGACGCCAATGCGGCATGGTCCGCCGTCAGGTCAACCGGCTTGGACGCGCTATTTTGGTGTTGACTACAATCATAAGGTGATTGGTATTCAATATGGGGTGACCAGTCTGTTGCTGCTCACCGTTGGCGGCACCTTTGCGCTGATGTTCCGCACAGAGTTGGCAGAGCCGGGGCTGTCCTTCCTAAAAATGGACACCTACAACGTCATCTTTAGCCTACACGGCTGGGTAGCTTTGGCGTCGATTCTGGTGGGTGTTGGCGGCATGGCGAATTATTTGGTGCCCCTGATGTTGGGCGCCGAAGACATGGCTTTCCCACGCCTCAACGCATTTGCTTTCTGGATCATCGTTCCAGGGGCAATTACGCTGATGCTCTCCATTTTGGTCGGTGGCTGGGACTCGGGATGGACGGCCTATCCGCCGCTGAGTTTGAAAGGCGCGGTGGGCTATCAGTTCATGTTCCTGGCCATCTTTGCGATTGGCCTTTCCTCGATTCTGGGTTCTTTGAACCTGATCGCGACCATCGTGCTGATGCGGCCGAAGGGCATGTCGATGTTTCGCATGCCAATCTTCTGCTGGGCCGTGCTGGCCACCAGCTTGATCCAACTCACTGCCACCCAGTTTATCAGCATCGACTTCCTGATGATGTCGTTTGAGCGTTCACTTGGCATGCCGTTCTTTATGCCGATGATCAACGAGGCGGGTGTCAACATGGGAGGGGCTCCCCTGTTGCACCAGCACCTCTTCTGGTTCTACTCGCATCCGGCGGTCTACGTGTTTGTGTTGCCTGGCTTGGGGATCATCAGCGAGCTACTACCGGTTTTTGCACGCAAGCCGCTCTTTGGCTATCGCTGGGTGGCGCTGTCGAGCCTGGCGATTGCGCTGGTTGGTTTCCTGGTGTGGGGCCATCACATGTTTGTCTCGGGCTACCAAGACTACCTGCGCGTGGCCTTCATGCTCTCGACGCTGCTGGTGGCCGTGCCGACCGGCGTCAAGTTCTTCAGTTGGTTGGGCACGTTGTGGGGGGGGCGGTTGACTTTCCCGACGCCGATGCTCTTCACGTTAGGTGCCATCTCGGTGTTTCTGATCGGCGGCCTCAGCGGCCCGGTGCTGGCCACGACCACGACCGATCTCTATTTGCATGACACCTACTTTGTCGTCGGCCATTTTCATGCGACGATCTTTGGCGGTTTTGTCTTCCCCTTCTTTGCGGCGATCTACTACTGGTATCCGAAGATTACCGGTCGCATGTACAACGAAGCATTGGGCAAGGTGCACTTCTACATCATGACCCCGGCCTTCTGGGTCATGAGCATCGGCCAGATGTCGGTCGGCGTCATGGGTATGCGGCGCCACATTGCCGACTACGATCCGGCTTTGGGCATCCAAACGGGCCAGTTGTGGATCACGCTGGCTGGCTTTGCGATTGCCTTCTCGATCCTGCTGTTTATCTACAATATGTTTACCAGTGCCGAGGTGGGTGCGGTAGCCGGCAACAATCCGTGGCGCTCGCGCTCGCCCGAATGGCAGATCCCGTCGCCGGTGCCGGAGCACAGCTTTGCAACTCCGATCCGCGTGGTGGGTGAGCCGTACGATTACGGCCTGGCGAATTCCAGCTATGTGGCGATGGTCGGCGCCGGTGACGATTAAGAGAAGGGAGGAGGAGAATCAATGGGTCATTATCGGACAGGCATTCTAATCGTGTTTTTGTTAGCCTTGTTGACAGGCGTGGAATTTTTCATAGCGCTGGCAACCCAGAGCGTTGTGTTTTTGATGTTGATTGCAGCGGCCAAAGCAATTCTGGTCATCTGGTTCTTTATGCACGTAAAGCGACTGTGGGCGCCGGAGGAGAGTCACTAATGGCTGCGGCTACGACACCGATAACAAAGTCAATACACGTCGAGGCGCATGACGTCCACGGGGGCGGGCAGGAAACCTATGCCGAACGCCTGCGCATGAATCGGCTGGGGATGTGGCTATTCTTCATCTCCGAGGCGTTCTTGTTTGGCGCCCTGCTGGCGACGCGTTTCTACTTGTGGGGCAACACGCGGGCCGAGGTCGATCAGGTGGTCGGCCTGATTATCACATCGGTCCTTTTGTTAAGCAGCGCGGCGATGTATACGGCTGACGTGGCCGCCGAACACGGTCAGTGGAAGGTCTTTTCGGTGGCTTCGTGGGTCACGATGATTTTGGGCGCCGTGTTCTTTTTCGGTGTGGTGATCTTTGAGTGGGGTCTGTTCCCGCAGATATACAAAGGTCACCTGACGCCGTGGGGCGACAAGTATGGCGCGGTTGTCTTTGCGATGACAGGCATGCACGCCTTGCACGTCATATCGGGGATTGTGTTGATCTTCATCATGTGGCGGCTGGCGCGCAAGAAACACTTCACAGCAGAGCGCCATTGGGGCATTGAGGCTGCGGCGATTTATTGGCACTACGTCGATGTGGTCTGGATCTTTTTCTACCCGGCGCTGTATTTGATTGGCACTGCGGTACATCACTGAGACGCAGACCTGGCGATTTTGTTGATTGCAAGTAAACGAACATTGCGTGTTCATGTAGCGTGACCGGAATGGTTTCAGCGGCATGAACACGCAATGTTCGTTTTGGAGCACCATGCACCCTTTGCTTCGTGGGTTATTCTCACCATGGGATATGCGACCTGAGGTACTCTTTTCCTTGGGGATGTTTGCCGCGCTCTATGGGTTTGGTTGGTGGCGTGTACGCCAGCAGAGCCGACGACACCGCTTGGCGACCCGCTGGCGGTTGGCGTCCTACTACGGCGGCCTTTTTTCGCTGGCGCTGGCATTGCTGTCGCCGATCGATCTCCTGGGTGGCCAGTTACTGATCATGCATATGGTTCAGCATAAGATCCTGGTGATGCTGGCGGCGCCGCTCCTCTGGCTGGGCAATCCTTTCCCAATCATCTTATGGGCGTTGCCTCTGCCTGCACGCCGTTCGTTCACCACACTGCTGGTGCGTGACTCGTTCTTCCGGCGCTTGTTGACGGCGGCCACACAGCCAATCATTTGCTGGCTGCTCTTTGTCTTTACCTATATTGGTTGGCATGACGTGGGCCTGTACAACCTGGCGCTGCGCGTGCCGTGGGTGCATGACATCGAGCACATCACCTTCTTTGGCACGGCGTTGCTTTTCTGGTGGCCCGTCGTCAACGGCGCACCGCATTTACATAAGGCGTTGCCCTACTGGGTACGCATTATCTATCTGATTGCCTTTGTGCCGCCTAATGCGATTGCCGGCTTTGCCATTGCTAACTCACCCGACGTCATCTACACTTATTATGCGTCGGTGCCTCGTATATGGGGTTTCTCGGCGATCGAGGACCAGGCGTGGGGTGGGGCGATCATGTGGATCTGGAGCAGCGAAATGATGATCCAAGCGGCCATCATCATGCTCGGCGTGAGTTTCTATCGTGAGAAGCGCCAGAAAACTGCTCAAGAACGCAACCAACAGCGCAAGCGTGGTATGCTAGTGGGCACGATCGTTGCCGTCGCTCTGGCGGCGATCTTCCATCCAGCTGGGGCAGAGGCCCACGGTGGCGGTACACCGCAGTTGTCCAACGTGCCGGCCGGTCCCTATCATCTTTTTGCGTGGACCAGCCCTGAGCCCTGGCGTGTGGGATCGGCGCATACGACGGTGGCGATCACCAAGTTGCTGGATGATGGGCAAGAGACGCCGGTCAGTGGCGTGCAGGTGATGGTGATCTATGCACCGGTCGGACAGCCGGCTCAGGCGGTGCGGGCAACGGCCGTGGAGCAAACCGGCGCCAAGACCGGCTTCTACGAGGCCGATGCGGTTTTGCCCGCCGCCGGTGAGTGGCAAGTTGCGGTGGAAGTTAGCGGTATCGACGGGAACGGCTCGGTTTTATTTCGTGTTCAGGTGTTGCCCGCCAACAGTTTCAACTGGTGGCTGATTGGGGGCGGCGTGCTGGTGGCGCTGGTAGCCATTGGCGTTTGGGGAACGCGCAAGAGGGGCGCCGGCACTATCAACGGTCGCCCGGAACGTGGTACGGCAGGGAGTGTACTGTGAAGACCTTCAGGACGATTTTTAGCCGCAACTGGATTATCCCGACCGTTATCGTGGTGTTGGGGATGATTCTATTGGCGTGGTTGGGTGTTTGGCAATGGGACCGCATGCTGCAGAAGCAGGCGTATAACACGATGATGGCCGAGCGGTGGCGCATGGAGCCATTCGATCTGACCCAGAATGTGCTTCCGGCTGATCTCAGCGCGTTGGAATACCGGCATATCCAGGCCAAAGGCGAGTTTGACTACGCCAATCAGATTTTGATCAGCAATCAGGTGTACAACAGCACCGCCGGCTATATTGTGGTGACGCCTTTCGTGCTGGGCGACAACCGTGCCGTCCTGGTCGCACGTGGCTGGCTTTCCGCGCAACAGGCAACCCCCGATCAATTGGCGTTGCTTGAAGAACCGCCCGACGCGCCGATGATTGGGTTGATCCGCCAATCCCAGGCGCCGCGTACGGGTGATTCCACGCCACCGGCGGTGGCACAGCGCGAATGGTATCGCATCGATGTGCCAGCCATCCAGGGGCAGATGCCTTATCGACTGGATCCGGCCTTCATCGAACAGATGCCCGAACAAGATCGTCCGTTTGACCAGGCGCCAATCCGCCAGGAACCGCCCATGCTCGATGATGGCAATCATCTGAGCTATTCGATCCAATGGTTTACGTTTGCGCTCGTGCTGGGGTTCGGCTATATAATGCTGGTTCGCCAGCAAACGCGTAAGCGCGGCGGCGTGAACCAGACTGCGGCCGACAATGCCGGCGCACCAATGGCAGAAACACCCGTGCAAGAGGCAATTCAACGGTAACTAATTCTATGCTTGAGCATGTACCCGTATCGAAACCCCAAGGGATTGCGTCCGAAGTTCCGCTGACGCGCGACCAGGCATTGACGCGGCTGGCGATCAGCGACTATGTGATGCTGACCAAACCACGCATCATTTCGCTACTTCTGGTCGTGACGTTTATCCCCATGTTTCTGGCTGGCCCGCAGGCGCCCAGCTTCTGGCTAATCCTGTGGACGATGGTCGGTGGCTTCCTGGCTGCCGGTGGCGCTAACGCCATCAACCAGTATGTCGACCGCGACATCGACCACGTCATGGTGCGCACGCGCAAGCGGCCGCTCCCGGCGGGGCGCCTGTCGCCAACGCAGGTGCTCTGGTTTGGCATTGCGCTGTGCGCGGCGAGTTTTATCATGTTGTGGTGGCAGGTGAACTTGTTGACCGCAGTGTTGGCGCTCTCCGGTTTTCTCTTCTACGTTTTTATCTACACGGGACTGTTGAAACGTAAGAGCACGCAGAACATTGTCATCGGCGGGGCGGCGGGTGCGTTTCCGCCTTTGGTGGGCTGGGCGGCTGTGGCCAATGAGATTTCGCTGTTGCCGATCATCATGTTTCTGATCGTCTTCTATTGGACGCCGCCGCACTTTTGGGCGCTGGCGCTCATGCGGCAGAAGGAATACAAGGCTGCCGGGGTGCCGATGCTGCCGGTCGTCGCCGGCGATGGCGAGACACACCGCCAAATCGTGCTCTACAGCGCGCTGTTGCTGCTGATCAGTGTCCTGCCAGTATTCCTGCGCCTGCTCGGGCCGGTTTATCTGGTATTGGCGCTGATCCTCAATGGTATCTTCCTCTGGCAGGCGGTGGATATCTGGCGCAGCCCGACCAACGCCAACGTGTGGCGACTCTACAAATACAGCCTGCTCTTCCTGGCTCTGATCTTTGTGGCCATGGGCATCGACCATCTCTTTTATACGATGCCGGCCGACGCCATAACGTTCACGTTGCGGTTGCCCTTTTAGTTCGATAGCGCATGACAACCACCCAGCCCACGGGCATGAAAGCCTTTATCTTCATCTGGGTTGGTCAGGTTGTCTCCCTGCTGGGCAGCGGCATGACCCAGTTTGCGTTGACAAATGATTGTGCCCGGCATCTATAATGGGTTGTTGGACATGATCGAAGGTTCACTGATTTGGTGAACAGAGATCGCTTTTCGATTGGCTGGAGGAATTGATGGAAATTTTGCAGAACCTGCTGAACCTGTTTCTGCATTTGGATGAGGTTCTCCCCGATATTGTTAACCAGTTGGGTGTTTGGAGCTATGTGCTCCTGTTTATCGTGATTTTTGCAGAGACGGGGCTGGTTGTGACGCCGTTTCTGCCGGGCGACTCGCTGCTTTTTGCCGCCGGCGCCGTGGCGGCGATTGCTCCCCAACTCAATATCTGGGTACTGCTCGTGGTGCTCTCGTTCGCTGCCATTCTGGGTGACAGCGTCAACTATTGGATCGGGAACAAGATCGGCCCGGCTGCCTTTAGCGGCAAGGTCAGGTTCCTGAAGAAGGAGCATCTGGAGCGGACGCACGCCTTCTACGAAAAGTATGGTGGGAAAACGATCATTCTGGCACGGTTTGTCCCCATCGTGCGCACCTTTGCGCCCTTTGTGGCCGGCGTAGGCGCCATGACCTACCCCAAGTTCATTATCTACAATGTGGTCGGCGGCATTTTGTGGGTCTTCCTCTTTTCGTTGCTGGGGTACTTCTTTGGCAACTTCGACTTTGTCAAGCAGAACTTCGAATTAGTCGTGATCGCGATCATTGCGATCTCGTTGGTGCCGATGGTGTGGGAGTATGTCGCTGCCAAGATGCGTGGACGGCGTGAGGCGGCTGCCGCGGCGGTTGCGGAAAAAGTGGTTGACTGAGCTTGCTTGCTTACGCTCGCGGCTCTGAGGGAGGGGTTTACTCGCTTACGCCCGCGGCTCTGAGGGTTGAACTTTCGCGTACGATTAATTCTGGCGTGATCAAGCGGATGGCGGGTTCGGGCGCGGTGGTTTGGGCGCGTGCCTCAATGGCTTTGTGCAATTCCTGGACAGCTATACAGCCGAGATCGGACAGGTGCTGGCGCACGGAGGTGAGCGACGGCATGAAGAATGCTGATTCTGGCATGTTGTCGAAGCCGACCACGGCCAGGTCATCGGGCACGTGACGGCCCACGAAGTGACTGGCGCGCAGCACGCCGAGCGCAATCTGGTCGTTGCAGGCAAAAATTGCGTCGATGTCCGGGCGGCGCGCCAAAAGCTGGCGCAGTGCGCGTTCGCCGCAGGCGGCCGACCAGTCACCTTCGTAGATCAGGTCCGGTGTCTGCACCCGATTGCCTTGGGCGAGGCCACGCTGCCAACCCGCCAAGCGTTCGCGCGCTTCCCACCAAGTCAACGGCCCGGTAATGATGGCGATGGTACGTCGCCCCTGCTCGATCAGGTGTTGGGTGGCCAACATGGCCCCGGCGCGATTGTCGGTGGAGATCACGGTTGCCTGCGGCCGCGCATCCATAGTCAGGAAGACGATCGGCGGCATCGAGCGCAAGCGTTCCGGCTCCAGCCAGGCACGATTGCGCCCAACCTCATGCACCGCCCAGATGATGCCGTCCACGCGCCGTGAGGTAAGGTCATCCAGCACTGTGTCGACATCCTCCGCTTCGGGGTCGTGAAGGAGATCGAGCAGGAGCGAGTAGCCAAGATCATTGGCTTGTTGTTCGATCCCGACCAGCGTACGCGACGGCCCGTAAAATTCCAGCCCGGAAGTGACCACGCCAATGGTGTTGCTGGCACGGTTGACCAGACTACGTGCCAGCAGGTTTGGCTGGTAGCCGAGATCCTCAATTGCCCGCAGGATTCGTTCGCGCGTATCGTCGGCTACGGGGCGCTTGCCCGTGAGCACGTTGGAGACTGTGCCGGCGGACACGTTGGCGCGCCGTGCAACGTCGACGATGGTAATCGTCTGTCTGCTATTTAACATGAGGCCCACTTGATGATTAAAACGTTTTAACTCGATTCTACCTTTCCCTTTCCATCCTGTCAATTCAAGACAAAAGTGGGGTGCATCGCATGCTGGGGGCAGGGTTTGAGCTTCTTGGCAGGACCGGTGCGACGCGCGTACTCAACTTCCCCTCAGCTTGTCACCCATAGAAAAACACCCGCGGGCTGTTGCCCGCGGGTGTTCAACTCGCTTTGCTCGGCGCGTGCTTAGTAGATCCGTAGCACCTGCCCAACATAGATGAAGCTGGGGTTCCGAATGTTGTTCAGCCATGCCAGGTTTTGGACGGTCGTACCGCAACAACTGGCAATTCTGGTCAGCGAATCGCCGCGTTGCACGGTGTAGTATTGGCCGCAGGTGGGACCCGGTATTGGGCCTGGCGGATTCGGATGGGGCGGATACGGGTTTGGGTTGTAGCCACCTGGAATACATAGCCGCTGTCCGGCATAGATACGGCTGTAGTTATAGATTCCATTGACCTGCGCCAGCGTGCTCATGTTCACACCAAACCAGCGGGCGATGCCCGACAGCGTGTCGCCGCGCTGGACGTAATAGAATTGGCTGCAGTTACCGCCGCCGCCGCCGCCACCACCGCCGGGAGGAATGAATAGAACCTGGCCAACATAGATCCGTGTACTGACCAGATTGTTGGCGGACATGATGGCGCTCACCGTGGTACCAAAATAGCGGGCAATGCCGGAGAGTGTGTCACCGGGCCGCACGATGTATTGGTTGGTGCCGTAGGCCGGCGCCGCCGGTACTGCTTGAGCCGGCGCCGCCGAGGCAGCCGATGGCAGAAATACGCCAATCAGAATCAATGTTGCGATCAAGACGAGACCAGCGAGCCGCACGCTACGCTGGATGTTGTTGCGCATCATGGAAGGCCATCTCCTTTCTGAGCTTTGCGCAATTGAGCAACCGAACGTTGCCACTTTCCTTGTTCTAGGGTGCGATCATGCCAATGCATTGGGCAATGTGTATTGACGTCGAATGCTAGCTCTATCACCTCCCTTGCGCCACGTGGGTGAGCCTAAGCTTATTGGCAACTGACCGCACGCAGATTGATTGTCGTGCGTGAGAAATCGGTTGTCTTCGTCGACTCATACATCATGACGTGAAAGACGCTGTCTTGGTGACGATCAGTTTACATACTCTGTTGGCATGCAAATGAGAAATCGAGTGAATTTTGCTATAGCCAACGCATTGAAATATGTAAACTCATTGTAGCACCAGATGATTCGCCTGTCTACCGGCAAAATGTTCTAAATGTGTAGCCCTGCTTGGCCAACGTTGGCAACAACTGTTCGAGCGAGGCGTGGGTCTGGCTCCGCTCACCGCCACCGTCGTGCAGGAGCACCACGGCGCCTGGGAAGACCCCGCTCTGCACCGTGCCGACGATGCTCTCTACGCCGGGTTGCGACCAATCACGCGAGTCCACATCCCATAAGACCACTGTATAGCCTAGTTCTGCTGCATAGGCGCGGGTGTAGGCATCGGTGGCGCCATAGGGTGGTCGCAGGCAGCTACTGCCTTGATCGCCGAGGATGTCGCGTGTGCGGCTAATCTCTTGGAAGAAAAGGTCACGACTGATCCCGCTGAGCGATGGGTGGCTGACGGTGTGACTGCCCAGGCCGTGCCCCGCATTGTACTGGGCGGCCAGCCCGTCAGGCTGTGTTTCCGCTTGCTGGCCGTTCACGAAAAAGTCGGCTTTGGCGTTATTGCGCGCCAGGATGTCAAGGATTGTGGAGGTTGAGGGCAAGACGGGGCCGTCATCGAAGGTGAAATATACGACCTTTTCGGTGGACGGCTGCGCTTGCTGCGGGTCATTGGCGCCCGCCACTGTGGGGATGGCATCACCGGGGCGCGCGCCGGTTTGTTCGCCAGGCAATTCGATGGTCAGCGTGTAGGGGGTGGCACTGCCTGCGGCGACCGCGCGGATGATGTAGTTCTGTGTCGACGGAATCATGCCAGACCAAGTGTTGGACTCGGTGCGGATCGAACGCAGCACAACGCGGTCGTTTTCGCCATAGATGGACAGCCACACATCGTTGTAGGGCGTTTGGATCGTCGCCGACAGTTGCTGGCCGGCTTGTGCGCTGACGCCGAATGATTGGAGGCCGTTGAAGGGCAGCGTGCCGGTCAACCCCATCGTCGTGATGCCCGGGGCAAAGAGCAGCTCCTGGCGCGGCGCGTCGAGGTTCGCGCGCAACTCCGGGGGTCCAAGTGGCGCGTCATTGACTGGCTTGAAGCGGTCGTTCTCCAAGATATACGTGAGGCGATGGCTGTCAATTGGGCAACAAGCCGGGTTGTCAGCGCCGACCTTATCCACGTCGATAATCACCTGTGAACCTTCAAAATGCAGGTCGCGCACAAAGATGCTGTCGCCGAGCAGTTCCGGTTGCAGCGGGATGGGCAAGCCGCCGGCGTTGAGCACCGGGGTCAGATAGTAGAGTGTGCCTGCCGCGCCGCCGTCGAAAATCAGGATCACCACGGTGTCAAGTGTGCCGTCACCATCAAGATCACCGTAGCTATGGATGGTGGCAAGGCTGATGATCAATTCTGCGGCTGGATCCGCTGGATTTTGCACGCGAAATTCACCGTTGACGAGGGTGACCCGGTTGTCGCCGGTTGGCATCCCCTCCACAAAGTAAGTCATGTTTTCGAGTAGTGACCACGCCAGTAGTTCGGCACCGAACGACGTGTTCTGGATCACGGAGGTCAGGCTCATCTCACCGCCTTGATCGCCGTAGGTCAGCACCAGGCTGCCATTCTCAAAACGATAGGCGGCGGCGCGGGCTAACGCGTTGGCGAAGCCGTCGGCCAATGAATCGGGTGCACAGCGGACGTCACGATAAGCAATGTCGAAGTGGATCGCGCTCCCCGCTGTTTGGGTATAACGGCCGCGGCCGGTTCGGCAGTCGGCGGTGACGTTCGCCGCACCCGTGCCCGACAGTTCCAGGCGGGTCAATCCTGTCGCCGTGATCGGCTGTGTAGCGGCCATCATTTTGATCGTTTCCAACTGCCAGAAGCCAGTCACTGGTGTAATCACCGGTGTTGTTTCGACCACGGGAACTGCCGAGGATGGTGGCGCTAATGGCGATGCTGGCGCCGCCAACTGGGCTGCGGGTGGCACCGGTGGGGAGTCCGGCGCTGCCAACGGCGACGCC
>Ga0335397_10001074_pt1 | contig 36822 bp, 38 predicted proteins | sample MAT04_FD_205740 | JGI IMG/M metagenome (GOLD analysis project Ga0335397, IMG submission 205740) | Freshwater microbial communities from Lake Fryxell liftoff mats and glacier meltwater in Antarctica - MAT-04 (spades assembly) (version 2) ... | reverse complement strand
TGATGGCCGACAACACCTCTTGCCCCGAATAGGAAAAAAAGAGATCGGCCATTTCAATCATCGGATGTGTTTCGCCCATATGTCATCTCACCGCAAATCTTGCAAATCTGTTGCACCAGTACTTTTTGCCGAACACCGCGACAGGCAGGCAGTCGATACCTTGATCTGGGCCGACGAATATTTAGACAACCCTCTATATTTAGACAATACTCAGAAAATCAGCGGACACGTTTTTTTTCTGGTTATTCCAGAAATGTCTCATTGACCTCATGCAACAATATTGCAGGACGTAAAAAATACCAACGTTTTTTCCTCCTTTCACGGAAGAAAAACCTTTTTGTATTGTTCAACGCGAAAATCGAAGGTGGAGTAGGCAGGATTTTCTTTTTTACGAAGTTTATACAGATGATTGCTGCCGATCGCCATGTTGGCGGCATTGGAGGGAGAGGTGAGGGAAATGGTGGTGATCTCTCGATCACCAAAAGAAAATCGATCGATGATGTCACGCAGTTGGATATCCTTGATGCCAAGGTCGGAGGCGTCCATTTTATCCCGGAAACATGACTCGACGATATCACCCGATACCGATTTTTTCTCGACGCAAAAAGGCCTGGCGCTGATTGACCGCTGCCTCAGAATTGTCGTAACGCAAAGCGAGATTGAAAAGCGCATCCAACACCGGCCACAACAGCCCGTCGCAGCTGCCATAGCAGAAATTGACATCCCTTGCCCTGAGCTCTCCCAGTGAGAAACGCGGTGGCGGCAGGGTCCCGACAATGATCTTGCGAGCCCCTTCGGGGATGAATATTGGATAGGGGTGACGATGAAAAAAAATGGCTCTATTCTTCTTTGGTGTTCAAGGGAAACCGGCTATTTTTTGATTGCAGTGCCGGAAAACATCTCGGCAAGATTATTGTCGATGACATAGATACAGATTTCCTTTGCCCCCTGTCGCGAATAGCGGTGCTTTTTCTGAAGATTTTCGATCATGAAGCTGATATCACTCTGAATCTTCTTGTCGTAGGTTCTAAACTGGTCCTGATCAACATCCTTTACCGCCCGCCGGAAATTTTCGTTCTTGAGAAAGGGTTCAAGTACTTTTTCTTTGAGATTAAAAGTAGATCTCTCATAAAGATGGAGATAGAGGGAGGTCTCGGTAATGGGCAATCCATCGCGCAGCATCTCCTGGGGCAAGGCCAAGGTGGTGTAAGACTTTTGCACACTGCTGCGAAAAGTTGAGGCGTTTCTCTGCTCTATCTGCAGACGGGACTCCAGCCTTCTGAAAAAATCTTCTGTTATTTCAAGTTTTTCTCCGGTGAACTCGCAAATTTCCACTGACCCGAGTTCAAAATTGACGGCAAAGATGTAATTGATAATCTCCCGCGAGATCTGTTCCTCGTTATAATAGTACAATGACTCCTTGACCTGTTGGAGAACGGTAAAGTTGTACATTCTCAGGAGGGAATCGAGAAAGCCCATGGGCAGAATGTTGCGATCTTCCTTGCAGCATTTGCGGAAAAATTTGCTGAGCATCGACATATCGATGAGCTTATCTTCCCGAACATACGTTGAGTAAAATTCGTTAAACAGTTTGATCGAATCGCGGCCGGAAAGGCCTTTCCATCCGTCTTTCTCCGATTCGGCAATGATACTCTGTCGCCTCTTGGCCGTGAAGATGGCCACATCCTCCTCCTTTAGCCACTCGGGAATATAGCCGGTAAAAATCTCCATCTTCAGCAGTTGCAGGTTGGTGTCACAATACATCTCGTATTTTTCCGGCTTGGTGATCCATTCCTCCATCGCCTCAGACTTGGTTCTCAGCCTAGTGGCAATAATGACTCTGGCGAAGTTATGGAGAACCCGGGGGAGGAAATTTTCGTCGATGTGTTTACCGAAATTCTCCCGGTAAACATCTACTTCGGTTTGCAAATCAAGAACATAGGGGATATTGATATATTCTACTCGGTCACTGAATGCTTGCAGATCATCAAGCAGTTTTTTATCCTCGGGGTTCATCAGGGCAAAGAGCAGGGAATTGACTCTTTCTTCAATATCTTCGACCTTGTGCACCCCGTCGCTGATAATATTGTGCAGTTCCATCAGCCTCTCGGTGTTGTGCGATTTGATGTCCATCAAGGCATAAATGCCGTTGTTCGTCTTGGCATAGCGGGAATAGATATAACTGACGTGTTTGCTGCCGGAAAGCGTGGCGTCGAGTTTCTTCTGCAGGACCTCATTGGTGAGAACATTCTGCAGCAGCGGTTTGTCGCCGGGACTGAAGACTGAAACGCCTTCGCCAAGACGCCGATTGTAAACAAATGGTCGGGCGTGGACGCATTCCAGGACCTTACCAGGATCGTGGTGCTTTTTCAGCAGTTCCTGGTACAGCGAAACACAGATGGTGCAGGGTTCTTCAACAAAGATCCACTCGTATTTCTTTTCGGTAAACAGCTGCCATTTGAACTCATCATTTTCAAAAAGGTCGTCAAAAAATTGCCGACGTATCTCTTTTGGGATAAGCAGGAGAGGGTTGTCGTGGCTCGGGCAAGGTACATCGAAGTAGCCTCCAAGATCGTTATCGGCGTTGCAGGCGCATTTCATTTCCGATGCCAGTTCCGTCTTGCCCTCGTTTTCCAGGACCCAGGCCAGCTTTTCGGTAAGGGAATTGAGGCTGTGCACTCCTCCTACCAAATGGTCCTGTTTCAGTCGCCAAACCACCTCATGCCGGCATCCTTCCGGCGAGTTGGCATATTCTTCGAATTTACGCAGCAGATTATTGAGAAAGGTAGACTTGCCGCTGCCGTGCGGCCCGTCGAAGATGTATATCTTGTTCTGTTTGGCGCCCACCTTGAAACTATCAACGTGGCGCATCAAACGATTGGCAAAAAGGCGATCGGCAAAAAATGCCCTGTCGGCACCGTCGACAAAAAGCTTTGAACAGTCGTATTTCAAAAAACCAATAGACTCGGGGTCATCGCCGTATTCATCAATGCCATCACACACCAAGGAATCGGCCATATCCGAATACACCTGATAGACATTGCGGATTACCCGTTGCGGAGAGGCAATGACCTCCTGCAGAAACTCGTTGAAAGAGAGGATCGGCGATTGGCTCAATTGCCCCCTACAATTCTCAAGACTGCCCATGGCTTTACTTAAATCGCGCATGCACTCACCTTTCTCATCTATTGATCAAGCCTGCACTCGGGTCATTTTTTTGTCCTTCATGGTGTAGCGAATTCGTCGCCATTTAATTTCCCGGGGTGGCTGTTCTTCTTTGCCGGTTTGACTTGGGTCCTTTTTAATCGGCTCGGGTTCCATGGTATAAAGGCAGGCTTTGCCGCCCCACAAAAATTCAATCCCCATGAGGGCCCCTTCGATATAATCGCGGTAAAGGGGTTTACCTTCAAAAACATGATTCACTATCAGGGAATTATCATCGTCAACATTGATGGTAATTGACGGTGGGTGGTACAAGGAGTCGGCAACCATCGCTTTATATTGTTCTGTTTTACGGGATCTTACATAATATTCCCAGGTCATCCGCTCTTTGTTCAGACGTTTGTCGACGACAAAAAGCCTATGCAAATCGACGAAATCCTGGTCGATGAAGGCGTTGATAAACATGGAGTCGCAGAAATTTTCCCGGACCGAGAAAATAAACTCTTTGCCCATACCGGTTTTTTCGTTATACAATTTTCTATCGTTATGGTCAGATAATTTCCTGTAATCAAAAGTCATTTTACCTTTATTGGCCTGGTCTTCAAGAAAACTGAAAAGACGCATGCCCAGTGCATAAGGGTTGAGGCCTACCCGCGGCATGGAGGTTACCTTGGCATTGATCACCGCATAATCTACTTCGTGCCCAAGAATTCGCTCGTCTTTCAAAAAAAGATTGTCGTGCCAATAACTTGCCCAACCTTCATTGAGGATTTTGGTGCGGATCTGCGGTTGAAAATAGAGAGAGGTGGCGCGGATCACTTCGATGACCGTGAGCATCCATTTATTTTCTTCACGGCCCAAGAACTTGGAATTATCCATGATAAATTGCAGGAGGTCCCGCCTGCCGCCCTTGTTCGGTTCTTTGCCGGCCCTTTCAAAAAGGGATTCAAACTCGGCGTATTTTTTCTTTACATATTCGACAAAGCGTTCCTCTCCATCCTCCGGAAATTCCTTGAGAAGCTTATTATAATGTTCGATTTCGGTTACATAGGCGGCAATCGATTTTTTTTCTTTTTCCTGCAGAAAGACATCAAAATAATAGTCGACCATCGTCTGTTTTTTGCCGTTCTCGGAAAACGAAGCAAGAAGGTCGAAATAGCCTACCAGATTGTCGATAGATCTGGCAAATTCGATAATATAGTCAACCCACCGCCCCTTTTCCGAGCGAAGTTTGGCAATTATTCGTTTATCGGCAAGAGCCTTGCCGGCGAAGTCGTAATCCCAGGTATTGCGGAAGAAGAGATTGTTCTGGAAAAAGTCGATGTGGCCGATAACGTGATAGAAAATCATCACGTTCAACCAGTCCGGATTATTGTCGTTATAGAATGAAATCGCCGGCCGAGTGTTGATGACCGTTTCGTAGGGGTTGTTGGGATAGAGTTCGTATTGACCCTGCTCTTTTAACACCTCGACATCCTGCACCCAGTAGTCATAGAGGGTGGGGATCATGTTTTTCGGCGACAGCTGGAGGAAATCGCGATTGGTAACGATATATTCGAGACTCTGATCTTGAAAGCGCAACCCGGCATCACGGGCACGTTCCTTACATCCTTCCATGATCTTTTTGGCATGTTGGCTGATCAGTTCCATAGCACCTCACAGTGAGCGTAAGCCGTAGTGCAACAATTTTCGTTGGTGGTGTGGAGGCTCTCCATCATCCTCCGACACCGTGATCTGCCGAGTGTCAGGATATTAACTCCCGAATTCCATTGATGAGCCGCGACTCGGTGGTATCCTTGGAGATGACATCAAGGCGCAACAAGGTTTGCTTTTCCTCCAGCAGACCGGATTTGCGTATATACTTCTCCACCTCGGTCTGCCCGGAGATGCCATAGCCATTTTCAGCAATGGTGATGCCGACCCGGCTGGCATAGGCAAGCATTTTTTTCAGCTCGGGAATGGCCTTCTCTCCTTTAGTGTCCCAGTCGTCTCCGTCTGTACCATGAAAAACATAAATGTTATTGTCCCGCTCAAGCGTCTCATCTTCGACAATTTTATTGACCAGGGCGTAGGCACTGGACACTTGAGTTCCGCCGGCGACGCTGGAATTGTAGTAGATTTGGAAATTATCGACCTCCTTGGCCTCGGTATCATGCAGGATAAAACGGGTAACCACCTGATTTTTATACTGGTATATCAGCCAGGAATAGATGAGCACATGCTGATTCACCACCAGTTCCGTGGGTTTGCCACCCATGGAGCCGGAATAGTCGCGAACGAAAAACACCACGGCCTGGGACTCGTAGTCTTTTTCCTTGGAAAGAATCCGATACACCCGATCCTTAGGAGAAATCAGGAGTTGCCGACTGTCTACCGCCCCCTGCCCCTTGATCCGCTTCAGGGCAATGTTGGTCTGGATAATTCGCCTGAGAGTTGATTTCTTGTCAAGGAATTGCCCGAAACCTCTATTTTTATCGGTCAGATCGTAGGTATATTTGGTGAGGGAGCGTTTCTTGCCCTTATCTTTCAGATTGGGCAACTCAAACTGCTCGGTGAGAATACGCCCCAGGTCGTAGGCGTTCGATTCGACATCATGACCCCCTCCTTCGCCCTGGCCTGCACCGCCCTGGCCTTGGTCCGGTTCCGGTCTTACCGGTTGTTCGCCGATGACCTCGCCCTCTTCACCTTCGCCGGCGCCACCTTGACCTCCGCCGTCACCGTCGCCGCCGTCGCCTTCTTCATTTACCCGAACCTGATCGTGCAGGAGTTTTTCTTCCACAGTGGTCGGCACAATGACCACCTTGTCATCGCCGTCCTGGCTCGGTTTAACCATCTTGCCGATGCGTATCTTTCGGGGAAAGCCATCTTTCTCCCGCTGCTTGTCCCGTTCCAGCAGATAGTCGAGGGATTGGACGGAGGTTAAGGCCAGCAGGTGCGGTGGAGAGGCATTATGGAGCATCTCCAGGTCGTTGTAGGCATACAGGCTGTGGCAGGTCGGTCGGGTAATACATCGATGCTCGCCGTCCAGGTCAAGGATATCCAGTTCATGACGGATCATCTGCTCCTGATCGGGAGTCAGTCCCTGTTCTTTAAGGCTATGATAGAGGGCCCGAAGTTTATTCTTCATCAGTTTACTTCACCCTTGGTGTTGGGTTAAAGAGCCTTTGCGAGTGGTCCAGTACTGTTGCCGGGGGTCGCTCAGTTCTCGTCTACTTGAGTACAAAAGTATTCAATAGTTTTCTGGGCACAAGTGGTACAATAGCCGAGCTTATTCAGCATCGTTTCAATCATTCGGTCATAGAGTTTCTGATTTTCCTCGTTGGTGCGGTTTGCCAGGGCGCCGATGAGGCTGCCGGAACCGGCAATATCCGATTTCAAACGAACATCGGTCACCGCCTTGACCAACTCCAGGTTGTCCATAAAATCATAGTCCGGACGCACCGATATCTTCTGTCCGTAGATCTTGCGAATGGAGGTTCTGAATGAATCCTTCTGCTCGCGGGTCTTCAGGCCGAGACAATCTTCAACCGAGTTGATATAGCGCTCGTCGATCTTCAAGGCCTGGAGCTCACCGGTCTGCGGATTTTTGTATTTCCACATCTTGTCGGCCCCGAGATTCTCGGCGTCGATGCCGATAATCATGTTGACGTAGTTGAGCACATCTTTTCTGATCGCCAGCGGTTCATCCATATAGGCGTTGAACATCTCGGTCATGATCCGTTCCCGGTACAACCCTTTGGCGATCTTCAGATCATCGAGGAATTTCGCTCGGTCTTTCGCTTCCGAGACATAATCGAGAATGACCCGCTCAAAGGCATGAAAGACGTCATAGGCGAACATACATTTGCCCTCGTTAGTCTCTGAACTCTCCAGCATGAGCTGAATGGTCCGCCCCAGATTTCTCTGGCCGAGCCCCTTTTGGCCAAAGCGCTTGGTGATATCGTGCTCCTGGCTGAGGGTGTCGATGACCTCCGACAGGGTTTTCAGACTCTTTTCTCCGGCCACCTCTCCGGCGGCAAGCTTCATGGTCTCAATCGGCGTGAGTTTTTCCGACCTGGGCAGACGGGTGAGAACCGCCGCAACCGATGCAGCGTGATTGAGGTTGGGATCCTGATGCATGACGTCGCCGGTAAGAGTGGTCTTTGATTCGTTACCGATGGCGTAGGCGGTCAGTTCTTTCTGCAGCACATGGTTGGTGTTGTGCGAGACGTAGCAAATACGGCAACGATCGACGATCGGCGCCTCCTCTTTTTCAGCGAGAAAACGGTTGAACTCCGAGTTGTTGCTGGTGGCGACAATAAGACTGTCGATCGGCCATTTATAGCCGTCAATCTCAATGCTGCGATTTTGAATGATGCCAAGATAAACCTGCACCAAGTCCTTCTTGTTTTTGTAAATTTCATCACTGAAGTGGATGCCGCCGCCAGCCACCCGTGCCAGCGCCCCGCGTCGCAGATCAAAACGATATGGGTTATTGGTATCGGTGATGTGCAACAGGCGCTGGATCGATTCCTCTCCCAACAGATCGACCGCCGAAGAGGTGATCTTGTCCTTGGCCGGATATTTGCCGGTCACCGTCCCGAGACTCTCGACCAGGGGCACGGAGACGATATCGATAAATTCCAGCATATCGTCCATTTTATCGCCGGTAAATTCCCGAATATTGTTCCAGATATAGGCAGTACAGGCACCCAAGGGACGATAATTATCATACCACTTCTCCAGCACGCCTTTTTCCACGCGGTAGCGTCTTGCCAAGAATTGTGCCGATTCGTCCCGCGTTTCCTGGAGGTTCATGGCGAGTACCATGGGATCTTCATAGGTTTGCGATTCGATGGTGGTGATATTGCCGTATGAACCGAGCTTGTCGAGATTTTTAAAGCGAAAGGTATACTTGCGGTTGGTTGGAATCGTTAAAAACTGGCGATACAGTTTGCAAAGATATTCGACCAGAAAGGTCTTACCGTTTCCCGGTTCCCCGACCAGAACAAAGGCCATTTCGGCGGACGATCCTCCCTCGGAGGCATCCTTGACAAAGGACACAAAAGAGTTGATTTCGTCATACATACCGACAATATGTTTTGGGCCTTCGCGGAATATCCTGAAATCAAAGGTGCTCTTGCCATTGACCATTACCTTGTCGATCTTCCCCCCCAACACCATGCGGCTGACACTCTGAAAGGCGTTTTCAAAAACCCGCTCCCCCTTTTTGACCGAGGTAATATGATAATGGAGTGAATTGTTCCTTTGCTCTGCCATCGTTCCCCTCCTTGACAGGTTAGTAAGGTTGATGCGTTGTATTGTTACTTTATTATCAGCAATTGAAAAAATAAATCAAGGAAATCTCAATAATAATTCATCTCCAAAGAAGACTTGGTTTGGTGTAGCGATGCAGCCCTTGCGACCTTTGTGCGAGCGATTGAGTTTTCAACATTTTTTAAAACAGTCAACTTTTTTGTTGACTCCTGCGCCGATGATAACAAGAATAAATTGGTGCATATTCACAAAAACAACTCCTCTCGTTTCGACAAGCGATGATGAACGATAAAGAATGCTTTTTTCAAAATCTGCAGAGTCTGGCCGACGCGATAGTTGCTCTATTCGGCCGCAATTGTGAGGCCTGCGTGCATGACCTGACATCTCTGCACAGCTCTCTGGTGTATATCCGAGGCGAAGTGACCCATCGCCGGCCGGGTGCTCCGGCCACCGATCTGCTCGTCAAAATGATCAATAGCCCAGAAGGCAAAGGCGACGTGCACAGTTACTGCACGACCAGCAGTGAAGGCCGGTCGTTGAAATCGACCACGACCCTCATAAGGGATGAAGGAGGACGCGCCATTGCCGCCTTCTGTATCAATTTTGACACCACCGAATTCTACAATGCCGGTCAGGCCCTGCTGCCCTTTCTCCATCCAGAGATCGGCGTTCCACCCAGTACCGAAACCTTCGCCCACTCGGCCGGTGAGACGGTGGAGGCACTTTTCCATAACGCAGTGCGGGCGATGGGTAAACATCAGACAACTATGAATGTCGATGAAAAAAAACGCCTCATCGCGATGCTCGAAGCAGATGGCCTCTTCCAGTTCAAGGGGGCGGTAGAACAGGTGGCCAAGATGATGGGCATTACCAGATTCACCGTCTATAATTATTTAAAAAGAGTTCGATCAACCAACACAATTCACAGAAAAGAGGAACACCAATGATTCGCAACGTCATTTTCACCACCCAGGCTCCGGCCGCCATCGGCCCCTACTCCCAGGCCATCGCCACCAAGGACCTGCTGTTTGTCTCCGGCCAGCTGCCGATCGATCCGTCAACCGGGAAAATGGTTGATGGCGATATCGGCACAAAGACCCAGCAAATACTTAAGAATGTCGCAGCTCTTGCCAAAGAGGCGGGAACCGACCTGACGAAAACCCTAAAAACCACCATTTTTCTCACCGATCTCGGTGATTTCCAGGCGGTTAACAGTGCCTATGGCAGCTCTTTCCCCGAGGCCCCGCCGGCGCGCAGCACGGTCCAGGTTGCCGCGCTGCCGCTTGGCTCAAACATTGAGATTGAATTTATCCTGGCAAGATAAAAATATTTTCCAGGATTGAGGGACACTTTATGAAATTTACGGTCAAAGACATCCTCGAGATGGAGGTCACCCTGGCTCTCGGCTGCACCGAACCGGTGGCTATTGCCCTGGGTGCTGCTGCGGCTGCCACTCTCCTGCCGACCAGAGAGTTCGATTCCATTGAGATCTGGATCGATCCGAATATCTACAAAAACGGCATGGCAGTCACCATCCCCGGTTGTGGCGGCATGCAGGGCCTCGACACAGCTGCAGCTCTCGGCGCCTATGGGGGTAATCCCGCAAAAAGCCTCGAGGTGCTGGAAAGCCTCACCGACGCAACCATCACCCAGGCTAAAAAGCTCCTCGGAGAAAATAGGGTAACCGTTCATCTCAGGGACGAGGTCGGTCTCTATGTGCGGACAAAGTTGGTAGCAGGGGAAAACATCGCCGAATCATTGATCGTTGATCTGCACAGCAATATCGTCAGTCTCAAGCTGAACGGAAAGGAGGTAACCGATTCACCTCTCCTTGAGCGAGCCCTGAAAAAGGGTGGCAGGCACACCATGGCCGAACTTGAAACCTGGTTGCGCAGTCTCAACCTTGAACAGATTCTGGAACTGACGGCGGAGCTAGACGACGACGATCTCAATTTTCTCGAGATAGGGGTCAACCATAACCTGGCTCTGGCCGAATACGGCCTGAAACACGGAAGTGGCCTGGGTATCGGCAAGGCCATTGATCGGCTGATCAAGCAGAAACTGATGGTCAACGATATGTCCAACTCGGCACGCAGGTTGACCTCCGCCGCCGCTGATGCCCGGATGGGTGGGGCGAACCTGCCGGCCATGAGTTCCGCAGGCAGCGGCAATCACGGCCTGACTGCAATTCTGCCGATCTGGGCAATCAAGGATTTCATCGACCATGACCGAGACACCCTCCTGCGGGCTATCGGCCTTAGCCACATCATCACCGCCTATGTCAAGGCCCATACCGGCAGACTGTCAGCCGTCTGCGGCTGCTCGGTTGCAGCCGGCGCCGGGGCGACGGCGGGAATCACCTATCTGGTCGGCGGTGATATCCACCATATGGAAGGGGCGATCGGCAATATCCTTCAAGATCTGGCCGGGGTAATCTGTGACGGTGCCAAGGCCGGATGCGCCATCAAGCTGAACACTGCCGCGGGTGCTGCGGTCCAGGCCGCCCTTTTTTCCCTGCAGGGGGTCAATGTCAAGGACACCGACGGAATCATCGGCAATTCCACCCGACAGACCGTTCAAAACATGGGGGCTCTCAGTCATGATGGGATGATCCAGGCTGATAAAACCATCCTGAAGATCATGTTGGAAAAACAGCTGAGCAAGGGCAGGAAGAAATGATCAGTTGTTTATTCAGCAACACTGTGAACTGATAATCTTTTCCGCAGCAGCCACCAGGCAAGAGCGCCGTACGGAACAGTACAAAGCCAGAGCTGCTGCCAGTACGGGAGAATATCGGAAAATTCGGCTCCCATCTGGTTTAACGCAACAAATGCCTGAATAGCCGGGATGACTGGAATCACTTGGCTTGCCGTAACAATTGTCGCGGGGATGGCGGAGATCGGCCAGATAAAGCCGGGGGCGAAGATAAGCGGCATCGAACTGATGATGACCAGTAGGGTCGCGAGCTCGCGTCGCGGCAACAGCGATCCCAGGCAGATACCAAGAAAGGTGGCGCTGAGCAGGAACGGCAGATGGAGGAGGGTGAGCTCGCCAATTTCTGCCAGCCTGGGGATGTTGTAGTAGGTGAAGCTGAAGCCGAAGTAGTACATAAAGAGCAGCCTAGTAGAGAGCGACAAAAATCCGGTGCGTACCACGAGAAGCTGCAGTGGTGCAGCCCTTTGCCAGTATCCTTCCTGACATGTAGGTTGCGCCTCATTTTGTCCGCCGCCGAGAATGCCGAGTCCCATAATGAGAGTTTGATGGAGGATGAGGATAAAGATGGCCGGGATGACATAATTGACATACCCCATAGTCGGATTGAAGACCGGCACGAGATTGAGTTTTATGGCACTCTGCTGCTCTGCTGCCGGCGTCGGTGACTGGCCGGACATGATCATTCGACTGAATTTCACCTCCGCCGCCTCTTCCAGGCTATGGGCCCGCGCACTCAAGCGAACCTGGGGAGTGGCCTCGACCATCCGTTCCAGACGCCGACTGAATTGACTATTGTCGAGATTGACCACTACCACCTCCTGGTCTCTCGATACCTGTTGGGTAAGGGCAGGGGATAGAGAAAGGAGTAAAGCAGTACCCCGCCGAAAACCGTCAAGAGTATGGCCGGATTGGTAAAAATTGCCGACCATTCATTCTGTATGACATCGCACCAGCTCATGCACATATCCTGCCTTCAACTGGGTTAGAAGTCAACTGCCTGGCCCTATAAATGGAAAACAGCAGGGGCAGGACAAACACCCCAAGAGCCATCAGTTGCGGGATGGCGGATGGCAGCGGCGCTCCATAGTTTACCTGTCCGAACTGGATTTCAATATAGTGGCATACCGGCAGAAAACTGCGCCAGATTTTCGCCGGCAAGGTCATGTCGGTAATCGGAAAAGTCGCTCCCATAAAGGCCAGGCCAGGGGCTGCGGAGACTGAGTGCCCTTGCGGCTTCCAGAGTCATGAAAAAGAACATCGAGGCCGAAGCCAGGCTGGCACCCACCGTCAGCAGCTGGGGAAAAACCAGCATCGGTCAGCTGCCGTGCATCGGCCAGCCTTGCCGGATGTACATGAACCAGAGAAAGAGCAGGCCGTGCAGCCAGAAGAGGGCAGGCTTTGCCTCAACTTCGAAACTCCGCATATCAAAGCCCTTGTCGCCGTTTGTTGTCCGCCAAGTGACAAAATCCCCCATGACCGCGACATGGTTGACGCGAAAGGGATGACGGCTATTGTTCAACGCCGGAATGGTTACGACAAATTCATGGCCTTTCGGAAACTCGGCCAGACGATCTTCGCGGATATGAAATACCGCCCAGGCATCGTTCATATCCATAACGGTAACCACCGGAAAGCCCGGGGGCACCAGCTCGCAGCTCTGCAGCAGGATTTGTGTCACTTCGCCGTCATGCCAGCTTTCAATCCGCGTTTCAGCGGCATATGCCTCGACCTCAGCGATCTGACCCTGCTGCTCAAGGAGGAGGGCATGGTCGAAATGCTTTTTCATGCCATCTTCGAGCTCAACTTTGGTGTTGCACACCTGTCTTGCCAGAACAGCAGTGAAATAGTATCGGGCGACATTGTCAAACTGCTCCTGGCGGCTCATCTCGAACTTTTAATTGGCCTCTTTTTCCTGGCCTCTTGCGATATCCCGGGCGGCATCAATCCGCCCACCGGCATAAATGGGCAAGGACCCGCGAATGCTGCTGGAACGGGTGTTTCGTTCGGCGACCGTTGAGGTAAAAGCTGCATTGAGAGCCGAACCGGACAGGCCATAGCTTCGACCGACCCCTTCAAGCAGCGGCTAAACGATTGCCGGCAGGCATACTCGCGAGAATGTCATTGGGCGAAGGTGTTACCTCGTCATCGAGGTGCATATAGCTTGCCGAAATTCAACCTCCGGCAGATACAGATCACGGGCTGCGTCTTTTTTATGCCTGGCCTGGTCGAGGTTTGCTTTTGCCGCCGCCAGAGTATCATTTTCCTCATTAATTTTCTGCCAAGCTTCGGCAAAACCGAGCAAAGTTTCCCCAGCCTTGGCCTGGAGTGGCTGGTGGCTGAGGATGCCGGTTACCATGAGGCAGACGGAAAGTATCTTTATAAATTTTTGCTTTCTTTTTACCCGAAAAGTAGTCATAAAAATTCCTCCGAAAATGAGGATGATGGCCATCACATGGTTTTTGGTGAGGGTTTCACCGAGGAAAAAAACCGCGAGAATCGTGCTGAAGGCCGGCATGAGATGGATGAAGGGGCCGGCAATGTTAGCCCCCAGCGTACTCACCGCCCGGCTCCAGAAAATAAAGGCAAGAACAGATGCAAAAACTGCCACATAGACGATTGTTATCACGGTGCTGGTGGTGACCGGCATGGTTTTCCCGGAAGCGATCTCTAAAAGATAGAGGGGCAGCAAGGTCGTCAAACCGACCATGGCAATGGCCGTCTGGTAAGCGAGGGGGTGCAGGTCCCGGGGATATTTTTTTAGGTTGACAGAGTAAAAGGCCCAAAGGCATGCGGCAATAAATACCAGGATATCGCCATGGTTGAATTGTAGCTGGAGAAGAGTCGTCAGGTCGCCGCGGGAGATGATCAGCAGGACGCCGCCAAGAGAAATGGCCACCCCAAGACATTGCCTGAGGCTCAGGCCATCCTTAAACCTGGCCCAGGAAATCAGAACTATGATAATAGGCGTGCAGGAATTGACCAGCGCGGCATTGATGGCGGTGGTGGTCTGCATGGCATAGTAAATAAAGCTGTTGAATCCGGCTACCCCGAGGAGACCCTGGATTATCAGGAATTTTTTGTGTTGCATGGCCAGCTGCCGTTCGGCACGAAGATGACGCAGGCCGAAGAAGGCCAGGATCAAAAAGGCTAAGGCCCAGCGCCAAAACGAGAGGGCGAAGGGCGGTATTGCCGCATGCATCCCCCTACTGATGACGAAGTTCCCTGACCAGAAGAGGGTGGTGAGAACAAGCAAAAGATAGGGCATTAAGAGTTGTGACCTCGTGGTTGAAAAAAGGAGAGGGGGTATTATTCCTGGCCGTCATCCTGAGGTTTTTTGAGGACGACCTTGACGTTGGGAAGATACTTTTTAAATGCATCACCGTAGATTTCCCAGATGGTGATGAACAGGGCGGCGACAATTGGTCCGAGAATAATACCCAGGAGTCCAAACATCGAGATACCGCCGAGAGTGCCGAAGAGGACGAAGAGATCGTGCATCTCCGTGTCCTTGCCGACCAGGCGTGGGCGCAGGACATTGTCCAGGTTGCCAGCCACCACACCGCACAGTACGGCGAGAATCGCAACGCCTGCAAAGTTGCCGGTCAGGGCTAGGATAATGAGGGCCGGCAGCCAGATGATCGCCGCGCCGAAGGCCGGGATGATCGACATGACCGCCATCACCGAGCCCCAGAAAACCGGGCCATATATTCCGGCTATGGCAAAGGCGATACCGCAGATCGCCCCCTGCATGACCCCGATGATCAGCGTTCCCTTGATCGTCGCCCTGGTCACCGAAGTAAAACGGTTCAATAATTTTTGCTCATTGTTGTCGTCCATGGGCAGAAAATAGAGAATCTTCATGAGAAGAACGTCTCCCATGGAGAGGAAATAAAACATCACATAGAGCATAATAATGGTTGAAAAGATGGCGTCGATGGTGACCTTGGTAAAGGACGAAAGGGAATCGATGAGGAAGGTGGAAACGGTGCCGACCATTTCACCGGCCTTTTGAATGATGATGTCCCGATACGGCAGGATCTCTTCATAATAGGGCACTTTTTCCAACAGGGTCGACAGGGTCGACGGCTCTTTGATAAAACCCTGGACCCAGGGGGTGACCGACTGACCGACGCTGATTGCCTGGGTTACCACCAGGGTGATAAGCACGGCTAGCGGGGTGAGGACCAGCAAAACGATGCCGAAAACCGTCAGGCTCGACGCGAGGGTCTCTCGGCCGCGCAGTTTTGCTGTCAGTCGGTGGTGCAGGGGGCTGACCATCGCCGAAAACAATCCGGCCATGAAGATGGCCATCAAAAACTGATGGATCATGGTGAGAAAGAGAGCGGAAATAATCACCACCAGGCAGAGCAGTGTTGTTTTATTGATGTACTCCCTATTCATAAGCAAATCACCTTATACGTTTGGCTGTTGTCCTTCGGCGTGCGTTCAGCTCTGGGTGTCATCCGTTGTTTCCTCGGCGGGTGGCGGGGATAATATAATCAGATGTAACTCACGCGGCCCATGCGCGCCATGGACCATTTGTGCCTCGATATCGGCGGTCTTTGATGGGCCGGTGATAAAAACAAAGCTCCCGAGCCGCCCCTTTTCCTGCAGCAAGGCATAGGCCTCGCGCAAATCGGCTACCAGATGCTCTCGTTTTAAAAGAGCAATATGGATGGACGGTACCAGGGAAGTGGAGCGCGGGCAGCCCGGTTCGGTGAATTGGACGAGGGTGGCCGAATCGGCAACCCCGATGTCCGGAGCGGTTATACCAATAAAGGAGGCTATGGTCTTTTCCCGCAGTTGCCGGTCGGGACTGAAGGTGGTGTGCACGGTGACGTCATCTTGGTCGAAACGTTTCCACAGTTGTAAGGTGGCGAGATCGGAATGGTCATGGTGAATGATGTGCTTGGTAGGGGTGAATTCCGGATTTTTCGTCCTGACCAGTTCGATGATAAGGGCCGCTGCTTCATCATGGGTCCGGACGAGATGGGATTTTATGCTTAAGGCCTGGGCATTGGTCTGGAATAGCTCGACCAGGTGGTCCTGCTGCTCCGCCGTGCGGTTCCTCATGCCCTGCAGGGGTAACGTCGTGTCGGCCTTGGCAAAAAGGGTCGGGAACAGCCTTTTCGGTCGCTCTTCGTCGGGGGAAAGACCGAGGCTCTGGCGGATGTTTCTCAGGAATGCGGTCTGGTTGTCCATCAACTCTCCTCCTTTTTTTGCCCTTCAGTACCGGTCGGTCGATTGGCAAGGTATTTTTCTTTCCAGAGTTCGGTAAAAGTTCGTCGGGCAAGAGGCGGCAGATCGCGCTCGGTGGTCCAGCCGCCGGCAAGTCCGGCCATCTTACTGATCATCTTGTTTTTCTTCACAAAGGGGCGCTGGAATAAGCGGCCCAAGCGAAGCAACGACCGATACAGAAAAGGACTGCTGATCAGCAGCTTCCAGAAACTGAAGATGTAGGCCTCGGCGGGGTCATGCTGCTTGGTATTCCAGCGGTCGTTGCCGTAGGCCAGTTTATGGCGCAGGGCGGAAAGCATCCGCGGTAAATCGTTTTCGACAGGGCAGATATCCTTGCAGGCCCCGCATAAGGTCTCGCCTTTGCAGAGATCGGCGTGTTTATTGACACCGTCAAGGAGCGGCATGACCACCGCCCCGATCGGCCCGCAATACGTTGAATTGTAGGCATGTCCGCCGATCTTCCCGTACACCGGGCAGATATTCAGGCAGGCGCCGCAGCGGATGCAGGCCAGCACCTCACGGAACTCGGGATCGGCAAGGATTTTGCTCCGGCCGTTATCGATGATCACCAGGTGGAATTCCTTTGGTCCGTCGGGGTCGTCGGCGCTTGTTGGGCCACCGAGAAAACTGACGTAGGTGGAGAGTTTCTGCAGGGCGGCACCGCGGGTGAGGAGATGGAGGGCCTCCCGATGCTCATCGAGGGTAGCGACGACGCGCTCCATTCCCATAAGGGCAACAAGGGTCGGCGGCATGGTCGTGGCCATGCGAATATTGCCCTCGTTCGAAACCAGGCTGATATGGCCGGTTTCGGCACAGGCCAGATTGCAGCCGGTAAGGCCCATCTCGGCGTCGAGCATCTTTTCGCGCAGTGTCTTGCGTGCCGCCATGGTCAGGGTCGGAGGGTCATTGCTGTAGTCGATACCCAGTTTGTCGGCGAACAACGCACCGATCTGGTTGCGATCGAGGTGAATACACGGGGCGATGATATGCGACGGCTTGTCGCCCGCCAGTTGAATGATATATTCCCCCAGGTCGGTTTCGACGACTTCTATGCCCGCAGCCTCAAGCGCCTGATCGATGTTGATTTCCGCTGAGATCATCGATTTGCCTTTGACCACCCGCTTGACCTTGTTCCTTTTTGCGACGGCCAAGGTGTAGTCGATGGCATCCTGGGCAGTTGCCGCAAAATGCACCTGACCGCCCCTAGCCCGGACATTTTGTGCCAGTTCGGCTAGGATGATGTCCAGATGGGCAAAGGTGTTCATCCGCGCCTCTTTTACCCGGTGGCGCATCTCCTGGTCGTCCATGGTGGCCCAGATTTCCATGGCCCCCTTGCCGAAACGATCCTGAAGTCCGTGCAGACTCTTTTGCAGGCACGGCGAAGCGATACCGGCAGCGGCTGCTGTTCGGTAGGATGGTGGGGTTGTTTTGCTCATCGGCTTTCTCCCTTCACCCCGGCAAGTACCTGGGCAATATGCAGGACCTTCACTTTTTCCCCTCGTCTTGACAGGCGGCCGAGGATGTTCATCAGGCAGCTGATATCGCAGCCGACCACGGCGTCTGCCCCGGTGGCCAGGATATTGGTGATTTTTTCATCGACCATGGCAACACTGATTTCCGGATAATTGATACTGAAGGTGCCACCGAAGCCGCAGCAGGTATCGCTATCCACCATTTCGATCAGTTCCAGACCCCGGACGTTTGCCAAGAGCTTTCGTGGCTGCCGGGCGATGCCGAGGCCCCGGCTGAGATGACAGGAATCGTGATAGGTGACGACCCCGGGATGCTCGGCCATGACATCGGTGATTCCCAGGACATCGACAAGATATTCGGTGAATTCAAAGGTTCTGGCGCCAATTGCCCTGGCTCGCTTAGCCATAACCGGGTCGTCCGGAAATAGCTCCGGGTAATGATGGCGGACCATATAGACGCAGGAGCCGGAGGGGCAGACAATGGTTTCGGCACCTTCGAAGACCTCGATAAAATGCCGGGCCGCCGTCGCTGCCTCCCGGCGGTAGCCGCTGTTATAGGCGGGTTGTCCACAGCAAGTCTGCCCTTCAGGGTAGGCCATTGGAATGGAAAGTCGATCAAAGACCTTGACCATAGCTTCCCCCACTTCGGGAAACATGCTGTCAACCAGACATTGGATAAAGAGGGAAACAGGTGCGCCAGCCATAATATCACCACGGGATGAGGATAAGACGATCATTTTGCAAAAAGATTGTCAGCGAAAATACCTCGCCGACGGCACCTTCAGGTTTTGAGAAAAAAAGCAATGAAGGTTTGGGAAATCGCTATTTGCTTGAAGCAATTCGCATAATCTTCTAGAAAGGTCAACAGGATTGTACTGTATTGTCGAGGCAAAGAACCTAAATTAACCGACGAGAGGAAGAAAATGAAGAGAATTGTCAAAGTGTTTCTGGCCGCCGCCTTTCTGGTGACGGCAACAACGGCGAATGCTGTTCCGGCGCGCATTTCCATCAGCCAGTTTGTTGAACATCCGGCCCTGAATGCGGTGATGAAAGGGTTCAAGGATGATCTGCAGGAGAACGGCGTTGCCGCCGAATATAAGGACTATAATGCCAATGGCAATATGGGCACGGCGGGGCAGATCGCCACCCAGATCGCCTCCGATGCCCCGGATCTGATCGTGGCCATCGCCACCCCGACCGCCCAGGCCTGTGCCAAGGCCTATGAAAAGGCGCCGCAACTGGCCAATACGCCGATGCTCTTTACCGCCATTACCGATCCCTTAGCCGCCGGCCTGGTCAAAGACTATATGCACCCCGGCCCAAACATTACCGGGGTCTCGAACCAGATGCCGATGGAAAAACACCTGGAAATGTTACGCCGCGTTCTCCCAAAACTTGCTACTCTCGGGGTTCTCTATAACAGCGGCGAGGTCAATTCGGTGTCGAATGTCAAGCGGCTGAAGGAGGCTGCGGCAAAAATGAACATCACCGTTCTCGACGGTCCGGTCACCAATTCCGCCGATGTCTTTCAGGCGGCGCAGAGTCTCGTCGGCAAGGTTGATGCTCTCTTCGTGCCAACTGATAACACTGTGGTTTCGGCATTGGAGGCGGTCATCAAGGTCTGCGAGCGGACCCAATTGCCGCTCTTTAGCGCCGATACCGATTCCGTCAAGCGGGGGGCAATTGCCGCCATGGGTTTTGATTATTACCAGCACGGCAAGCAAACCGGAGCTATGGCGAGAAAGATCCTGGCGGGGGCCAAGCCTGAGACTCTGCCGGTAGAATTCCAGAAGGATCTTGCTTTCCACATCAATCCCAAGGCGGCGGAGCGAATGGGGCTGAGTATCGACAAGGCGATCCTTGATTCCGCCGACACCCTTTACTGATATTGCCGGCGACCTCGCTACACCGTTAAGATGTGCGAGGTTGCCGGAGATTGACGAAAATGAAGGGTTTGCCGTTGGGCAGATGCACCTAGTGTCATGTCAACCTTGAAATGTCGTAAATAAATGCTATAATTTGTTTAATTTTGAAACATCTACTTTTTCGGGTAAGCCGTCTTTTATTTGTCTTATCGTTTCAACCTCATCTTCAAGGGCTGCGATTTCAACTTTGAGTGTCTCTTTGATGCTATTCTGACGAGACGTTCCATCTTTATTGAAGACACTCTTCACCTTTGAAAATTTCTTGTAGAGACGGTTAAGCTTTTTCTGTAACGACTTTATTGATGCTTCTTTCTCTTTGATTTCAGGATTGCTGAAATCCTGCTTCTCGCTACTTTTTAATTTAAATCCGGGATGCCGACCACTCTTGAGGACGGCGATCGCCGGATAGGCCTTCTGCAGATTGACAAGTGCATTCCAGGACAGCTTCAAAAGCCTGGCTTTCAGTCCCATATCTTTTGCCGTCCGCAGCAGGGTGTTTTGGGGAATCTCCTCGCTGCCAAGGTTATATTCATGGAGCAGGCGTTCCCGAGTCAGCTCGATCTGATTTTTTTCGGTATTACGCTGCAAAAGAAATTGCTTCAAAGTTATTTAAATCAACCTCTTTCCGAGCTTGCCAAAGGTCGTAATTATCCTGCATCTGCAGCCAGCTTTCGGGAGATCGCCCCAAGACTTTCGAAAGTTTTAATGCCATTGCCGGGGAAATAGCCGTTTTACCATTGAGTAACCGACTGATTAAGCCGGTAGTCACCTGTAACTTACGGGCAAGTTCGTTCGAGCCAATATCAAACGGCTGCAGATATACCCTTTTAATGAAGGCTCCCGGGTGCATTGGATTGTGTTGTTGTAGAGTCATTATACACCTTGATTAATGGTAATCTTCATAATTGACCACATACGCATGGCCATCTCTAAACTCAAAAACTACCCGCCAGTTTTCGCTCAAATTAACGGCCCACAAACCCACTCGATCACCCTTGAGAGGATGTAACCGCCATCCTGGCAAATCCATGTCTTCTATTGATGTTGCAGTATGCAGAGCTTGTAAGCGCTCCTCAAGTCGTGAGGCATGGTTGGGATTTATGCCTGCAGTCTTGCCGGTGGTGAAAAATTTCTCTAACCCCTTATGCTTAAAGCTCTGTATCATGAGAACTATTATACAACGGTGTTTACCGTTGCGCAACAGTACAACAAAAATAATCGTTCTCTGAGGCCATCTCTTTACCTACCAATCATCCTGACATCAGGCTTAAAAATATTCGGACAACAGCGTCCCTCCTTCGGGCAGGGCGGTGAAGATGCTTCTGCTCAGCTGGATTTTGTCTTGTCCCAGGGTGAAATCGGTAATGGTGTCCTTGTTGGTTGTTGCATTTAAAGCAGTATCAAAGACAAAGATGTCGTTACCGGTGCCGCCGGTCAGGATATCCTTACCCAAACCACCGGACAAGCGGTCGTCTCCGCTGCCACCAGACAGGGTATTGACGCCGTTGTTGCCGATGAGCCAATTGCTGAGAGTATTGCCTGTTCCGTTGATGGCGGATGTGCCGGTCAAGGTGAGGTTCTCGACATTGCCGCCCAAGGTGTAAGTAATGCCGGTTTGCACCGTATCAATTCCTTCACCGAGGTTTTCGGTAATGACATCGGTTGTCACATCGACAATATAGCTGTCATTCACTGCGCCGCCGAGCATTTTGTCGGCACCGGCACTACCGTTAAGTGTATCATTATCCGAACCACCGATCAGGGTATCTCGGCCTTCGGCCCCAAGCAGAGCATCATCGCCGCCACCACCGATCAAGGTGTCATCGCCGCCTAAACCGCAGTCAAGCAGGTTATTGCCGCTAGTACCCAACAGATAATTATTCAATTCGTTGCCGGTGGCATTGATATTGGCAACTCCGTCCAGGATGGCGCTTTCAATATTGGCGCCAAGGACTATGCTGGAATCGGCTTCTTCCATGACTCTTTCTGGGGTCGATTGCAATCGGCCAGGCGGAAAAGTGCATCTTCTAACACCAGTTTTTTCGCCCTCACATGGGGAAACGCCGCTTGCTAACCTCAATGATAAAGGCAAAAGTGCCTTCTGTCGCTTTTGAGGAGGAGGAAATTAAAACGAGCGCCTTTATTACGTGACATCAACGACAAAGAACCCCTCAAACTCCTCATCGGTGATGAGCAGGTCGTCATGAGATTGCTTTTCAAACCTATGGCCGGCATGAGAATCCTCAACAAATTGCCGAAATGCCTCTTTGATTATTAGAGCAAATCGATCACCCATATGTTCCGTCAATATTCCCAGGCGAACTTGACGTGCCAAGAAACGAATACATTCCTTTGAAGGTGCGAGAGATTGTTCAACCAGGATATTTTTTATCGCCCGGATGGAGTTTATTTGATTGGCAGCCGTAAAAATCTGATCGCTCCGTAGAGAACACTTTGAAAGCTTCCTTAACTCTGAAATTGATCGCTCATCAAAATTCCGCGGATTAAGTTTCATAAACGGCTCGGCGTCCATGATATATGGTTTGTCCAAATCAGAATAAAAATGGTACGACTTGCCATTTGTCAAAACGCCGACCTGGGCGGATGCAGCGTGGAAACATCTTCTGAGTCGGGCGGCATGTGCTTCATTTAATTCGCAATCAGAAGACGTACATTCGAACAGAATCGTCGGCTTATCATCTATGAAAATGGCATAGTCAACTTTTTCGCCCTTGGTGCTACCGGCATCGCCCACAAAATTCGGCAGGACCTCCTTTCGATCACAAACGTCATACCCCAATGCCTGTATGAAAGGGATAACATATTCTTTCTTGGTTTCTTCGTCCGTACTAATATTGACATTCTGCTTTTCAATACGTCTTGCGATCGCCTGCAACTGATCAATGAAGTCCATGAAGATAGCTCCCTTTTGTTTGTTGCCGATAATTTAAAAATATTACTGAGTAGTATTAACGCAGAAATTGAGGCATTAAAAACGTAAATTGGCCAAGAGGCTGTCGGTATTTTTCGAATGGTGTAGTATAATATGAATTTGTCAAAAATTACACTCTTTACATGAAAAGTAAGTTCCCTTTTTATTGTCAGTCAAAAGGAGAAAACCATGAACATCGGCAGCCTGTTACCACACCATGGACGCTATCGTCCCGACCATCTGGCGTTTGTCTGTGGTGAAGAACGTTATAGCTACAAGTCGTTTAATGCGTATGTCAACAAACTGGCCAATGCGCTGTTGAGCAGCGGACTCTTGAAGGGAGACAAATTCGCGACGGTACTGCCCAATTGCACACAGCTTATGGCTGCTTACTGGGCGGCGGCAAAGACGGGCATGGTCATCGTCCCAAGCAGTACCATGCTGAATGAAAGCGGGCTTTTCACTTTGCTGAAAAACTCCGATGCGGTTTTGGTGCTCGCCGATGCTTCGTTCGAAAAGACACTGCGAACAATCCGGAAAGATTTGCCGGCCATCGCCGATAATCGTTACATACTTGTCGGCTTAGAGCAGCAATCAGAGGGATTTTACAGTTATGAGGATTTTGTCAGCTCCGCGAGCGAGGAGAATCCTCCGGAAGTTTTTATTGATGATTACGATATGTATAACATTATGTACTCCAGTGGAACCACGGGCGCGCCGAAAGGCATCATCCACACCCATTATGTGCGGGCCATGTATTGCACCATTTTTGCCGCCTCCTGGCGAATGACCCCGGAGAGCGTGGCGCTGCATGCCGGGGCCATTGTCTTTAATGGCGCGATGCTGGACCTCATGCCCTGGATGTTTCTTGGGGCTAAGTATATTCTCCACAAAAGCTTTAATGCCGAGGCCGTCATCGCCGATATCGAAAAAGAGAAGGTGACCCATATTGTCATGGTTCCCGCCCAGATCATTGCACTATTAAACAGTCCGGCCTTCAGTCCGGAAAAACTCGCCTCAGTGGAAATGATTCACAACGTTGGCGCTCCCCTGCTGCTCGAGTATAAACATCGCCTCAATGAATTGCTGCCCGGTCGATTCTATGAGTTATATGGACTAACGGAGGGGTTCATGACGGTGCTGGACAAACATGACGCCATTCGAAAAGTTGGTTCCGTTGGCATACCCGCGCCGTTTATGGAGCTTCGCATTCTCGATATTAACGGCAGGGAATGCGTCCCCGGAGAAATTGGCGAAATCTGCGGCAAAAGCCCGATGATGATGCCTGGTTACTACAAGCAGCCTGAGCTCACCCAAAAGGCCATTATCGATGGGTGGCTGCATACCGGCGACGCCGGATTCGTCGACGAGGACGGTTACCTGTTCTTGGTCGATCGCATCAAAGACATGATTATTTCCGGAGGCGTCAACGTCTACCCGAAGGACATCGAAGAAGTGGTGATTCAACATCCGGACGTCCGCGATGTCGCAGTAATCGGGATACCTGACATAAAATGGGGAGAAGTTCCCGTTGCCGCTGTTTTACTGGCTCCAGACGCCAAGGTGACACCGGAGCAATTGATTGAATGGACCAACCGTAAGGTCGACGCTAAATTTCAACGAATTCATGACGTCGTTATCATGGAAGCCTTTCCCTGCAACGTCGCGGGAAAGATGCTCAAACGCAAAATGCGCGATGAATACAAGCCGAAACTCAAATGAGTAGCAAGAGCGTGGCAACAGGAAGAGGATGGGTATGAGACACAGCTTCAGATCCGCTGCCTAGCCATCATATCCACTTCATCCCTCGGGCGGTAGCATTATAAGATTGCCACCGCCCCGGAAATGAAGGTCGTAGTTGCTTTTAGACAACACAAACCTGCTTTCCTGTTGTGCTTGAATTAGGTTCGGATTGGCCCCTTGCTATGCTTGCGAATAAATGCGGTTCAAATGGGGTCAGAGTCAATTTAGATTTTGATACATGAGATTTTAATTTGACTCTGACGCCATTTATCCTGGATTTAGGTTATTTTAAATGGCAAGATCGCTTGAAACTGACCTGACGGCGAACAGAGCAACCGTTTTAACATTGCATTAAATGAGTTGCCGGGAAGGTTCCAAGGGAGCATCGATACAATGGATAAAAGAATAAAGGAAGAAACGGAAAAACTGTAACAATCAAACCCCTCGCCGGGAGAGTTGCCATGTCAGAAGCTGCTACTGCGTTTTTGAAAAACCATGGGAATCGATCGTTGCTGAGTCTGGCCTGCGGCAAGCGTTTAAATCGCCTGGATAATCATATCAAACTCATGGTGAAGTGCGGGCTCGATTACTATGTTGCAATTGACCGTGTTGGTGGAATCGAATTCGACCCGAGTTCAGCCTTCTCCGATCCAGATACCGTAAATTCTCTTCTTTTATCACATTACGGTGGAAATCCAGAAGAGTTCGCGAGCCATGTCAAGATCTTCCCGAACACCTGTGTGGAGGAACTTGTAAATATCCAATGCCAGGTGGTCGTATGCCAGCGCGTTCTTCCTTTCCGGCATTGGGAGAGCATTATCACATCGATGAATCCGCTTCTCATCCTGCAAGAAGATCTCAACGGTTGTGAGCTTCAGGCCATGAATAAAGAACTTTACAAGAAAACATACCCGGGCATCATTCATTATCAGTTACGACCCTTCAGACACAATCGCTTCGTCCTTGGCGAACGAAACATCATTCTTTGGCGGAGGAGAGATTTTTACCCCTGCCGCGAAGATATGAAACCGTGGTGGGAACGACTCATTTTTTTCATTTTCCGGCGCAAGAGCACGACTCCGTTTGACTCTGGTCAGATTACCCGAAGTTCCTCGGGTCAAGTATAAGCCAAGTTTTCTGTCAAGCGATTGAAGGCCGAAGTTCTGAGGGCGGAGTCGATATGTTCGGCTCGGGTTTCGGCTTCGTACCTGGACCATTTCCACTTTTTTGTCTTGAGCAAGAAACTCATTGCATTCCTCCGTAAACGTCAGTATTGTTACAAATAACACACTTAAGTACATACGTCAAACTAGGAGATTGGGAGGAAAATTATGGAGAAGCAAGCGATCCGCCAGGTGATCCTGGAAACCGTTGAAGATATGTTAGAGGCGCAGTTAAAAAGCGTACGCCGACTTCGCGACAGAGAAGAGGGTACCGAAACACCGACGCGGCGAAAGGTTCGTAAGCGTCAGTCGTTGGTCGATTTATCTGTCGGCATACTTATACAGGAACAGCGTCCGGTGCATATCGACGAGTTGGTCGAGTTACTCAAGGAGCGACACAACCGCCTCACTGAGAGAGATTCGCTCTCCAGCGCCTTGGCCAAGAAAGACCATCAGGGCATCCTTGTGCGTCGGGTCGCGCCGGGGATGTTTACCTTTCGCTCGTAAAATCGAGAGGGAACATATGTAGAAAATTGAAAAGCTCCTTGCGAACATGAAGATCACTCGGATCAACCATCTGTCTATTGTCGCGGCGTTCTGTCGCCGTATAGGGCTTATGGAGACGATCAACCGCATCGTGCCCACTCAAATGGATGTAGACGTAGGCACAATCGTTCAGGCCATGGTGACCGAGGACAATCTGCGCACAATCGGCGAGAACGTCTTCGTCACCCGTCTGCCTTTCTCCTACAACGAAGCGTCTCGCGTGGTTGCCGAATCGGTGAAGGAGGATTGCTGGGAGCACGTCGGAACCATAAGCGAGACACCTTCCACCAACAAGCGGCCTCCGGCTCATTACCGATTAACAGAAAAGTCGGTAACTCTTTATGGCCAACAGTATCGGGCTGTGGTCATGCATTCCTCGGCGCACGACAAACGTCGTCAGAAACGAATAGAACCGGAGATCCAAAAATCCGAGACCACCTTGCGCAAACTTCTTGCCGATGAGACTACACGCGAATACCTCTGCCGAGCAGACGCTGAGCAAGCCGCCTTACGGGTGCGTGAATCCGCCACGCAACTCCATTATATCGAGACTTCGGTGGGTGAAAAGATCCGCTATGCCCGTGGTCGCCCTAAAAAGGGCCAATCTCGCGACATCGCCGCAGAGTACTACGTTGTCGACGCCAAAATGCAACCAAACTTGAAACATATTGAACAAAAACGGAAAGAAGCAGGGTGTTTTGTGCTACTATCCAATGTTCCTCGTGAGGGAAACACCGCGCAAACCGGCGCTGATCTTCTCCGCGCATACAAAGAACAGTATGGCATCGAACGTAATTTTTCCTTTCTCAAGGATCCGCTGATCGTCAACGACATGTTCCTCAAGAAACCCGAACGAATTGAAGTACTCGGAGCTATTTTACTGATGGCTCTGCTCGTCTGGAACCGCATCGAACATGTCCTGCGCCAACATGTGCTTGAAAATGACGTGGACCTTCCTGGCTGGGACAACAAAAAAACACGCCGACCCACCGCATTCATGATGAGCACCATGTTTTCGGGCCTTCAAATCGTCCGATTCGGCGCGACCTGTCGCCTGGCTATGCCCCTGACTGATGTCCAATGCCAATATCTGCAGGCCCTTAGCCTCAAGCGGCAACACATCCTCTCGCCCTCTACGCCTTCAAGGTACGGCTAAATACGGTTAAATAAATCCTCTCTGCAATAGCAAAATGGGTGGGGAAAGTGACCCCATATTCTCATCAAAAACGACACGGTATTGACACAGGCAACGGTGTTGGCACATCCTGCGACTTTAAAGGTGACCATCTGCAGCTTGCCATTACGGAGTGCTAAAAAAACTCGATGATGTCGACGCAAGCGCTTAACCGTTTGCCGTAGCCGTCGGGCTTCTCAATTATGCCATAGCGCTCGATTTTTGAGACCTTTCCTGGAAGTGTGGTGAGTGCTCTTCAAAACTCCTCGGTAATGATATTTTCATGGTGCCTTTCGCTTTCCCGGAGTCTCCCTTTTTGTCAACTGAGGCCTTTATTTATGAAATAATTCTTATATTGCATGTCTTCTATGAGGATGTGACCAATGAGCCAGGTGCCGAGGTAGCCCAGCAGTGCCTCGGAAAGGATGTTCGGCCCTACGTTACCGGCCAAACAAAAAGATTGGGTCTTTTCGATGAAGGCTTTATGTTGGGCTTCCTGCTCGGTTTTTCGGTCATAATCATATTCGGCCATCAGAAACTCTTCGGCGCGAAAATGCTCATCGGCGTAATCGGTCAAGCCGGTCAGCAGGTCGGCGATTGTTTTCGGGTTGGTCAGCACCTTCTGCTCGGCAATAAGCCGGTTGATTATGGCCAGTAATTTTTTATGTTGCTGATCCATTTCGGCAACGCCAACACTGAACTCATCTCTCCAAATGATAATCTCCATAAACGGCCTCAATGTAAATGACTGTTATTTCAAGAAACTCTTCGATGTTCGACAGAATACTATGCGTTTCCAGCTTTTCAACTGAAAACGCAGTCATGCGGGGATTGAGTGCCTGACGGGAGCATCCTGAGGCGCTACTGTTTATTATAGACCAGTGTCTGTTTTTTCTCACCGCTTGGTGTTTGGCGAGTAACTTTGAGGACCATTTCCTGACCATTGGCAATCAGACTCCGTTCATCGGTCATTTCAACATTCATACCGCTGATCTGGGAAGTAGTTTTGGCAACAAGCATATTGCCGACTGAGTGCATTGTGGTTTTTGATTGCCCGCCGCCGGGCAGACTGTTCATGCTTTCGCTGCCATCAAGATTGTAAACTGCGGTATCGCCGGTTGACCGTTCAACACTCAGCTGAGTGGCTGTCTGCTTAATGATAAGTGTTACCTTATTCATCGGGGTCTTGGCGGCAGAGGTATTCATGCCGAGGTCACTCTTGCCGGTGTCGAGCACCCAGGTGCCGGAAAAATTGGCTGCTGCTTGAGCGTATGCATAGCCGGCCATCACTATTACAAATGCTAACGAGGACAAAATAACTCTTTTCATTTTTTCTCCTGTGCTAATGGTTATCGCTGGCTCTCGAGAATATCACAAAGACTGCCTATCGTTTCCGTCTTCCACCCCCGCCTTCATATTCTCACATTACCCTTATCAGCATCGGCCCGCTGATAAAAAACCACACGGATCCGCTCGATATGCTCTCGCAGTCCGGCGTGGTTGAGCTGGTCAAAAATCAAGAGGTCGATCATGTAAGGGAGAAGCAGGTCATCCAGCTCAAAATCTATGTCATCGAGATCCTTCCAAGAAAGCCCTGCACCGTGCAAGGCAAGGTCAATATCCGAGCCGGGTTTGAAGTTGCCTTTCGCCCACGACCCGTACAATACGGAATACGGCATTGTCAATGGCCGGGTGCTTGGCAAAGACACCGCATATCTTTTTGTATTGTGTTTTGTGTATACACCTTAAATTTTGATAAAATAAGGTAATACTATCAGAACAATACCTGAAATGATCATATATATTCGAAATGAAATAGGGAAATACCATTGACCCGATGCCGCTTATAAGTGGAACCACGGCCTTTTGTTTTCTGCCATAAACAAAAAATCCTAAGCCTATTGATCCAAAGAGCACTCCCAGTAGTAAAGTCGGTGTGGTATCCATTGGTTGCTTTTATTCATGGTCTTTTGCGTTGCCCAACGTGCTGGTCAGCCGCCCCAGGGGCGCTGGCGTTTAAAATAATAGTAGGCGTAGTCATCGGGTATCTGCGCGTTGATGACGTCTTGTGCGTCGGTTCCCATGCCTGGGTATGCGTGGGTTTCCCATCGCACCAAGTCAAGTCGGACATCGAGCTCACGGCTCCACGTCACATTGAGTTCGCGGATGACATCCTCCAGTTTGCAGCGTTTTGCCTCAACGTCGCCGGGTGACGCAACGAATACCGAAAGCACATGTTCTTGACGTGCCATAGAATTCCATTTTGATTTGGGCGGAGAACTCGGAATTGAGGGGTGCGCGGATGGCACTATCTCGCTATCTACGAACATCGTATGTTATTCGCATCCCCTCAAATGGCATGTTGGGCATTTTTCAGGCCCTGACACTTGGCGTAAACAAATTCAGGGTCAAGGTCAACCCCTGAGTCCCATTCGATAGTGTCAAAGGCTACGCGAACCCGTTTAAACGCATTGTGATCCTTAAGCCTCAGGAAAACACCAAAATCCAGGAATGGCTTCATATCCAATTTGCCTTGTTCGCCATTATCAAAATCAATGAGGAGCACGAAATCTTCACCAACAAAAACGTTTTTTACTGATGGATACATAGTCCTATCTCCTACTGAAGAGGTTGAATCTTGAATGGCTCTTCGCCATTTGTTACCAATTCCCAATCGGCCATCAACTCATCCTGATGGAGCTCGGCCCACGCTAAAACAAGCTTTGTTTGCTTTCTTGGCAAGTTACCGTGAATAATTTCGCATGTCCGGATATCCAAAGCCGCTTTGTATTCCGCAAAATACACGTGAAAAATGTGGTGGAGGATGCTCACCGGGAGCAAAATACTAATTATAAGCCCGTAGAACATTGATATTGTAGGCATGGTGGGTACTCCATTTCAATTAAAACTTTCATCAAGAAATCACTTCATCAGCCAATGTGTCGTCCAACATGAAAAATAGGGTCTTGATGTTTCACACATCTCTTTCATTTACACCATGGATTATTCTGCTCACCGTAGAATAGTGCAGACCAGTCTGACTGGCAATTTCCTGCTGGGAATAGCCATATCGTAAATGAGCTCGGACGATCGCTTTATTCCGATCAGACTTTATCTGGCTGGCATGAAACAGGTTCGCGAGAAGAGGCCGCCCGACAAAACGAGCGCTACGAGGAATCTCTTTCTCTCCTCTCTTCTGCTCCAGATAGGGCAGCAGGATCTTCAGAAAGTGTTCACCGCCGAGAAGACCTTGCCCTTTCAGGTTTTTCCAGGGCGATTCCGCGATAATGCCGGCCACAACAAATTCCCTATAGTGTCGTACAGCATTTTTAAGGTTATTGCCGAACTGGGCGAGAACCCAATCGGTAGAGAGAAACTGTGGTTTGTTTATAATTTTTGCCGTTGCAGAATAACTGGACCATGGATAATTGCCGGGATGTGCAACAATTTTCGCTCGAACCGGATTGAGGACGATGTACCTGCACAATTCAAGAAGGTATTTCTCTTTCTCAATGAGGATTGCTTTGTACCGGCCCTGGAATAAATGACCAACACGGTTATGTTGTCGATTGAATTTCTGCGTATAGATGCCTCCAAGTTGCCGCATTCCAGCAGAGAGATTGGCATCGGGAGTTTCAACCAGCAGGTGGTAGTGGTTGTCCATCAGGCAGTAGCCGTGGCAACACCAATTATACCGCTCGACAAGATCGCCAAGGATTGTAAGGAACACAGACCTGTCTGAATCATTGAAAAAAATCGGTGCATGCGCGTTCCCTCGTGCTGTCAGGTGATATATTGCCCCTGAATATTCTATTCGTAATGGTCTAGCCATGACCTTTTATATCAAAGTTTAAAGCAAATTACAAGACCTGACCCCTTTTTGTATGACCCCTTTCTGTAGCGTCAATGGCCCGGTGCCGCTGACCCGCACGTTGGGCACAGCCTGTCACACTTGACTTTTTGAAAATTATTCAATACATTGTATGTATGATTAAATTTGAGTGGGATAAACACAAAGAATCGGCCAACGTGAAAAAGCATGGTGTTTCATTCCAGGAAGCCAAATCTGTGTTTTACGATGAATTTGCCATTCAATTCTTTGACGGCGATCATTCTCTTGATGAAGAAAGATTTCTTTTGCTTGGAATGAGCGCCAATGCGAGAACTTTACTCGTTTGTCATTGTGAAAGAGCCGGCGGCGAAGTTATTCGGCTTATATCTGCCCGCAAGGCCACCAAGCGAGAGAAAATGTTTTACAAAGGCGGTGAATTATGAAAGCGGAATATGATCTTTCTCAAATGAAATCGCGGAAAAACCCCTACGCGTCAAAGCTGAAAAAGCCTGTAACCATGCGTCTTTCCGAGGACGTAGTGGCATATTTCAAAGCAATGGCGGATGAAGCAGGTGTTCCCTATCAAAGTCTAATCAATTTATATCTTCGAGATTGCGTCAATCAGCATCGTAAAATAAATATTGCTTGGGCGGCAACTTCAGAACAAGGGAAATCTCGCTAAATTTCAGCTATTTTTGCCCCAACTAGTAAAAGTAAATTGGGTCAGAGTGAATTTAGATTTTGATGCATGAGTTTTTAATTTGACTCTGACCCCATTTGCCACCATTTGCCACCATTTGCCAGCCATTTACCCTAGACGTGGCGATTTGGAAGGGCAACCAGCAAAAGGAATGGTTGGAGAAAAGACAAGTACGTCTCCCGGCTTCCAAAGCAATCCTGGAAGCCGGAAAAGGTGCAATGACGGACCCAATGTGGCCTATCGCTCAGCCATCGGGATAAAGCTCCGAGCCGTTTGGCCGGTATAGATCTGCCGGGGACGGGAGATCCGCAGCTTATGGTCATGCAGTTCCTTCCAGTTGGCAATCCAGCCGGGCATCCTGCCGATGGCGAACATGACGGTGTACATATTCAGCGGAATACCGATAGCCCTAAGGAGGATGCCGCTGTAGAAGTCGACATTGGGGTAGAGATTGCGGCTGATGAAGTAGTCATCCTGCAGGGTTGCTTGCTCAAGCTGCAGGGCTATGTCGAGGAGATCGTCGTCAAGGTGCAGCGCTTCAAGGACGTCGTGCACCTGTTTTTTTAATATAAGGGAGCGTGGGTCAAAATTCTTGTAAACCCGGTGGCCGAAACCCATGAGCTTAAAGGGATCGTTCTTGTCCTTGGCCTTTTCGATATAATACGCCGGGGGCCGACCGGATTTCTTGATATCTTCAAGCATTTCGATGACCGCCGCATTGGCGCCGCCGTGCAGTGGTCCCCACAGGGCGCAGACCCCGGCGGCCACCGAGCTGAACAGGTTGGCGCGCGAACTGCCGACCACCCGGACAGTTGAGGTCGAGCAGTTCTGTTCATGATCGGCGTGCAGGACCAGGAAAAGGTTCAGCGCTTTATCGATGACCGGCGAGACCTCGTACTCCTGGTACGGGTCGGAAAACATCATGTGCAGGAAATTGCCGCAATAGGTCAGGTTGGGGTTGGGATGGTTGATCGGTCTGCCACCAGCCATGCGATAGGCAAAGGCGGCGATGGTTCGAACCTTTGAGAGCAGCAGGGCGACGGTTCGGTCAAATTCGTCGCCGGTGGTCGGGACGTCGAGGACCTCCGGATGAAAACATGAGACCAGATTGAGCATGGCCGAGAGAATCGCCATGGGCGGTGCTGAAGTGGGGAAGCCGGAAAAATGGTGCTCAAGGTTGGTGTGGAGTGGGGCATGCTCTTTCAGCCTAGCCGAAAAGGCCTTAAGTTGGCTGGCCTTTGGCAATTCTCCGTAAAGGACGAGATAGGCGGTTTCTACAAATGTGGCCTTTTCGGCAATTTCCTCAATAGGATAGCCGCGATAACGGAGGATTCCCTTGTCGCCGTCGACATAGGTAATTGAGGAGTAGCAGGAGCCGGTATTGCCAAAGCCGGGGTCCATGGTGATATAGCCGGTAGCGTCGCGAAGCTGCTGGATATCGATACACTTTTCGTTCTCTGAACCAATGATTACATCTAAATCGTAGTTTTTGCCTTCAATGGTCAGCGTTGCTTTCTCGCTCATAGTTTGCTCCCAGGTTGTGATAATCTCCAGAGGAATTTAGGTGTCTTAAAGGTGACAGATGCTTGAGAGTATTAATTCTTACTAAGAATAGCAAACATTTATGCTGGTGCAACGCAAATTCCTGAATGGGCTGAGAAATGAAGGATGGCGGAGGAGGTGTGACCGGCGAGGAGATGGAGCGGGAAACGAGATTCGAACTCGCGACTTCAACCTTGGCAAGGTTGCACTCTACCACTGAGTTATTCCCGCTCATGTGTGCCGGTGCGGATGTGGTTTTTAGCAGAAGGATCTAGTGAAGTCAATAGATATTTAAACCTGGCTCGGGTCATGGAACCAGCCGGTAATGATGGAGATGTTTGGCGAGCATTTCCTCAGGCGGCAGCAGGAGTTGCCTCCCGAACCTATTCTCGTTACTTCCGTGCGGCCGTCTGTGCGGGTCAGCACTATTCCGGCAACAGATCGTAATAATAGGTGAGGATATCGGTGCGGGTGACGATGCCGATCATTTTGTCATCCTGCACGACGGGGAGATGGCCGACATCCCTTTCGATCATGATGCGGGCGGCAACCGATGGTGAATCGCCCGGGCCGATGCTGAGGATGTTGCGGGCCATGAAGGCCTTGACCGGGCTGTCCCACTGGCTGTCTTTCTTGACCTTTTTGAGGTCCCAGAGAACGATAATGCCCCGGATAGCATCACCTTCCGTCACCATCACGCCGCGGATCTTATGGCTGGTCATGAGAGCCTGAACCTCGTGCATCGGTGTTTCCGGGGCAACTGAGATCACCGGAAAGGACATAATGTCGGCGATATGGATGCTCTCGGAGCCGTTCGCCACAATGGCGGTGGTGATTTTTTCAATAATCTTTTCAACCGACATTTCCGTGTATTTTACCGTCGCCGATCCCGCCGCGCTGTGGCCGCCTCCACCGAACATGCTCAATATCTGTCCGACATCGATGCTCTCCACGCCACTGCGGCCGATTATCGAATGGCGGTCGTCGCTGGTAAAAACCACAAAGAGGGCGTCAACATTGACGATCTTTCGGTACATGTTGACGATGGTCGCCAGGCTCGGCACCTTCTTGTCGAGGATGACGTGGTTGAAACCGATGGAATGTCCGAAGAGCATTCTTTTTTCAGTTTTTTTCATCATCTCAAAGAGGATTTCCTTTTGATTCTCCTCATAGGGCGGGTTGAGAAAAAAACCGGCGACATTCAGATCGGCCTTGTTGTCGAGCAGATATGCGGCGGCCCGGGCGTCATCGGCAGTGGTCCCGGGAAAGGAAAGATATCCGGTGTCTTCATAGAGACCAATGAGCATGACCGTCGAGTCAAGCGGGGTGAGCTGGACACCGCGCCTTTGCATTTCCCGGGCGAAAAGCGTGACGGTTGAACCGATTCGCTCCTTACACGACCAGCCGGCCTGTATGTCGCCCCCGGCCATCATATGGTGATCCCAGAGATCGATTTCCAGGCCGGCCCTTTTGGCGAGTTTGTCCATGCGGTCAAGCCGCTGCCATTGGTCGGTGTCGACGACGATCAGCTTGGTTACCTCGTCGTGCTGCACTTCATTGGGCAGGATGATATTGAAAGCGGTCTTATGGGTTGAGAGAAACTTTTCGACGTTTTTGTTGGTCATCTTTGGAATCACCCCGATGCAGCCGGGATAGAGAATGGTGGCGGCGATGACCGAGGCCAGGCCGTCAAAATCGGTATTTTTGTGGGTTGTCGCGATAAGCATGGGGAAATTGGAGAATGTGCGGAGTTGAGATTGTGCCTTTCATTCAGGGTTGCGTAATGGTGGTTGAGGATCTTTCCCAATACAGGTGGGCCACCTTATTGGTTTCCACTATACCGGAGCCAAAGGGAATATCAAGGCAATATCATGTGCCTCGCGTTGCAGGCCTTGCCACCCCTGGAAAAGAGCGGTATGTTTGCTGATTTATCGAGGGGGCCCACAACACAGGTAAAAACCTCCCACAATTCTTTTTCCGAAGGCAAAGAACAATGACCGTAAACCTGAGAATCGACCAGCTCCAGGCGCTCTGGCTGCAACAGTTATATCATGAGCATGAGGACATTTGTCTCAGTCATAATGTGCTGCTGCAGACGCCGATCTTTGAAATTTCCGATTCGCAAAAAATCTACGGTTGCTGGCATGCGGTGACCGGAATTCTCAGTCTCAGCCGCCATCTCATCCTCCAGCATCCTTGGACTGTCACTCTTGAGGTTTTGAAGCATGAAATGGCGCATCAGCTGTGCAGCGCATCGTTGCGCGGTGGTGGCGCGGCGCACGGTGAAGTCTTCCAGCAGGCCTGCGAGCGGCTCGGGGTGCTGCCGGAATTCCGACGACCGGGGGTGGTGGTGCCGGAGATGGTGCATAAGGCGGCGGCCCGTTCCGAACTTTCCGAAGGTGGGCGGAGGTGCCTTGCGAAAATTGAAAAACTCCTGGCCCTGGGACGATCGGCAAATGAGCACGAGGCTGCCCTGGCCATGGAAAAGGCCAATGAACTGTTGGAGAAGTACCACCTCCAAGGCCTTGGGGAAGGTGGCGAGCATCGCTACGCCTGTGCCGTTATTGATCGCAAAAAGAAAAAGATCGCCGGTTACCAACGGCATATCTGTTCAGTCCTGCAGGAATTCTTTTTTGTGCGAATAGTTTTGTCGCAGCTTTATGACCCCTTCCGTAATGACAGCTTCAAAACCATCGAATTATTCGGAACCAGGGAGAATGTGGCTATTGCCGAGTATTGTTATCATTTTCTCGAAAATCGCCTGGCGATTCTCTGGACGGCCAATCGAGACAGGTTTCCGGGCCGGGTGCAGACGGAAAAGAATAGCTATTTTCTCGGACTGTTACGCGGTTTTCACCTGAAGCTTCACGAACAGAAGAAGAGCCGAACTGAGAAAACCATTCAGCCGCAGGTCGGTGCCTTGATTGTCGCCGAGGAGCAAAGACTGGCATGGTTTGTCGGCATGCGCTTTCCCCGCCTCCGGCGGGGATCTGCCAGAGGCTCTAAGGTTTATGGCGCCACCTATAACGAAGGGATCGAGGCGGGCCGACAGATCACCTTAAACGATGCAGTCACCGGCAGAAAGCCCGGCTTTGGCGGCCTGTTAGAACCTTAGAAATTCATTTCTTGTTGTTTAAGAATCTGAAGTTTCCTAGAAATTAAGATACGATTTGATGAGAGCAAATATCAGATAGGAATGTCTATCAAAAAAGTCTTCAACTTCTATGCCAAAATAACTGTATTGATAAAATAATTGTGCAAATTCGAGCATATAGATAGTGAAAGGCAAACAACTCCATGGTATAGTTCAGTGGTCTAACGCATTGAAATTATACCAAAAGGAGTCACTTACCAATGTTTATACTACGCGATTTGCTTGTTCCTCTGCAAGAGGTTTTTTCCAAGACGAAGCAAGGGCAGAA
>Ga0335397_10001069_pt1 | contig 37000 bp, 32 predicted proteins | sample MAT04_FD_205740 | JGI IMG/M metagenome (GOLD analysis project Ga0335397, IMG submission 205740) | Freshwater microbial communities from Lake Fryxell liftoff mats and glacier meltwater in Antarctica - MAT-04 (spades assembly) (version 2) ... | reverse complement strand
ATTCCCTTCTCCCGCGGTGCGGGAGAAGGTGTCACGAAGTGACGGATGAGGGCGCTGAGAGTAGCACGGTTTAGAATAGATTTTAATTCAAAATTCGCTACTATTACTCAATATCGTACCAACTTAAACACCCTCATCCGGCGCTACGCGCCACCTTCTCCGATGGGCAAATATGATTCAAAGAAAATAATAGTTAAAAATGGAATTATGAAGATAAATTTGTATTGGAAGCTATAACAACTTCTTTGGAAAAATTGCGGCATATAATTAATCCAGCCAAAGCGATTACGCTAACGGCTACACCCGGAAACCAGATATAACCATGAGCAATAGCCTGATCGGCCACAGGAAGCGTTAACGCACCAATACTCGCTGCCAACGCCCATACCGTTGATACACCTCTACAACGAAATTGAACTGGCAATTGTAAATAAAGAAAATAAAATAATGCCGAGCACAAAAGACCGTTAGCCAGGACATAACCCGCAAGCCCACCGATAACTCCAAACAATTCATGCTGGAATGTGCAATAAAAAAGAAGTGGTGCACTCATTGCGGCAACTATCATACTCATATGCAATAAATTATAAGCCTGTGAAGCTTTGGCATAGCGAGCAATAATAAGCGCCAGTAAAGACGAGCCTAACTGTGCCAAAGAACCCATCCACGCACAAACGCTTTTGCTAAATAACTGCTGATCAATTGCATACGAAACCCAATAAACATTACACATATAGACCGTCACACTCACATAAGCACCAACGACCGCAATATTGAGCAATCCTCGCCAATGACCAAGCCAATTTATCGGGGAGTGATTTATGTTTGCCTGAAATTCAGGTGATTCACTTAATTGTTTGCGCAAGCGACAAATCCATAGCGATAAACATCCCACTACAGCAAAAATAATACGCCATAATTCTGGTTGCTCTATGTAATGCAGGAACGATGCAATTGCTCCACCCAAAAACATACCTAAAGCGCCCGTTGCAGCAGATAAACTGCCAGCAACCAACGGTCTTTGCGGATGATGCTCCACTAAAAACATTGAAGACGTATTTATTTCACCGCCCAAAGCGAGACCTTGGCTAATACGCAAAACTAATAAACCCCAGGTAGCCCACAAACCAATTTGAGCATAATTGGGTAATAGACAAATTCCTATAGTGGCAGCTCCCATCAATGCAGCGGAAAAAACCATCGGTTTACGCCGACCTGTTTTATCCGCGCGACCACCGAAAAGCCAGCCACCAACAGGTCGAGCAAAATAGCCCGCAGCAAATAACGCAAACGACAGCGTCAGACTCGCAGAAGAAGAGGGGAAAAACTGTACCGAAAAAACAGATTTGGCCAGATAAAGATAAAGACTAAAATCCAGCCATTCAAGAAAAATTAATGCCAATACAATAAACAATGCGTATCGTTTCATGCAGAAGGTGCAACCAAATCTACAATGTGCTTATCCTGCTCCTTTAATGCAAGCGCAGATTCTGGACGACTATAAAATAAAAAATTCCCGGTACGATAAAGATTGATAAAGTTAGGTATAGCGCAAAATAATAGTGTAACTGCATTCACCATAACCTCTAACGCTATCCTCGCCCAAGGACGTTGGTCAACATCCAGTTTTTGCAAAAATGTCGCTTCTGCTTCAAGAATTTTTTCCTTTAATTCCTCTTTCCTTGATGGATTCAATACCTGGTCATATAAAATAGTATACATTGCCAACCGATAGTTTTTTTCTACTTCTGCTATGGTTTCAAATTTTGCTGGAGACTCTCGCTTCAAACGCTTCTTGATCGAATTACAACCGGCCTCTACTTCCCGTACAGCTTGATAAAATAACGACCCTTGAGTATTTCGTGTAAGGATTAAATCTATTTGCTGTTGATCAGCACTTATTTCTTTCAGCGCTTTAGCAGCAGTAATACGATTTTTCATATAAAGGCGACTGGCCTCATTACCAACCGTTAAAAAAGTGAAGTCCGGTGGCATGTTGCCAAGATTAGCATCACAATAATCACCTACTAAACTGGCCATATATTTATTTAATTGCAATACGTTAATCAAAGCATGTTGGTGCTCAGGCACCAGTAATGCTTTTGCTAAACCAGGATGCTCTAATAGTGTTTTAAAACAATTTAATGGCGACTGATTTATTGAGAGCGTTGGTTGCATCGAAATAACCAGTAAAGCAGCAACCGCTTTCTCAACTTTTATTGCGTCAAGAGAAAGAGAACCGGCGGGGCTAATATCTGCAAATCCTGTATAAATTTCTTTTCTTAATCCAAGCTCAGTAATGTGATCAAAATTACGCTCTTTGATTTTAGCCTCAAAGAAGATAATGGCATTGGTTAGCCAATATTTTTTTTGTGGGCTATTAACAGTGATGTGCAGAATCTGCATTTCCCGCTCTAGAGCTGGTAATAAAATATATTCTTTACAGCGTAATTTTGCATTATTATAAGTAACCGATTTTGGGTTCACATCCAATGTTTTTGAATAGTCATCAAGCTTTTTCAGACATTCTCGCTTATCAATTAGATTTATTTGGTACTGATAAAAAAGCGGTATCACTTGTTGAAAATATGTTTTTAGTCGTAAATCAATATTATTTTCTGGTATTTTTGAGACCATCGGCTCCAGGGATTTAAAAATTGGTGAATACAGATTCCAGTCAGTAATGCCACAGGCCAGTAAGAAACTTACACCCTTTGCAAAAAATTGGTCCATTAACTCCGCTTTCAAAGGTATTAAATCTACCTTTTCCTTCGTTAATTTAATACATACATTAGCCTGTTCTTCTGTGGTACAGGCTAACAAAACATCTTGTACAGGCAGATTTATTTCTACTTTACTCTCATGAACAATTAAATCAGCAAAGGTTATCGGATCAAAAATCTGACTTATTTTTGGATATTGTTTCAGATCGGTTATTAACTTTTCAATAGCAGTTAAGGGTATCTCAGGAAAAATTAATACCAAATGACAAGCAACATCATGGCTAAAGTTATCTTGGGGAAATTCCCAAACCGTTAAATCACGAAGCTGAGAAAGAGGCGTCCATAAATTATTATTACGTAGAATAACATCACAGAACAATTCAAACTTATCGGTACACCCTAAAAATTTCAAACTTAACAAATGATCGTTATCCGAGAGTGCTTCTTTTAAGAAACTCTCTCGCTCACGTGTACCAGCATATTTATACAGACGACTGGCAAATTCGAAATCCTCAAAAAGTTCATCGGCCTTTTCACGTAAGCCATAACTGTCCAGTTTTAAAAGTAATCCGCAAACAACAAGCGGATTTTTTTCTTGAAAAAAACTCTCAATTGTATGTGATAACTTTGCAAAAAAATTTTCGAATATAGGTGTAGTACTAGTATCAAACATACTCAGACGTTTATAAAGATCGGGGTCGGTATCTTTATTTAAACAAGCTAAAATCTGAGCCTCAGTTAAAATTTCTGTCAATTTTAATTGCTGCAGCGGCTGTAAAATCGGATTACCAATTATGTCTAATGGCGACTGTTGCAGACGATCGATCAATAGCTGACTATTTTTATTTAAAATACATTCAATAAGGTGAGCCTGCGTATTTATTTTATTATCTGGAAGCATTACTGCTTTAATAAAAGCAGCAAGAGCAGGATAATTTATAATTTTATGGAACGTCTCATCAAATTCTTTTTGGATAAAAGGCATTTTTTTTTCAGGATTCATATAGGAAACAGGGTCAAATGACGTAACAACATGAATCTCTCTTTGCTCGTAAGGCGCGTTTTGATTTTTAACCAAGCCCATAATCCATTGAGTTGGGTCATCCTCTCGAAAAAAAAGACTGAGGCCGCTAAGAATGCCATCCTTATCTCTATAAGCTATTCGTAGATGATGTTTTTGCTGAAAATAGTCGTTATCGCTTTCTTTTTCTTTTTTAAAAAGCAGGTTATTTTCAGTTGTAGTAAATAGTAGAGGAATATAGCCTGCATCCATATGACCTTGCGGCTGATGCGAATAATCGCTTAGAGCAGGGTCTAGCCATAAATCAACAAATAACTTACGCTCTTCTGCATTGCCTAGAAAGGGTGTACGATTTATATCAAGTTTAATATCGTTGATAGTCGTTTCAGAACCACTATTACTTAACCATTCTTGTGCAAATGCTTCGGAAAATTCTGCCGGACTTCCGGAAATAAAATAAGTTTTCATACAAAAGCTCTCTTAAACAAGCTAACTCATTATACCTGATAAATTATTATTGCGTGTTAAATAACTGTAAAAAAAAGGTCTGATTTTGGTCAGGCAAACCAAACAATCGTTGTCCATCAGGACAAAATGTTACCGTATAATTCAATTGATTAGGATTATCAGCCGTGGGCTGCACGACCGAACTGCACACAAAGGTAGAATGTACATCATCATATTGATAAGCATATCCAGCCAGGCAATTGTCAGCAAGCCAACTTACTTTATCTCGTATATTGATTTGCCAGAAATTGGCATCAGCACCAATTGCATATCCAACTCGACAAGTTTCATTAGAACCTAACGGTAATTTACTTTGCCAATTGATACAACCACAACATTCCGGATCAGGTATCTTTGTTGCACCCACATAACAGGTAGGTGGTGCCGTAATACCTGGAGGCGCGTTGGGAGGCAGGGCGCACATTGCATAAGCCTGCATTTTAAAAGCAGCCAAATCACCGGGTTTGCTATAACAGCCAAAAGCTTGTTTTGCTAAAATAGCGCCCTGATTATAAGGACTTCCACACACATTCGCTGGCACTGTATAGGCAACAGGCGTTCCACACAAAGGTACAGCCTGTTGATTATTATCCATATCATCAGGACTAAATCCACAACGCTCCAGAGCATTACATTCAGCATCTGAATGACATTGAACGTTACCCGTATAAGTGACTAATGTATAAAAAACACTGCTGGCATAGCCTTGATAAACAGGCGTTGAGGGCGGTTGAAAAATCCATTGGCAGCCAATCAGATTAGTTGCGTCTGACAAAGATGTATAATAATCACCACGCGCATCTTTAAAACCGCTTTTACCACACCAGAACAGAGGATTTTGTCCATAAGGATCCACTGGTGCAGGGTCATTATCGGGCGAAATACCTATAGGAACATTTACGCCATTAACAAAACTCATATCATAAAAATCAACATTGCTTTGATTCAGGGTTATTTCAGCATGCGTACTGGGATTGCGCATACCTGAAACGCAAGTTCCATTTTGATCAGTAGTACATTGGCCAGTCTGACAGATTAACTGCGATTTTCCATCCCCATCAATGATTGACTGACAACCGGTACGCGCACCAAAGTTTGCGACATATTGATAGACCGCATTCGCCGGGTTAGCTGGATCCGGAACAGAATATTGCAGGGTCACATGCATGGTGCTTTTTGTTGCTGGATCATCAGGATTATCTGGATTAAAGGCAGCTAATGACCATGCATTATCATCGCTTCCACCTTCCGGCAAAGAAATGGGATAAACACATTGCGCACCAAGACAGGAAGCTCCGCGAAGACAGTCACTATCACTGCTGCACGCTTTATTATTACCGGGAATATAACTGGGTGTTATAGCTACCCAGATTTTTTCAGTACAGAAATTTTTAAATGTTATTGTTCGAGTCAACTCTGCATTGGGGGTAGCATTAAGAATTAGGGTAAACAGCGTAAGGGCAAGGATAGAGATAAAGCGTGTATAAAATGTTATCATACCATGACCTTAAACTTAGGCTTATTATGGAAACATAGTCAATTAATAGTAATTGCGCAAATTTTTTTATTTAAATCAATAGTTTTCAGGATATCTACATGCAATTTAATTTAATTGGGGCGGGGCGACTGGGAAAAAATCTGGCTGTAGTATTGTCGGAAAACAGTGAGGCAAAACTGAAGACTGTTTGCAATTCCAGTTTAGAGTCTGCGGCTCAAGCTGTATCGCTTATAGGTTGTGGAAAAGCGGTTGCTACACTTAAAGAGTTGCCAGCTGCTGACTTAACCATTATCACTACGCCTGATGACAGGATTGCTTTGGTAGTAAACGATTTATTACAATATAAGTTAATTAACCCAGGCAGTATTGTCATACATTGCAGTGGCGTTTTAAGTTCTGCAACCCTCGCGCCTCTTCGTGAGTTATCCTGTGCAGTTGCCAGTTTCCATCCGCTTAAAGCGTTTCCTACCGGTATGGTAGATAAAAATGCTTTAATTGATTGTCATTGTGTATTGGAAGGTGATGCCAATGCCTTGGCTATATTAAGTGATTTGTTTAAATCATCGGGTGCACATTTAATGACAATTAATGCAGATAAAAAAGCGGGGTATCATGCTGCTGCCGTTATTGCATCTAATTATCTGGTTACTCTGGCAGCGACCGCTATAGAGTTATTAAATAATGCCGGTATTGAAGAAATTGCGGCTCATAAGATGATAACTCAACTGATGCAAAGCAGCCTTACCAATGTGCAAAAATCAACCAAGGCAATGCATGCTTTGACAGGGCCGTTAGCACGCGGGGATATGGAAACGATTAACTATCATTTGCAAGCATTAAAAGGAACAGAGATGTTACCTTTTTACACTGCAGCAGCGTTAGCAACATTGCCTTTAACAGGGTTGACGGCAGATAAAAAAGAGTCAATTACGGAATTGCTTTTGTCGTTTTAAGCGTTTAACATTTTTGATTAGATGTATTGGGTGGGCAAAGGAGCGGCAAGCGACGTGCCCACGCGTAACAGTGTTAATAACGTGCACTCAGTGGGTGAATAGTGAGTAGCCTTGATGCAGCGAAAGCGTAATCAAGGTTTGTTTATTTCATCTCGGGTTGAGAAATGTAAATTGGGGAGAGTTCATGTTTGAGCTTGCTAAAGTGTTAACTTTGGCCAAGGAAAACCTTGATTACGCTTTCGCTGCATCAAGGCTACACTTGCTAATTATCATTGTCACGCGTGGACACGTCGCTTGCCGCTCCTTTGTCCACCCTACCGTAACGTGCCTCGGTTTTTAAACATCGATATTTTCTGCAGCCAGCGCATTACTTTCGATAAATTCTCGACGAGGTTCCACGTTATCGCCCATTAGTGTCGTGAATATTTCATCGGCAGCCACAGCATCTTCAATACTGACCTGTAACATTCTACGCACTTCTGGATCCATGGTAGTCTCCCATAACTGTTCGGGATTCATTTCACCAAGACCTTTATAGCGCTGAATAGTCTGTCCGCGTTTGGCTTCTTCCATAAGCCAGCTTAATGCTTGTTCAAATGATTCAACTTCCTGAACTTTATCACCACGTTTTACAGTAGCGCCCTCTTCAATTAGGTTGCCAATTTTAGAGCCAAGGCTAATCATTTCCTTATAATCTTTAGACAAGAAGAACTCTGGATTAATCATAATATGACTATCCATACCATGTTGAGTAAGTGTTACTCGCGGTAAATGTTGGTTTGTCTCTTCATTATGCATTACTTCGACACGAAATTGCTGTGTTTTACTGCGCAGCTGCTGTAAACCATTATGTAATTTTACTGCCCAACTTGTAATCGATTCACGATGATTAAAATCATCACTTTGCAAAACGGGTAAGTAAACAATTCGCTTAAGAACCTCGGCATTATAGCGACGGTTATTTCTATTGATGATTTTTTCAACGCGTCTGAAATGCAACACCAAATCTTCCAGTGCTTTTGAAGTAATTGCAGGAACATCTTTACCTGGGGATAACTCTGCATTATCCAGAGCGCTTTGCGTTAAATAAACGTAGAGGGCCTCATCATCTTTTACATATTGCTCTTGTTTGCCACGTTTCACTTTATACAAAGGCGGTTGAGCAATGTAAATATAACCTCGCTGAATTAACTCTGGAGTTTGACGATAGAAAAACGTTAACAACAACGTGCGAATGTGTGAACCATCGACGTCGGCGTCGGTCATGATAATAATACGGTGGTAACGAGTTTTATCCGGGTTATATTCATCAGGACCAATACCACAACCTAATGCTGTAATTAATGTTCCGACTTCCTGTGATGATAGCATTTTATCAAAGCGTGCTTTTTCCACATTAAGGATTTTTCCTTTAAGTGGTAAAATGGCCTGGAACTTACGATCGCGCCCCTGTTTTGCTGAACCACCCGCTGAATCGCCCTCGACTATATAAAGTTCTGATAATGCAGGATCTTTTTCCTGACAATCCGCTAATTTTCCTGGCAAACCAGCAATATCCAATGCCCCTTTACGCCGTGTCATCTCACGAGCGCGGCGAGCTGCTTCACGTGCTCTTGCTGCATCAAGCATTTTTCCGACGATGGATTTGGCGATAGATGGATTTTCCAAAAGAAAATCATTAAGCTTCTCAGCAACCAGTGATTCAACGGCAGCTTTTACTTCAGAGGACACTAATTTATCTTTAGTTTGTGAAGAAAATTTGGGATCAGGCACTTTTACAGATAATACAGCAGTTAATCCTTCACGCGCATCATCACCTGTAGTCGCAATTTTTGCTTTTTTTGCATAGCCTTCATTTTCAATGTAGGTGTTTAATGTTCGCGTGAGCGCGGCGCGGAAACCAGCCAGGTGAGTGCCGCCGTCGCGTTGAGGAATATTATTGGTAAAGCAAAAAATCGTTTCCTGATAAGAATCATTCCACTGCATGGATAATTCAACAACAATGTTGTCTTTTTCAGCGCTGAAAGCAAAAACAGTAGGGATAATAGGGGTTTTATTACGATTTAAATGCTCTACAAATGCTTTTATACCGCCTTCATAATTAAAAGTATCTTTTCTCTCGGAGCGCTCATCAAAAAGATGAATACATACCCCAGAGTTTAGAAAAGATAATTCGCGTAAACGTTTTGCTAAAATATCATAATGAAATTCTATATTAGTAAATGTTTCAGAACTGGGTTTAAACCATATCTGGGTTCCCGTAGTTGACGCATCACCAGTAACAGCAAGGGCTGCATCTGGAACACCGTGACGATAATGCTGTTCGTGTATTTTTCCTTCTCTGCGTACAACCAGATGAAGTTCTTCTGATAGTGCGTTAACTACCGAAACCCCTACACCATGCAGACCGCCAGAAACTTTATAGGAGTTGTCATCAAATTTTCCGCCGGCATGTAAAATAGTTAAAATTACTTCGGCTGCTGAACGACCTTCTTCTTTATGAATATCTACTGGAATGCCACGGCCATCATCTTTTACAGTGATAGAGTCATCTGCATGAATAGTGACATAAATCTCTTTACAATATCCCGCCAGCGTTTCGTCAATGGAGTTGTCTACAACTTCAAAAACCATATGGTGCAAGCCGGTACCATCGTCTGTATCACCTATATACATCCCAGGTCTTTTTCTAACTGCATCCAATCCTTTTAAAACTTTAATATTAGACGAGTCATAGCTAGCATCAACGCTCATAGAAGTTCCTCTTGTACCATGAATTGCAGTTGCAAAAGCGATATTATACCACGTTTTGTCTTTAGTTTATATGATTGTTTAGCTGTTAACAGGTGGGCTTTTTATAGCCATTCTACGTACCGCGCTTTATGCGCGGTATCCAGCTAAGCTTAAACGATGAGTTGACCTTGAGTAAGAGGGATAGTTTTACTTTTGTACTTGGCCAGATAGTCGCACATCGGTTCGCCACTACGCATAGTCAGAAAAAATTGCCCATCTAAATCGGCAATATAATTTATTAACCGTTTAGCATGTTCATCATCTAATTCAGACGTCATATCATCTATAAGATATATACACGGTTTGTTTAATAATTTGGCCTGAGAGAATTTTAATGCAAATAGAATGATTTTTTGCTGCCCTCTGGATAAGAAGTGTTTCACTTTAAAATCTTTGCTTACTACTAATAAATCAGCTTGATGAGCACCATAATGCGTATACTGCCGGGTTAAATCGCTTTCATAATTAGCTTTCAATATTGAATCCAGATTTTTTCCTTCCTCTTTTCTGTCCCAGCCTTTGTAATAGAGTAACTCACAATTGATGTCTGTTAACTGAGCAAGAGTTTTTATAAATTCTGCATTTAAATCCTGACAGTAATTAATGCGTAAGCTATGAAGACTGTTGCTTAACTCTGTTATTTGGTTATCCCAAGGTACTAACTGTTGGGCTTTTGCGCGCTGTCTTAATAATGCATTACGCTGTTTTAAAGCTCTTCGATAATCTTTTAGCAGACCCAGATAATTATGTTCCACGTGAAACATTCCCCAATCAAGCATACCGCGCCGAACCGCGGGACCTGCATCGATTAGTTGAAATATATCCTGGTAAAACACCTGACATGGTAGGAAACTCGCTAATTCACTACTTGATAAACAGGGTTGGCTATTTATTCGCGCAATAGTAGGAAGATTGATTGCTTTCTGGATACTCACTTTTTGAGAATCCATTGTTTTTGCAAAAACGGTAAGCGCACTCTGACCATGAGCAACTAACGACGAAATTTCTCTGCTTCGAAATGAATGCCCTGTACTTAATAAATATAGAGCTTCAAGAAAAGAGGTTTTACCACTGCCATTCATACCAACAATTACGTTAATGTGAGGATGAAGCGGTAAATTAAGGGAACGAATATTTCTTAAATTAGAAATCTGTAGCTCGATGAGCTTCATAATTTCATTGGCATGATAATATATTGATAATTTTCGTTTGCTAAAGATTCAACTAAAATACTTCTGTCAGTCGTCGACATCGATAAACGAACCAAAGCATCAGGCATAAAATTTAAAACATCCATTAAATAACTGGCATTAACACCTATTTTCAAATCATTCCCATCAACTTGCGCTTCAATTGATTCGGTTGCTTCTTCTTGCTCTTGATTATTCGCTACCAGAGTTAAACATCCTGGCTGGATATGCAACATGACCGCACGAGATTTCTCATTTGCCAAAATGATAATTCTCGATAAAGCACGTTTAAACGATTCTCGTTCAATTAAAACAAATTTATCATTATCAACAGGAATTGCTTTAATATAAGGAGGGAAGCGTGCTTCAATCAATTTGGAAGTAAACGTGTATTCAGCTGTGGTTAAACTAAAATGTCCTTTACCAGCTGCAATATTAATACTTTCATCGGGAACAGAATTAAGCAATCGCAATATTTCATGCACACCCTTTCGCGGCAATAAAAGGCGGTGAAGAGTATGAATTTTGTCACTTGCCAATTTACAAATAGCCATACGATGACCATCTGTCGCTACAGATGTTATTGAGTTACCCGCAAATTCGAGTAATAAACCATTTAAAAAAACACGCACGTCTTGTTGCGACATTGCAAAATGAGTCGATTGCAATAAGTGTATAAATTCTGATTTGGCTACTGAAAACTCTACTTCGGGTAATTCTTGTTCACTGGCTGGAAACTGATCAGCAGGTAATATAGCTAATTTGAATTGGCTACGACCCGCTTTAATTACTACAGCATTATCCTGCGCCTTGATGGTCGGCGTAATTTCATCATCTAAGGAACGAACTATATCGATAAATTTTTTCGCAGGAACTGTTATACCACCATCAGCAGTACTGCTCACACACTCCAAAGCAGCAGAAATTTCTATTTCCAAATCAGTTGCGGTCAATACTAAACGATTTTGCCGGATATACAGCAAAATATTGGATAAAATAGCCAACGACTGTCGCTTGTCTACTGCACCTGCAACCATTAACAAACGTGGCAATAATTCGCTTTTAGCGATAGCTAATTCAAACATGCTAACTTCCCAATCAAGATGATAATATACGCATCAAATTTTTATGATCTTCTGCAAAATCACTTTCGTCCTGTATCAATGCTTTTACCTTTCGGCAAGCATGAATTACTGTAGTGTGATCACGTCCACCAAAATGATCGCCAATTTCTGGCAAACTATGATTAGTCAACTCTTTGGATAAGGCCATTGCCATTTGACGCGGGCGAGCAATAGAGCGGCTGCGTCGTTTTGATAACAAATCAGCAACCTTGACCTTGTAATACTCAGCAACTGTTTTCTGAATATTCTCAATAGTAACCAGTTTATCCTGCAGAGCAAGTAAATCACGCAAGGCTTCATGAACAAAATCGATAGTTATTGGTTTTCCTGTAAAATGAGCATTGGCAATAACGCGTCTTAAAGCGCCTTCGAGCTCACGAACATTAGAACGAATACGTTTGGCGATAAAAAAGGCAACTTCATAAGGTAGATCAATATTGGACTGCTCTGCTTTACTAATTAAAATTGCAACACGTGTTTCAAGTTCTGGTGGTTCTACAGCAACCGTCAGTCCCCAGCCAAAGCGAGATTTTAATCGCTCTTCAACACCGTCAATTTCTTTTGGATAACGATCACTGGTCAAAATAATTTGTTTTTGACCTTCAAGCAATGCGTTAAACGTATGGAAAAACTCTTCCTGAGAACGATCTTTTCCAGCAAAAAATTGAATATCGTCAATCAACAACGCATCAAGAGAGCGATAAAAACGCTTAAACTCATTAATTGCATTAGTTTGAATCGCCTTGACCATATCTGCAACAAATCGTTCTGAATGGAGATAAAGTACTTTCGCTTCTGGATTATTTTTTATAATGGAATTACCAATGGCATGCATTAAATGCGTTTTTCCTAAACCAACTCCACCATAAATAAACAAAGGGTTGTATGCATCGCCTGGTTTTTCAGCAACCTGCAATGAAGCGGCGCGAGCCAATTGGTTTGAATTACCTTCAACAAAACTATCAAATACAAATTTTTTGTTAAGAAAGCTGCTTTTATAATCAGCAGCAATTTTTATAGCAGTCTGCACCATTGGTGCACGTTTATCCTGCATTGTCTTATCGGATACGACAGGCTGTGCAGCCTTCGTTCCCACCTCAATACTTACTGTAGAGACAAGATGACCGCCATATTGCAAAACCAATTCTTTAATCCGAGTATAAAAATTCTTTTTTACCCACTCAACAACAAATTTATTCGGGGCTAAAAGAATCAACGCATTGTCTTTAATTTCAGCTTGTAAAGGCCTTATCCAAGTATAAAATTGCGAAGCAAATTCAACTTGTAAAAGTTCTTTACACTGATTCCATTCCTTCCACTCTTTCGAAACATCATCAGGCACAATTTCAGACACAAAAAACTCCTCATAAGAACTAATGGCTACTAAGCATAGGCAACCACCGTGATTCATACTGCCATCAAAACCTTTCGTCAGACAAGAAAAAAAACAGTCAGGATAGAGTGCGACGGAGATTTATGAAGCAGGGTCGATGATTATACCCGCCTAACAGAAAAAAAACAGACTTATCCACAATCTGGTCTAATAAAATTTAAGTAGTTATCAAAAAACAGGGCGTTATAACTTATGTATAAGTCAGGAATAACATAGGGATAACCTGATATAAAAATTGGCAAATTAAAAACTTATGAAAGTTATACCTGACTAACCGTCAACTTAAACAGACTTTACCAACAAGAATAGAAACCATGTAACTTACTGATTACAATGATAAAATACCAGTTATACACAGAAAAATTACTCTATAATAATAACAATATCTTAAATAATATTACTTTATTATAATAATAGGAGGCGAATTTCAGCGAAAAAAAGCGGTAGGGTGGACAAAGGAGCGATAAGCGACGTGTCCACGCGTAACAGTAGTAATTAGAAACGTAGCAACTACATGTTTGTCTCATTCTGGAAAACCCGTTTTTTGATTCATAGCAAATTACATCGAGGGGTGGCATGGGTTTCGCATTTTACTGCGCGGAACGCCAGTGAGCACAGAAAATGTGAATCCCATGACAGGACCCCCGAGACGACGTTCTTAATTTGAAGCTTCGGTTAAAAAGAAAGTTGGAGTTAAATAACTATCTACCTGAGTGCACGTTATTAACACTGTTACGCGTGGGCACGTCGCTTATCGCTCCTTTGTCCACCCTACCGCATGCAATAGCTATTTTTTCCATAATTCGCAAAAATCCTGCTCAAAAGCTGTGAATAACCCCCCTGACTAGATCTAGATAAATTATGTATAAAAGAATATTTGTATTGAGGGGAAAGAGTTATGTACAGGTAAACACAGGCTAAAAATACGTGTTACCAACAAGAAAAATAAACTTTAACCTATTGAAATATAAATATAATTTAAGGTTATAAACAGAAAAATTCGCCTTAATAATAACAATATATTTTTTAAAATATAGATATATTATTATTAGCTGTTCGGTCAATTTAAAAAAAGCAATGCAAGGATGGTTTGACAGGAGGTGTAAATTTTTCTATCATTGCCCACCTCTAAAAATTAATTTCAACAGGTTTATCATGAAACGTACTTTTCAACCCAGTAACCTTAAGCGTAAACGGGATCACGGTTTTCGTGCACGTATGGCAACAAAAAATGGCCGTTTGGTTATAAAGCGACGTCGTGCCAAAGGGCGCAAGCGTTTATCCGCTTAAGTGTATTGTTTTACAAAAGCACGTCGATTGCTCAAAAAAATTGATTATGATTACGTGTTTACCAATGCTAATAAAACAATAACCCCTGAATTTGTGGTGTTGCACCGTGCAAATTCCTTGGGGTACGCCCGAATAGGGCTTGCACTATCCAAAAAAAAGATAGCAAAAGCCCATCAGCGTAACAGAGCCAAACGTTTGATACGAGAAAGCTTTCGTAAACAAAATTTACCAGCAGTGGATATTGTTATTTTAGCAAGACAACATATTGCGCTGGTGGAAAATAATATTATTACAGCAAATCTGGGAACGGCATGGGACAAATTAACTGCATTCTACGCCAGCTGATCACTATACCGATCATACTATATCGCCTATTTATCAGCCCGTTTATGCAGCCTCGCTGTCGTTTTTACCCTACCTGCTCTGAATACGCCCTTTCAGCAATTAAATACTATGGCCTGTTTAAAGGCATTCTTTTAACATTTCGCCGGCTGTTACGCTGTCACCCATGGTGTGATGGTGGTTACGATCCTGTATTACCTAATGAAGAGAAACTTTAATGGATATTCGACGAGTTATTTTATATGCCGCGCTGGCATTTATTGTTTACACCTTGTGGCTAAATTGGCAGCATGATTATCCGCCTGCTCATCCTGTTTCAACGAATGTAACATTGCCCGCTCCTGCTTCCAAAGAAAGCAACATGTTGCCCGATATGCCAGGCAACGATACAAGCCAAGTTAAGACATCACAGGTAATTATTGCTGATAAAGCAAAAAATGTAGTGACTGTTAAAACTGACGTTATGGTGTTGACTATCGATGCACAGAATGGCGATATCATTAATACACAATTGCTTGATTATCCAGTTAGTGTTGAGGAACCACAAAAACCAATCACACTGCTTTATGATCAAACGCAGCAACGCTACGTTGCAAACAGCAGTTTATTTACCAGTACAGGCAATACTATTGAAAATATTAATTTCAATTTTACCAGCGCTCAACCAAGTTATCAGTTAAATGCGGGTCAAAAAGAATTGGTAGTAACGCTGGAAGGTAAATCAGACACAGGGATTTTAGCCAAAAAGAATTTTGTGTTTACTCCCGGGAGCTATCTGATTGGGGTAAATTATCAGATTGAAAATCAGAGTGACACCGCATGGCGCGGGTATATGAATGCGCAACTATTGCGAAGCCTGCCCGAAGAAGATAAATCGAGTATGTTTCACGTAGGTTCCTATACTGGCGCGTCTTATTCCAGTCCAGGCCAGCACCGCTACCAGAAAGTAAATTTCAAGGATATGGATAAAGCAAACCTGAATGTTGATGCTAAAGGTGGCTGGGTTGCCATGCAGCAACATTATTTTTTAAGTGCCTGGATTCCAAACGCTGAAAGTAAAAATGTTCTTTATACTCGGGCAAATGATGGTGCATACACTATTGGTACGGTTAGTCAGCCCCTGGTTGTCGATCCGGGTGCAACCAAGCAAATTGGTGCTAATTTATACATAGGCCCTGAGATAACCAGCAACTTAAAAGCTATTGCGCCTGGTCTGGATATGACCGTGGATTATGGATGGCTCTGGTTTTTGTCAACGGCTCTTTTTTCAGTTATGAAAGCCATTTATTCAGTAATTGGCAATTGGGGCTGGTCAATTGTTTTAGTAACGGTTCTTATCAAACTTGCCTTCTATCGTCTTTCTGCAAAAAGCTATAAATCAATGGCAGGCATGCGTAAATTGCAGCCTAAATTGATGGCTCTGCGTGAGCGTTATGGTGATGATAAAGCTAAAATGAGCCAGGCTACGATGGAGTTGTATCGCCAGGAAAAGGTCAATCCATTGGGTGGTTGTTTGCCTATTTTAGTGCAGATTCCAGTGTTCATTGCTTTATACTGGGTTTTACTGGAAAGCGTTGAACTTCGTCAGGCACCATTTATTCTATGGATAAATGATTTGGCGGCTGCTGATCCTTACCATATCCTGCCAATCATTATGGGTGCGACAATGTTGATTCAACAGCGTTTGAATCCTGCTCCTCCAGATCCGGTTCAGGCTAAAGTAATGATGTTTTTACCGGTATTGTTTACTGCATTATTCTGGAATTTTCCTGCAGGTTTAGTGTTGTATTGGATAGTTAATAACACCTTGTCCATACTGCAACAATGGTACATTACTCGTAAATACAGTGATGACAAACCAGCTAATAAAAAATTAATACCAGCAAAATAGTATGTCCTCAGATACAATTGTTGCAATTGCAACCCCGTCCGGAAGAGGCGGGGTTGGCATAATCAGACTTTCCGGCCCACTTGCCTATGCCATAGGTGTTCAATTAAGCAATCAAAAAAATCTTGTCCCCCGCATTGCTTCTTATAGCCAGCTGCTCAATAAACAAGGCGATTTGCTTGATAATGGGCTGGTTATTTATTTTAAAGCCCCCCATTCGTTTACAGGTGAAGATATTGTTGAGTTTCAGGCACATGGATCACCCCTGCTTCTGGATTGTTTATTAAACGAGTGCGTAGCTTGTGGTGCCCGACTTGCCAGACCCGGTGAATTTAGCGAACGCGCATTTATTAACGATAAAATTGATTTAACTCAGGCAGAAGCGATAGCCGATCTGATCCAGGCAAGTTCTTTAACGGCTGCAAGAATGGCTGTACGTTCTTTACAGGGGGATTTTTCAAGTAAAATCAATGATCTTAATGAAAAGCTGATTCATTTACGCTTGTATGTTGAAGCGGCGATTGATTTTCCTGAAGAGGAAATTGATTTTTTAGGTGATGGCAAAGTAGCGCTCATGCTTGATGAAATAATAAATAGACTAACTAAAATCAGAGCTTCCGCTACTCAAGGTGCTTTGTTACGTGAAGGTTTATCGATAGTTATTGCTGGAAAACCTAATGCAGGCAAATCGACATTAATCAATTGTCTGGCAGGACGAGAAGTCGCCATTGTCACCGATGTTGCAGGCACAACGCGCGATGTGATGCGTGAACATATTTTAATGGATGATTTGCCAGTTCATATTATTGATACTGCCGGATTGCGCGAAAGTGATGATGTAGTAGAGCAGGAAGGTATTCGTCGTGCCTGGAAAGAAGTAAGTCAGGCAGATTGTGTATTAATGGTGACTGACATCAGACAGGTTGATCAGGCATCAGAGCTGGATCAGGCGATTCGCAATCATCTGCCCGAAGGCGTTCCCCTAATTAAAATTTTTAATAAAATCGATGCTGCCAATACAGAAGCCAGTAGTAAGGGTGATACGATATTTTTGTCGGCTAAAACAGCCGAAGGTATCAATCTGTTAAAAGATAAAATTAAAGAGCTTGTGGGATTTCAGCCTGCGGAAGGTCAGTTTCTGGCTAGAAGACGCCACTTGCAAGCTCTAGACAGCGCTCATCAATTATTACTGACTGGTCAGCAGCAACTAATTACCAGCCGCGCCGGCGAGCTTCTTGCGGAAGATCTACGTCTGGCTCATCTGGTATTATGTGAAATCACGGGTGAGTTTTCATCAGATGATTTACTTGGAAAAATATTTTCAAGCTTTTGTATTGGAAAATAAGAATTAGTTTTACTTATGCGAAAATTAACAAGATCATTTTATAACCAAAATACTACCTTAGTTGCTCAGCAACTGCTGGGTAAGCTGCTTATCCATGAAGTAAATGGAATCAGACGAATAGGACGTATTGTGGAAACAGAGGCTTATGTAGGCCCTCATGATCTGGCTGCTCACTCTTCAAGAGGGATAACGAGTCGCACCCAAATTATGTATGGATCGCCAGGCTATGCTTATGTGTATTTGATTTACGGTATTTATCACTGTTTTAATGTAGTTACGGAGCCAGAAGGGCATGGTTCGGCTGTCCTAATCCGTGCTTTAGAACCAGTATTAAATATTGATCAACGCACGCAAGGCCCTGGCTTGTTGTGTCGAGCAATGGGAATTGATAAGCAATTAAACGGCCATGATTTACTTGGTTCAACTTTTTATTTAGCCGAATCAGAAAAAGAATCCACTTTTGACATTGTCAGCAGCAAGCGGATTGGTGTTGCTTATGCCAAAGAATGGGCAGAAAGTTTATTACGCTTTTATATAAAAGATAATCCATACGTATCAAAACGCTAGTACCGATCCGTCGTTACGCTAATACGGGCTACTCCTCCAAAAAACGCTTGCTCACGCGCGCGGCTCGGTTTTTCATTACAGCTAGCCAGATTTCCGTGCCTCCGAAAACCGAGCCGCGACTGTAAAGGAGCGTTCACAGGAACAGAGCAGAGTTATGTTGTTGGGTGCATCAACTAACTTCAAAAACGCTTGCTTACGCGCGCGGCTCGGTTTTCATTACAGCTAGCTAGATTTTCCGCGTCTCCAAAAAACCGAGCCGCGACTGTAAAGGAGCGTTCACAGGAAAAGAGCAGAGTTATGTTATTGGGTGCATTAACGAACTTCAAAAACGCTTGCTCACGCGCGCGGCTCGGTTTTTCATTACGGCTGGATTTCTATTACGGAGTGATCTTCATTCTCATCTGCATAGTCCTCAGTATTAGCGGGCACTGTTGGTATACTGATAGCACTGACTTGCGTCTCTGGCTGCGAAGTCGCAGGTGATTCGGTCAATTTGACGAAACTTTCAAATAAATCTGTATCTTTAAAAGCCTGTAGAACATTCGAGTTTGGAATGTTCTCAAACTCACTTTCAACACCCTCAGGTTTAACAACTTCAGGTTTAACAACTTCAGGTTTTGGCGAAAAATAATTAACCAGTTTCTCCAGCCCATTGCTAATCATATTGCGTAAACCGTATATCGAAGCACAACTAACAATTAAAGTAGTCAATGCTGCCGTTGCCGGGCTAAGAGCAATATTTAATAATCCAAAAAATTTTGTTGCAGGTACTGCTAGAAAAGTAACGATTGGTTTTAAAGCAGCACCTATCAAAGGCGCTCCTTTTACGAGGGCGATACTAATTGCCGGAGCAGCAAAATAAGCAAGGACTCCATAAAGGGCTAGCGAAGTAATCGCACTGGCTACACCAAGCACAGGATGCACAGCATAGCCTGCTTTAAAACTGGTAATGGGCGAAGTAATCAACCGGATTGCTAAATAAGATCCGCGAAATGCCATATTTGCAATATAAGTTAAGGCTAAAAGCCCTGTACGCAAATATTGTAAGGACGATTGCACTGGTGTCCATGCAATTAACAGGTTTTTTAAATAATTTGACGTTTGGGCACCAATGATCAATGCAAATTCGGTAGGAATTTTTAGCAGACTTACCAAAGGTAATAATAAAAATCCCAACGTTGCAAAATAAATAATCTGATGGTTACGATTGCTTTCAGGCCATTTGAGAAAATATTTACTGAACTTAGCCTCTTTATGCTCATCTGGCGTGGCCAAAGGCATGTAGGTATCCAGCCAGGCTTGTCTTAAAAAGTCACGTAAACTGGTACGGAATTTATCTGGGGATTTTTCAGCTAGAATAGTTTGCGCATCACCAACCGGGTTTTCTAATTTAGTTAGAATAGTTTCAGTGTTTACTGGCTCACCTTGTTCAATCAGTTTCTTACACGCAGCAATTACTCCTACGGTTTGATGGCCGCAAGAAACGCCGTCCAAAAAAGATTGAGTGCCTAAACTGATAAGACCCGAAGTATCTTCAGCATTCGAGTTATTAGCCAAATTAGTTAAAGTGGATATAAAACGTTCAGAAGCCGTATTGATCGTTTCACCAAAAAAAACGTCAGGATTACTTTGTTTGGAATCAAAATAAGAAAATGGTTTATCAGGCGCGCAGTAAGCAGTAATAATGTGTCGTTCTGTTAAACCCTGTCCGACGAGACCTATCAATAAATGGTAATTGGAGTAGCCTTTTTTCGTAAGAAACCTGACAAGATCTTTTAAAAGTGATCTATTTGCTTCAAGCGGTTGCGAAAAGATAATCAGTTTGTTAGCCGAATCCCAATAAAATTTAATATCATTTGGCAGGTCACTATTATGAGTAAACTTATTAAATTCTTCTGATTTTACCGTAAGCGTAAATTCATCGTTATTACCAAATAGCTTTCGGGTAAGTAATGAAGTGAATTCATTGCTGTCCAATTTTTCATATCCAGCCATAAATTATCACCTGTCTGATCAAAACTATACCTATATTAACAGAAAAATATTAATGAATTATTAAATGATGCAACAAAATCAAATTGTTCTAAAAAAGTACAAAAAAGACTTGTTTAATTGTACAGAGAATGATAAGTTTATATTTTCACTTAACTGCTCTTTTTTTTGATGGGATCTATTATGCCTGAATTAATACCATACAGCCAATTTAGCGCAAATAAAGCTAATTTTTTTGCTAGTCCTGTCAAAATTACAACTGTAGAAGAGGCAAGTCAGCGTATTCAGAATTTAAAAATCATAGCCATAAATGGTGATATGTATAAGAATTTATCAGGAAAAGAATTGTTAGACGACAGGATCACAAGATATCTTGGCGAGCAAGAATTTGAGCACTTATTTGAAGACGAGCACTTGTTTAAAGCGTTAAAAAAAAATGATGATATTAATTCCTGGTTATTCGGTTTTTACAGTTGCGCGATGCTTAAAGAATATTGGAAAGCTTACCCTCACCCTGATAATGAAAAAAAATATCGGGATCATGAATTGAAGATTGAAGAAATCATTCTGTCTCGGTTTGCCCAAAAAAAAGTCATAAATGAAGAGAGTGAAACAACATTTGTTCCAGATAATACACCTGATAGTGTTAATACACCCGATAGTGTTAATACACCCGATAGCTCACCTTTATTGACTAAAAAAGCTCAGGCCGAAAAAAAATCGTTCATCAACCAGCTTTATGAAGATATTAAAAAAGGTCTGATTGAATTATTTAGAAAAACGTCGTTAACAAGCAAAGTTATGATGACTAACATCTATCGCTTGTACCTCACCTTTTGCCGTATAGAGATCACCAAGCTGTTAAGGTTAGTAGATGGCGCGCCCTGGATTGATAAAATTTTCAAACAGCGGTTTGACTTTGAATCATTCATACGGGTTCTAGAAGCTCCATCCAATGTATTTCGCGCACTAAGCGTTGGTTTATTTGGCGCCCGTTTTATTCTGAATATGGCCATGCTCGCTAAGCATGTAAGTGCTGCCGAAAAAGGTAAAAAATGGCAGATGTGTAAAGATGAGTTTTACAAACGTCAGGGTCCAATAGTCAATGATGCTGTTTGGGCAGCCATTAATTTAATAACCAACTACCCTAATATTCTTCATCTTTCGGCTGCAACAGCAGGTTGGATTACTGCAGGATTTTTAGTGTTTGACGTGATCTGGTTACTGTACCGCAGGAATTTGGCGCATAAGGAATTTGCGATTAAAGAAATGCAATATATAGCTGACTCGAGAATTAATGCGGCGATGATAGATGAGGAACGACAAAAATTGGAGCCGGATAAGTATAAAATTGAAGTACTGATCAAAGCTCAGGAAATTTTAGTTCGCCAGATAACCCAGCTTGGCATTAACCGAGATGTAATGGATGCGAAAATGTGGTTTAACACCGCGGCTGCAATGTTGTTAGCCACAAGCTTTGCCGCATCAATGTTGCTGACGCCAGCAGGGATGGTTGCTGCTTGTTATATTATTGCTACAGTGGCTATTGCCATGTATTTGACTGGTGATTCATACGGGAACTATAAAGATAAAAGCCTGCGTCTGGAAAAATTGGAAAGCAATGATCCTGAGTATGCAGAAATGCAGAAGAACTATATTGCTGCACGAAATGATTTCATTATGACCATGGTTAAAAATGCCTTGCTTCCAACTGTCATGATTACAACAATTGCTGTCTGCTGGCCAGCAGCCGTGGCAATGGCTGTTACTTTTATTGCTTACGAGGTGTGGAATTCGTATAGTAAGTCGGATAAAGGGCAACAGCCAAACACACCGTTGCTTAAAGAAGACAAGAGGGTTTCATTGCAGACTGCTGTTCGAGTAGAGGGCAACGATTTTAACGGCTGTTTTTCGATGAAGTAAGGGTGGGTAAAGGAGCGAAAGCGACGTGCCCACGCGTAACGATGGTAATTTAAGGAAAACCCTCACCCGCCGCTTCGCGTCGACCTCTCCCGCAAGCGGGAGAGGTGAGCAGCAGACTTGTGGGTAATGATATGACTTCGTTTTGCCCACCCATCCAAATCGAGTTACCAGGCATCCGGATACATTAACTTGATTGCAGCAATGTCTCGATCGCTCAAGCCTTTGCGCTGGCCTATTTCTACCCCTTCTATTAAAGGAACGATTGTTTTTTCACCATTTTTTGAAAAAGCATAAGGTCCATAATGCATAATAGATTGATAATCATATTCACCGATATCTTTACCGTCGATAAAATGTTGATCAAAATTAAAGCGGTGATCCTCGTCAATATTTTCCCAAAGAATACGAATGTAATTACCGCGGTCAGCACGTGACTGCTCATGCCATAACCCTAAGGCGTGGCCGATTTCATGAACAGTATTCATGGTCGTGCAGCGCGGAGAAAGATTGATAGCCTGTCGACCGCCGTGTTTGCCCACATAGGAAGAACAGGTCGTACCAGAGGCAGGGACGAAAACAATTAAATCATGGTATTTATGACGATTTGTTGAATTTACCTCCAAAAATTCCAAAGAGGTATATTTTTGCCAGTGCGTGATAGCCTGTAGGACTGCCAGTTTATTGGATAATGGTAAGTCTTCAGCTATCTCAAAAGGAATAACGCCATTGTCCCAATACTCTCCTCCAACTTTGGAAAGTATGACAGCCCCTTTATTTAAGGCTAAAATCTTGCCAAGAATAATGTCGCCTTCAATAATTGCATAATCATTAATTCGTTCATAGGTAATATCCTTACTACCAAGAACCGGATCACTTATACTTATTTGTCCAAAGTTTGCTGCAAGGCAAAAATTTGTTGATAAACCGAGAAATACAAACGCTATTTTCCTTGTGGTTGTCATGATTAAAATCCCTATTAATATGAACAACTTATATTGTTAGCAGATCTGAATCTGTTTTTAAATACTATTTTTTGTTTAATTCCAATGCTTTTTTATACAGGTCATTTTTAGGCATATCACTAAGTTGAGCTGCGATTTTAACAGCCTGCTTTAAAGGGAGTTCACTCATCAAAACATGCAGAATTCGTTCACTTTCGAGGTTATTTTCCGGTTGCTGCTCTGCAGGCAGAATAATAACAAACTCGCCATTAGTCCGCCCTTTTTCACCCAGCAACCATGCTTTAATATCCGCAGCGGTTGCCTGCATGAAATGTTCGAAGCTTTTAGTGATTTCTTTGGCCAGCACTAACTCATAATTATCGCCATAAATAACAGCAATATCATCAAGACAATCTATAATTCGATGAGTTGATTCGTAAATTATGGTAGTTAATAAATTGTTGCGTATGTCTTGTAACCGTGTTTGCCTGGCTTGCTGTTTTGCAGGGAGAAAACCGACAAAAACAAAATTATCACAAGGCACGCCTGCAGCGCATAACGCCGTAGTTAGCGCGCATGCGCCTGGAATTGGAACTATGCGAATACCTTTTTGCCGGGCGGCGCGTACAAGGACAAATCCGGGGTCGCTTATAAGAGGAGTACCCGCATCGCTTATCAACGCCAGGGATTTCCCTTGCTCTAATTGATGAATAATATCTGCACATTTATCTGTTTCATTATGGGCATGCATTGAAATCAACGGTTTACTGATTCCCAAAGCATTAAATAATTGCAATGAATGCCGTGTGTCTTCGGCAAGGACCGCATCAACTGTTTTGAGTGTGTTAATAGCACGATTGGTCATATCTTCAAGATTACCAATAGGTGTTGCTACCACGTAGAGAATACCAGTAATAGTTGCTGAACTGTTTTCCATAGTTTATCCTATTGCGTTCCTGCGTTTTGAGCATTTTTCATGTTAGCCAAATCTCTGTTTGTTAAATTGTTTTTGTTGTCTGTTTCAGTAATTTTTCTTTCACAGTGCACAAAAATTGTTGAAAATAATACCCCTGTTAATCATGTCGGCCCTTCTTCACCCTATACTATGCCGGCCGCAGCTTATCTCGCCATGGCTAACAATCAAACGGATGGCGAGCGCCAAAATATGTTGATTATGGCAGCTGGTCGTTATCTTTATGATGGCCAATGGAAAGAGGCTTCAAACATTTTAGCACAGACTGATGCTGTATCGGTGCTGCAATCGGATGAAAAAAATATATTATTGGCTAAAATTGATATGATGCGTGAGCAGCCCCGTGCAGCAATTACTAAGCTTTCGGCGGTTCATGAGCAAAATCAACTCCCTGTTTTTTATCAGACGCAATTCCATGAAACATTGGCCAGTGCCTATGAATCAGCGGGTAATGCAACATACGGTATCAATGAACGCATTAAACTGGATCATTTATTAACCAATGATCCAGGCCGCTCATCTAATAACCGTCGTGTATTGTGGTTAACGCTGACCAAGTTACCGGCAGAAGAATTAAATACGATGGCAGTCGAAGCTCGGGATGGTTCTGCATTACAAGGTTGGCTCAAATTGGCATTAATTGCACGTCAAAATGCTGGGAAAGATTTAATGATTTCCAAAGTTGAGCAATGGCAACAACAATATCCTCAGCATCCGGCTAATAGCCTGTTACCTTCTCCATTGGCATCGGTTAAACCTTATTTACATAGTAAACCCAGAAATATGGCTCTCCTGGTTCCGCTTTCGGGTCCGCTTGCCGGGCCCGGCGGTGCTGTACGCGATGGTTTCATGGCCGCTTTTAATTCCAGCACCTCCGCGCATGATACGCATGTGCGTCTTTATGATACTGCCGCAGGCAATGTCGAGAATCTTTATCAACAGGCATTAGCGGAAGGTGCTGACTATGTTGTTGGCCCATTGACTAAAAATGATGTAGTTAAAGTAGCTGCACTTGATCACCCCGTCCCTACTTTATTTTTAAATGATATGGATGCTGGCAGCAGTAATAATGCATACCGATTTGGATTATCGCCGGCCAATGAGGCACGACAGGTTGCTGCCAAAGCGGGTAAAAATGGTTTAAAAAAGGCATTAATCATTACTCCCGAAGGAGCTTGGGGTGATGAGATAATCGAGTCATTTAATGCACAATGGCAAACAACAGGCGGCATTGTTGTAGAAAAATTAACTTATAATAACGAAACAGATTTAAATAAAGCAGTACGTGATTTTTTACATGTTTCAGAAAAACAGGCACAGGAAAAGCAATTTAAAGCGGGCTCGGAAGAAGCAATACAGACAGGCTCTCAACGTCGAGAAGATTTCGATATGATTTTTTTACTGGCTTATCCTACCAAAGCGCGACAAATAATGCCTTTATTAAAATATTATTTTGCTGGTGACATTCCTGTATATGCAACTTCTTCCGTATATGCTGGCAGCACGAATACAATGCGCGACAGGGATTTGGACGGTATTACTTTCTGTGATATGCCTTGGGTATTTAATCACCAGTTAACCAATAAAAACTGGCCAGAACAATTTAATAGTTATAGCCGATTGTATGCTTTGGGTATGGATAGTTATTCCCTTTCAACGCAACTTAACCAATTAATATTATTCCCGGCAATGGGGGTAAATGATAAAAGCGGTGTGCTTTATTTAAACCGTGCTCAACAGGTTGCCCGTGTTTTAGCCTGGGGCAAATTTAAAGGAGGCGTTGCGCTGCAAACAAGCGAAACAATCTAACCAAAGGAAAATAGCATGTCCAAACAAATAGGCTATGCCGTTGAACGGCAGGCACGTACTTATCTGACTGATCAGGGATTGCGATGGATCACGAGCAATTACACATGTCGATGGGGCGAAATTGATTTAATTATGCGCGATAAAGAGTATTGGGTTTTTGTCGAAGTACGAGCGCGGGTTTCTGATGAATATGGTGGTGCATTGGGAAGCATTACTCGTGAGAAACAACGCAAAATATTAAAAACAGCAACCCATTATCTGACTATTAATAAACTTTACGACAAATGTCCTGTACGTATCGATGTCATTGCTGTGCAGGGATCTGAATCAAAAATCGAATGGATAAAAGACGCGTTTCAAGCGTAATTGGGCAGTACGGTAGGGTGGACAAAGTCGAGTAGCGACGTGTCCACGCGTTACGATGGTAATACGGGAACGATCAACAACAAAGTAGACATTTGTATGTTGAAACCTGATAATACCCGCTTCTTAGCGCAAAATCATACAGGTATATCTGCATGTCTCAAATGGAAGATCGCGTCAGACAACTCTTTGGGGTTAGCATTGAGGCCAAAATTGCCGTTGCCGATGCATTGTCTGCTCTTATAGCCAAAGCAGGCTTGCGCCTGGTCAATTGCTTGCTTAACGATGGCAAAATATTATTATGTGGAAATGGCGGCTCGGCTGCAAATTGTCTCCATTTTTCAGCAGCCATGCTTAATCATTTTGAAGTTGAAAGACCACCATTACCGGTAATTGTTCTAAATGGGGATATTTCATCCGTTACTGCGATTGCAAATGATAATAACTATGATCAGGTTTTCGCACGGCAAATTCAGGCATTGGGTCAGGAGGGTGATGTGCTGCTGGCAATTACTACGTCAGGTAATGCCGATAGTATTTTACAGGCAGTTAATGCAGCTAATGAAAAAGGAATGGATGCAATAGTGTTGAGTGGTCGGGATGGTGGTGTTATTGCTAATCATTTAGGGCCAGAAGATATTGAATTACGAGTTGTTGCTGATAATGCTGCCCGTATTCGGGAAGTGCATTTATTCATATTGCATTGTTTTTGCGATTTGATTGATCAGTCGTTGTTTGGTCAAATGATGGGGTAGTTATTATGAAGTTTCGTTCACTCATTTTTGTATTAATTTCTGTTTTGCTGACTGGTTGTGTTGCTGCCGTAGTAGCAGGAGCTGCTGCCGGCATGATTGTCTATGATCGGAGAAGTCTGACTATTCTTGAAAGCGACACACGTATATTTCATGTCGTACATACAAAAATTGTAACTGATCCACGTTTTAGAGATTCGAGAATCATTGTAGTCAGTTTTAACCAGATCGTCTTATTGATTGGCCAGACACCGGCAGCATCGTTACGTGTTTTAGCTGAAAAAATCGCACAAAATACGCCGAATGTCAGAAGAGTTTATGACGAAATCACCATTGGTTATCCACTTGCTTTAACCAAAAGAACGCAAGATACCTGGATTACCGGACAGGTACGCAGCCAAATGTTAAGTAAAAAAGGATTGGAATCCGGCTCCATTCGAGTTGTGACAGAAAATGGAGTGGTCTACCTGATGGGTATAGCAACGCATGAACAGGCAAATCTGGCCGTGAGCGTTGCCAGGCAGATTAATGGTGTCCAAAAAGTAATTAAAATATTTCAATATATTATGTAAATTATGAAAAAACAGGGATGTGTAATTTTTTTATTTACTGTAAGTATTTTTTTGACAGGTTGCTTTAGTGAAATATGGACAGGTGCTTCACTAGTTTACGATCGACATAATGTTTATAAAAAAATCAGTGATTATCAGTTATCCGGGAATCTTAACCATTTGCTTTTCGATGATAAAATGCTGAAACAACCAGGGTGCTCGTTGGATGTTGCTGTTTTTAACGGTGATGTACTTGTAGCAGGCCATTTACCAACAGAAGAGTTGCGTGATCTGGCTTTACAACGATTAAAAAAATTAACGGGCTACCGTGAGTTATTTAAACAAATTGCCGTAATGCCACCTGAAACAATCGGATCTATTGAAGACGGCTGGATTACCGCGAAAATACGAGCAAGTATAGTGGCTGATTCATCCATCGATCCGAATTCGTTTAAAATTCTCACTGCAGACAAGATAGTTTATATAATGGGTGATGTACGCCCTAACCAAGCTCTGATTGTATTAAATATTGCCAGGAACACGGACGGTGTTATAAGGGTGGTTAAACTTTTGCGTTATTATAATTTAAGTGAAACACCTATTCCTAACGGTTAAAACTGTTACCTGATTGAAAACAGGTCACAGTGTACCGAGCCATACCAGGAAGTGGCTAACCTGGAGGTTAACCATAACTTTATCAATGGAATCGACCTTTATCCAGTCGTTTACGAATTTTTCTTAATTTAATTTCACGTAAAATACCTGTAGATCCTTTATTTTCTTCTCCATCAAGGATATTTAACTGTTGAGACGGGTGAGATCGACAATGTTGCCGGTATAAAAGATGGCTTTTGTCATGTTTGTGGTGTACTTCATCACCATAACGACTAAGCATTTTTTCACGCATACTACAAGCTTTACCTTGTTGCTTTTCTGACATAATAATTTCCTTACACGAGATCAAATCAAGGCATACTTAAACGATCATATGCCAACCCCAACGTTGCATTTGCTCTAACTAACTTCAAAATATCTTCGAATTTTCCCTTCTCCACTTTGGGGAGAAGGTGGCGCGTAGCGCCGGATGAGGGCGTTAGTTTGGTACATTTATAGCGCCCCCTATAACTACAATATACCTCCTTACAGACAAAAAAACGCAGTTACACTGTAACTATAGGCAATTGGTTAAAAATTTACCACTTCATTCAGGCTCGTATTGCCAATAATAGACAGCAAAATTTGCACAAATAACAATAAATGGCGTTGCTTATCCAGGTTGATTACTTTATAATCCGCGCCAGGAAAGATGGGTAAATACCCATTATGATGAGTATGTCGTGAAAAAAAACCTGGTTATACGTGGTATAAAACGCTTGTTAATCCTTCAGTTGAGCTTATGTCTGTTTATATCAGTACTAAGTTTTGTGTTGGCAGGGAAACAAAATGCGATATCCGCGTTGCTGGGAGGGCTGGTTGCCTTTATTCCAACCGTCCTTTTTGCAAAAAAAATGTTTCAATACCATGGAGCAAGAGCAGCAAGGCAGATTGTCAAAAGCTTCTATATAGGCGAGTTTTTGAAAATCACTCTGTCGGTTGTGTTGTTTACGCTGGTATTTAAGCTGTACGAGGTAACTCCTCTAACGTTTTTTTTAACCTATATCGCAGTGGTAATGACATATTGGTTAGCACCGCTGATTATTGATCATAAACAAAAAAGGCCAGAAAGTGACTGAAATGGTATCAAGCACAGAATACATTAAACATCATTTAACCTACCTTACCTTTGATCTCAAAACGATGAGTTTTGGTAAAGGTGGTTTTTGGACTGTCAATCTCGATACAGTTTTTTTCTCCGTATTGCTAGGAACCTTGGCATTGACGTTGCTATATATAGGGGCGCGACGCGTTACCACTGGCATACCGGGCAAATTTCAGAATTTTGCCGAGATGATGCTGGAATTTGCAGATAATCAGGTTAAAGACTGTTTTCATGGCCGCAGTAAAGTAATAGGACCGCTTGCCTTAACCATTTTTGTTTGGGTATTCCTGATGAATTTCATGGATATTTTACCCGTTGATGTATTGCCTATTCTGGCACAAAGCCTGGGCTTCCATAATCTTAAAGTAGTGCCGACTAATGATCTTAATTTAACCTTCGGCATGTCATTATCAGTATTTTTCCTCATCCTGTTCTATAGCATCAAAATTAAAGGCGTTAAGGGTTTTACAAAAGAATTAACCATGCAACCCTTTAATAAAGTATATTTTATACCCTTCAATCTATTGCTAGAGCTGGTTGGGCTGATTGCCAAGCCAATTTCACTTGCTTTACGGTTGTTTGGTAATCTATACGCAGGTGAGTTGATCTTTATTCTAATAGCTTTGATGACCTTAAACGTAACCACCGCTTCATCTGTTCTTGGAACGGCTGCCTTAGGTGCTTCTCAGTTCATTTTATCGTTAGGCTGGTCAATTTTCCATATTCTGGTAATTACACTGCAAGCGTTTATCTTTATGGTATTAACAATTGTATATTTAAGTCTGGCTCACGAAGATCACTAGGTTTTTTGTTTAATTTAATCATTGTCCATTAAGGGGATTTATATGCAAGCTGCAAATTTAATAGCACAGGTTCAAGGCATGACGGTTATTGCAGTCGCTTTGCTGATTGGCTTGGGCGCACTGGGTACAGCAATTGGTTTTGGTCTGTTAGGCGGAAAATTTCTTGAAGGTTCAGCACGTCAACCTGAAATGGTTCCAATGCTGCAGGTTAAAATGTTTATCGTTGCTGGTTTGTTAGATGCTGTAACAATGATTGGTGTGGGTATTGCTCTGTTTTTCACTTTTGCAAACCCTTTCCTCAGCAATCTGGGTGCTTGATAACACACAAAAGGGCATCGTTGATGCCCTGAAATGTTACTGGAGAGACTGCATTGGATATTAATTTTACATTGATTATACAAATGCTCGTTTTCGCGGCATTTGTCCTGTTTACCATGAAACTTGTCTGGCCTCCTCTGGTCAAGGCGTTAGAAGAGCGTCAGAATAAAATTGCTGACGGCCTTTCCGCTGCTGAACGAGGTCGCAAAGAACTGGAGTTAGCGCAACACCGTGCTAAAGATGAACTAAAGCATGCGAAAGTACAGGCTTCAGAAATCATTGAAAAAGCAACTAAACGCTCACTTCAATTAATCGAAGAAGCAAAAGAAGAGGCCAAGCTTGAATCTCAACGCCAGGCCAAAATTGCACATGAACACCTTCAACAAGAAGTTAATCGTGCAAAAGATGACTTGCGAAAACAAGTTGCCGGTCTTGCTGTTGCTGGTGCTGAACTCATTTTGAAGCGTGAAATTAATGAGCAGGCAAATGCTGCATTGTTGGATAACCTGATAGAAGAGATTTGACATGTCAGAAAGCATAACAATAGCCCGCCCCTACGCCAAAGCAATTTTTAATCTTGCTATGTCTCAAGGTGCGCTGAGTAAATGGTCGGAATATCTTGGTGATTTGGCTGCGGTAATGACTAATGAAGACGTTGCTGAGTTCATTGCGAATCCTGCCAGTACTCCACAACAACACAGCGAATTGCTTTTAACGTTAACTGCTCAAAAAGCAGGCAAGGATGATAAGCACTTAAAGAGCTTTATTGAAAAACTTGCTCAAAATAAACGACTTATAGTTCTTCCTGAAATTGTTACTTTATATGAAGACATGCGCGCAGAGCAGGAAAAAGTATTAACAGTTAATGTTGTCAGTTATTCAGAGCTGTCAAAAGCTCAGCAAGAAAAGCTTGTTACAGCGTTAAGTAATCGGCTGGAAAGGCAAGTCATACTTAACATCACGCTTGATAAGGCCCTCATTGGCGGTGCTGTCATCAATGCTGGTGATTTGGTAATCGATGGTTCAGTCCGTGGTAAATTAAATAAACTTAAAACCCGTTTGGCCGCGTAATAAAGAGGATAGATTTCATGTCAGATCATGTTGCATTAAACCCATCAGAAATCAGTGAATTAATCAGAAAAAATATTGAGCACTTTAATGTTGCTTCAGAAGCAAGAAACGAAGGCACAGTCGTCAGCGTAAAAGACGGTATTGTGCGTGTGCACGGCCTCGCAGATGCCATGCTTGGTGAAATGATTGAGTTCCCAGGCGACGTATTTGGTCTTGCCCTTAACCTTGAGCGTGACTCTGTCGGTGTTGTAATTCTTGGCGACTCGTCTAGCTTGTCTGAAGGCCAAAAAGCTAAATGCACAGGCCGTATTCTTGAAGTTCCTGTTGGGAAATCATTATTAGGTCGCGTAGTAGACGCTTTAGGCAACCCAATCGATGGCAAAGGCCCCCTCGAAAACGTTAAAATGTCACCAATTGAAAAAGTGGCGCCTGGTGTTATTGCTCGTCAATCAGTTGATCAACCTGTTCAGACCGGTCTGAAAGCAATTGATGCGATGATTCCAGTAGGCCGTGGCCAGCGTGAGCTTATCATTGGCGATCGTCAGACTGGTAAAACAGCTATTGCAATTGATGCAATCATCAATCAGAAAGGTACTGGCGTTAAGTGTATTTATGTAGCAATTGGACAAAAAGCATCATCCGTTTCAGCCCTCGTACGCAAGCTTGAAGAGCACGGCGCATTAGATCATACAATTATTGTAGTAGCTGGTGCAGCAGATTCTGCCGCCATGCAGTTCATTGCTCCTTATTCAGGTTGTGCAATGGGTGAATACTTCATGGAGCGTGGTGAAGATGCTCTGATTGTTTATGATGATTTAACTAAACAGGCTTGGGCATATCGCCAAATCTCCCTGTTACTGCGTCGCCCACCAGGCCGTGAAGCTTATCCAGGGGATATTTTCTATTTGCATTCACGTTTATTAGAGCGCGCTGCTCGAATTAACGCTGCTGAAGTTGAAAAACTGACTAACGGCGAAGTGGTTGGCAAAACCGGATCATTAACTGCTCTGCCTATCATTGAAACACAAGCTGGTGACGTATCTGCTTTCGTTCCGACTAACGTAATTTCTATTACCGATGGTCAGATTTTCCTTGATGTTGATTTATTCAACTCAGGCGTTCGACCTGCAATCAATTCCGGTTTATCCGTATCGCGTGTAGGTGGAGCTGCTCAAACGAAGATCATGAAAAAGCTCGGTGGTGGAACACGATTGGCGTTAGCTCAGTTTCGTGAATTGGAAGCGTTTTCACAGTTTGCTTCTGACCTTGATGATGCCACCAGAAAGCAGCTGGAACGTGGTCAGCGTATTACTGAATTGATGAAGCAAAAGCAATATGCTCCATTTTCTGTTGCCGATATGAGCGTTTCTCTGTTTGTTGCTGAAAAAGGCTATCTGGATGATATTCCTGTAGCTGAAATCACTTCATTTGAATCAGCTTTACGCAGCTTCATGCATGGATCACATGTTTCCTTGATTAATAAAATTAATGAAACAGGTGGCTATGACAATGAGATTGAAGCGCAGTTGAAAGCCGCTGTTGAAGATTTCAAGCGGACTGGTAGCTGGTAATAACTATCTTCCACCAGTGCGGGTTGCTGGTGGTGTAATTGATTACGCAGGGTATTCAATCGGTTTACCCTGATAATTAAAGGCGAAGCAAAATATGGCTGGAGCAAAAGAAATCCGTTCGAAGATTGCGAGTACTAAAAACACGCAAAAAATTACTCGGGCGATGGAGATGGTTGCAGCAAGTAAAATGCGTAAAACGCAAGATAGAATGCGTGCATCCAAACCTTATGCTACAAAGATTTATGACGTTGTAAAACATATTGCGCGAGCAAACTCAGAGTATCGTCATGCCTTTATGACTGCACGTGAAATAAAACGTGTAGGGATTATTGTCGTGACATCTGACCGCGGTTTATGCGGCGGTCTGAACGCGAATCTGCTCCGTGAAACAATACGGGTAATGCGTCAATGGCAACAGGAAGGCAAAGAAGTTGATATTTGTGCCATTGGCCGGAAATCACAAGCTTTTTTCAAGCGTGTTGGCGGACGAGTTATTGCGTCAATCGATCATTTGGGTGATAAACCTAGTGTGCGTGATCTGATTGGTGTCGTCAAAGTAATGCTTGACGAGTTTTACAGTGGTCAAATTGATGCGCTGCATGTGGTTTACAATGAATTTGTAAACACGATGACGCAGACACCAATTGTTAAACAATTGCTGCCTCTTCCTGTAGCTGAAGATGATAAAAGAATGGGTCATCATTGGGACTATATTTATGAGCCCGATGCTAAAGAGTTACTAGACGCTTTGCTAGAAAGATACATTGAGTTGCAGGCTTACCAGGCTGTTGTTGAAAATATCGCTTGTGAGCAGGCCGCAAAAATGATCGCTATGAAAAGCGCTACCGATAATGCTGGTGAATTAATTAAAGAATTTCAATTGGCTTATAACAAAGCCCGACAGGCTGCCATTACTCAGGAATTGGCTGAAATTGTCGGTGGCGCAGACGCATTGTAAGAGGGTTTAAAAATGAGTATGAAATCAGGTACGGTAGTAGAAATTATTGGTCCAGTTGTCGACGTTGAATTTCCACGTGACGGTGTGCCAAAGGTTAATGATGCATTGCATGTCACGGCTAATGATTTGACATTGGAAGTACAGCAGCAATTAGGTGATGGTATTGTGCGTACTATCGCTATGGGAACAACTGAAGGACTAAAACGCGGTGGTAAGGCAACAAATACTGGCGCTCCTATTCAGGTTCCTGTTGGTAAAAAAACGCTGGGACGTATTATGGATGTTTTAGGACGTCCAATCGATGAGCGCGGTCCTATTGATGCTGAAGAGTGCTGGGCAATTCACCGCAAAGCACCCAGTTATGAAGAGCAAGCTGGCAGCCAGGAGCTTCTGGAAACAGGTATTAAAGTTATTGACTTGCTTTGTCCTTTCGCTAAAGGCGGAAAAGTTGGTTTATTCGGTGGTGCCGGTGTAGGTAAAACCGTCAATATGATGGAATTGATTCGTAACATTGCGATTGAACATAGTGGTTATTCAGTATTTGCCGGCGTAGGCGAACGTACTCGTGAAGGTAACGACTTCTATCATGAAATGAAAGATTCTAACGTTCTTGATAAAGTATCACTGGTTTATGGTCAGATGAATGAGCCACCAGGCAACCGTTTGCGTGTTGCTCTGACTGGTCTGACAATGGCTGAAAAATTCCGTGACGAAGGCCGTGACGTATTATTGTTTATCGATAACATTTATCGTTACACATTGGCCGGAGTTGAAGTGTCTGCTCTGCTTGGCCGTATGCCATCTGCGGTAGGTTACCAGCCTACTCTTGCGGAAGAGATGGGTATGCTTCAGGAACGGATTACATCGACAAAAACAGGTTCTATCACATCTATTCAGGCTGTATATGTTCCAGCGGATGACTTGACTGATCCATCACCGGCTACAACGTTCGCGCATTTGGATGCGACAGTAGTATTATCACGTCAGATCGCAGAGCTTGGTATTTACCCAGCGGTCGATCCACTTGACTCTACTTCACGTCAGCTTGATCCATTAATCGTAGGTCAGGATCATTACGACACAGCTCGTCGCGTACAGCAAACATTGCAACGCTACCGTGAATTAAAAGATATTATTGCTATTCTGGGTATGGATGAGCTTTCAGAAGAAGATAAGCGAGTAGTGACACGCGCCAGAAAGATCCAGCGCTTCCTGTCACAGCCTTTCTTCGTAGCAGAAGTATTCACCGGTGCGCCTGGTAAGTATGTTTCGCTTAAAGATACTATCAAAGGCTTCCAGGGTATTCTTGCTGGTGAGTATGATGATTTACCTGAGCAGGCATTTTATATGGTTGGTAGCATTGAAGAAGCTGTTGCGAAAGCGAAAACCTTATGAGGGTAAACGAAATGGCCATTACAACCCATTTGGATATAGTCAGTGCTGAGCAGGAAATTTTTTCCGGTGTTGTAGAACGTGTTGTGGCAACGGGTGAACTTGGTGAGATAGGTATCACACCAGGTCACGCCCCGCTGTTAACCGTACTGAAGCCGGGTGAAATCAGAGTAACCCACCAGGGTGGCGCTGAAGAGATTTATTATGTTTCTGGCGGCATGTTGGAAGTACAGCCTTATTTCGTAAGTGTTTTAGCAGATGTTGTCGAACGTGCTGAAGATATTGATGAAGCAGCTGCGTTGGCTGCAAAGGCAAGAGCGGAAGAAGCTATAGCAAATAAGGGTGCTGAAGTTGATTACGCATTAGCAACAGCTGAACTTGCTCGTGCTGTTGCTCAGATTCGCGCACTTCAGAAATTCAGAAAAAATATTAAATAGTATTCCATCTATGTAACCCGGATTAGACAAAGTCGTAATCCGGGATTGACTAAACTCTGCATCTTTATTACTTAACAAATCAGCTCCGGCACATAAGCTCAAGGAAGCATTATATATAATTTACTTGGTAAAAAAATCATTGCTGTATTAATTTTGCATTAATCGTCAGATTTTGGTATAGTTGATTATTTTTAAAGCAGATGTAATTATGTATAACTGGGAAGTAGAAATAATATTACAGAAAAAAACTTTGTATAAGGAATTATATAAACAAGGTGCGCCAGAACTGATTCGATTCTTGGAGGCAAGAGATATGTCTTCGATAGAGCGAGAGGTTAATCAATTAAAAAATGAATACTTCCTGGGTGACTCTACATATTCGTCTGTTTATATAGCTGCCTTGTTAAGAAAACCAATCCATCTCAAAGTACTTTTAAATAATGATAGCCATAAGAGTTTATTAGATTTAGAACAAATTAGCTTAATTGTTAACGAAGTCAAATGCCAAGCGATTGCCACGGTTGTTAGCGAGTATATGAATTGTCACTATCAGACAACTGAAAATGTTATATTTTACCCTATGAAAAGCGAAATCGGGACAATGCATTTTAATGATAAAACAGCCTTTACTATACCCATTCAACTTGAAGGTACTGGTTTTATCGTCTGAAAATTATCATTAATTCGGCCTCGAAGTGATTGACCTATTTTTAATATAGTTGTCTCAAAAAATTCCGATATAGAATCTCGAAA